>Ga0209373_10004286_pt1 | contig 12407 bp, 10 predicted proteins | sample Higcelweek5metaG_FD_187173 | JGI IMG/M metagenome (GOLD analysis project Ga0209373, IMG submission 187173) | Freshwater pond sediment microbial communities from the University of Edinburgh, under environmental carbon perturbations - High... | ecosystem: Environmental > Aquatic > Freshwater >... | reverse complement strand
TACTTTGGAAATGAAATGGAATCTCCAATTTTTTAATTTCATATTCGTTTTGGTGACACAAACCTTGAAGTGGTTCAATCGTATTATTTTAATTTACAAGTAACTTGTGTATATTGTGCTGCCTCGTCGAGAGCAGATTGGAGTCAAAAGCGGTTGTAATGAATGATTTTGCATGCCGGTTACTGTTAAGTGAGCGTTTTTAGAAGTTTAAAAAATTGTATATCAATTACATAATTATGGATAGAAGAATTAGCCACCTACAACCAACTATATTGTGGGAATATTTTGAAGATGTTTGTCAAATTCCCCGACCATCGAAAAAGGAAGAAAAGATAAGACTTTTCCTTCAGCAATTTGCCCAAAAGCATCTACTTCAATTTAAAACCGACAATGCTGGGAATGTTCTTATTTCGAAAAGTGCCACTCCTGGTTTTGAAAACCTGAAAACTGTGGTGTTGCAGTCGCATCTCGATATGGTATGTGAAAAAAATTCAGATTCGAATCACAATTTCGATATAGACTCAATAAAGCCTTATATTAAAGGTGTTTGGGTTAAGGCTGAAGGTACAACGTTAGGTGCCGATTGTGGTATCGGAATTGCAGCTCAAATGGCCATATTAACAGACAATACACTGAAACATGGTAAAATTGAATGTTTGTTTACAGTTGATGAAGAGACTGGTTTAACAGGTGCTTTTGCGTTAGAACCAAATTTTTTTGAAGGTAAAATATTGCTAAATCTCGACTCTGAAGACGAAGGTCAGCTGTTTATTGGTTGTGCAGGCGGAATTGATACAATAGCTACCTTCACCTATAAAACCGAAGAAATTCAAAATTTGATGTTCCCGTTTGAAATCAATATTTCAGGATTGAAAGGTGGTCATTCGGGCGATGATATCAATAAGGGTAGAGCCAATGCTGTCAAGCTTTTGTCTCGATTTTTATGGAATGCCTATCACAAATATGGTATTAAACTAGCCTCAATTAATGGTGGTAATTTAAGAAATGCCATTGCCCGTGAAGCAAATGCTGTTTGCTTGATCAAAAATTTCTACAAGGAAAATTTGGTTGCCGACTTCAATATATTCAAAAGTGAAATTGAATGTGAAATTTTGATCACCGAACCCGATGCAAAACTTGAACTCGGTTCCACTGATCTTCCCAATTTTGTTATTGATGATGTTAATACCGAACGAATTTTGAATGCGTTAATGGTTTGTCCCCACGGAGTGCAGGAGATGAGTTATAAAATGCCTGGGATGGTTGAAACTTCAACAAATTTAGCCTCTGTTAAAATTATTTCCGACGACAAAATTGAAATTACGACAAGTCAACGAAGTGATAATACAAGTTGCAAAAAATACATTTCAAACGTAGTTGCAACAATCTTTGAAATGGCAGGAGGAACGGTTGTTCATTCTGAAGGCTATCCTGGATGGACCCCAAATCCAGAATCTGAGATACTTGATATTACTCTAAATTCATATGAAAAACTCTTTGGGATTAAACCCGTTGTGCGTTCAATTCATGCAGGGTTAGAGTGTGGTCTTTTTCTAGAAAAATACCCATCGCTCGATATGGTTTCATTTGGTCCAACAATACAAGGTGCCCATTCGCCCGACGAACGCATTGAAATAGAGTCAGTGGATAAATTCTGGAGCTTATTAATCAATGTATTAGAGAATATTCCGCTCGAAAAGTAAAATGAATTTGGCAGTAAAAGATATATAAGGGTTATAATGAAGCCCAAATTCGGGCAAGAGAAAAACCTGGCGCCTTTATATCGAGATCGAGAAAATAACCAAAAGGGGTTTGTGTTGTTTCAATATTTGCATTTTGAAGCCGCTGTTCAGCTGCATCAAAAACCTGTTTGGTAAACGTTGCCGAAGCTTTCGAATCAGAAAGATGGGCAAATGAATGAAGAACAATCTTCTGGCAGTTATTTTTTCGCAGCACCCATTTCAAATGATTAACAAGTTTTTTCTCTCTACTGGTCACATCTTTTTCTTCGTCTTCGGTTTCTAGTTGAATAAAGGCTACAATACAATCAGTGAATGAGTTTCCTGATGTTGTGTCAGAAAAACCTTCACTGTTTTTCACTTTTGGTTCGTATGAAAAATGTGTTGTAAACATTGCTAAAACTTTCATAGCTACATTGGATGTTGATTATTTTGTTTTACTCTAAATATAAAAAGATAAAGCCATATTGAAGGTAAACTGACCTCATCACTCGTTTTTATATCATTTTCTTGTATTTTTGCCTGTCATAAAAAAAACAAAAATGTCAAAAAGTAGCACCGAATCAATCGTTTATTCCAAAAATGTTATCGAGTTTGTGACTGTGGCAAATGAGTTTTGTGCATTTGCAGAAAAAAATGGTCGTTTTACTCTGTCTGAATTTATAGATAAGCTTCAAAAGTTGTTCCCCTTATTATACCTCAAAGCAAGTTTACTTCCTGTACTTGTAGATGAGTTTCTCGATACTCCTGAGAAATTCGTTAATGAAGTTGATTACAATTATTTACTGAATAAAATTAGTGAAAAACTTGGTCAATTTGACAGCTATCAGGAGGTGTTCGATGCAAATATGCAATTCAGTGAAACGGCCCTCGAAGCGAGTCTTGCTGAGAATGTTTGCGATATTTATCAAGATTTGAAAGATTTTTTAATGGCTTTCCAAATTGGATCTACCGACGTTATGATGGATGCACTATGGGAGTGTCAGAATAATTTTGCAACTTACTGGGGACAAAAACTGGTAAATGGGCTTCGGGCAATCCATTCACTGCGCTACAGTAATGTAGACTTAAACGAAGACAATCAATTTAAGCATCTTGAGAAAAATGAAGAAGAAATCGATGATGAAGAAGATGAATCATGGGTTTCAAAACATTTTAACAGTTACTCTGAAGAAGAAGATTTGAAGAATAATGATTTATAAAGAAACGATTACAAAAGAAGAGCTTGACGAACTCCCATTGCACTTTTTTGAAGGTGAAATAATTGTGGTAAGAAATAAACGCGAAGCCAAAAAGGCGGTTGAATATTTATCTTCTTTTCCATATTTAGGTTTTGACACTGAAACTCGTCCTTCATTTAAAAAAGGACAAATCAATAAAGTTGCATTGTTGCAGTTGTCAACAAACGAAAAAGCTTTTCTATTTCGTTTAAATCAGTTCGATCTTCCCAAATCTGTCGCTAATTTGCTTGCGAATTCCACAATAATTAAAGCAGGTGCTGCCATTCGCGACGATATAAAAACCCTTCAGGTAAACCGAAATTTCAAAGCCGACGGTTTTGTCGAATTGCAGGATCTAGCCAAAGATATGGGGATTAACAATTTCAGTTTAAAGAAATTATCGGGAATTGTATTGGGGATTCGTATTTCAAAAGCACAACAATTATCGAATTGGGAAGCACCTGAACTAACAGAAGCACAGCTTAGATATGCAGCTACCGACGCATGGATTTCATATAAAATTTTTGAATGCTTAAATAACCATCAGAATGGATAACAATTTCACAAAAATAATCCTCAAGTCGGGAAAAGAACAATCACTGCTACGATTTCACCCGTGGGTTTTTTCGGGAGCGATAAAACAAATAAATGGTAAAGTTGACGAAGGTGATGTTGTTAAGGTTTATTCTAATAGCAATGAATTTCTTGGAATTGGACATTACCAAATTGGTTCCATTGCGGTTCGCATTTTTTCGTTCGATGATATTGAACCAAATGCTGACTTTTGGAAATCGAAACTTAATGCAGCGCTAAATGTTCGAAAGGCAATAGGACTGATAGACAATGACGAAACAAATGTTTTCCGTCTTGTTCATGGCGAAGGCGATGGGTTGCCCGGTTTAATAATTGATATTTACAAAGGAACAGCAGTTTTGCAAATGCATTCGATAGGAATGTTCTTGATACGAAAAGAAATTGCTGCTTATTTAAAAGAAATTTTTGGTGATCGCTTAGTCGCTGTTTACGATAAAAGTTCGAAAACAATACCTTTTAAGGCTGAATTAAATCCAGTTGATGGATTTTTACTTGGAGAATCCGATCCTGTTGTTGTTTCTGAATATGGAAATCTTTTTCAGGTTGATTGGGCAGAAGGGCAGAAGACTGGCTTTTTTATCGATCAACGTGAGAACAGGTATTTATTGCAACACTATTCGAAAGGCCGTGATGTGCTAAATATGTTTTGCTATACCGGTGGTTTTTCCTTCTTTGCCATGAAGGGTGGCGCGAAGCTGGTTCATTCTGTTGATTCATCATCAAAGGCTATAGAATTGACCAAGACAAATGTTGAACTGAATTTTCCAGATGATAATCGTCACGAAGCAATAGTTGCTGATGCTTTTGAATATCTTTCAAACATTAAGGATAGGTACGACTTAATTGTGCTTGACCCTCCAGCTTTTGCCAAACACCGAGGGGCATTAAATAATGCACTTCAAGCATACAAAAGATTAAATGCACGAGCTTTTGAGCAAATCAGGCCTGGTGGAATTGTCTTCACGTTTAGTTGTTCACAAGTAGTGAGCCGAGAAAAATTTAGAGAAGCTGTTTTTTCAGGTGCTGCTATTTCAGGTCGATCTGTTCGCATTCTGCATCAGTTGACACAACCTGCCGATCATCCAATAAGTATTTACCATCCAGAGGGTGAATATTTGAAAGGATTAGTTTTGTATGTTGAATAAAGCTGACTGAGCACGTTTAAGGATCGTTCATTTTCAATTGACACATATTGATTTAATCATAAAAAAACCGCTTCTGATATCAGAAGCGGTTTAGTTTTATCTTAAGATTAAATTTTTATCCAAGATACGTTTTCAATAATTTACTCCGTGAAGTGTGACGCAACCTGCGAATCGCTTTTTCTTTAATTTGACGTACGCGTTCGCGTGTCAAACCAAAGCGTTCACCAATTTCTTCCAGGGTCATATCCTGACAGCCAATTCCAAAGAATAGTCTTACAATATCACTTTCACGTTCGGTGAGCGTAGCTAATGCACGGTCAATTTCACGCGATAATGATTCCATAATCAATGCTTTGTCGGCATTAGGAGAATCGGTATTGGGTAAAACATCCAATAAACTGTTGTCTTCCCCGTCAACAAAAGGAGCATCAACCGAAATGTGTCGGCCCGATACTTTTAATGTATCAGCAACTTTGTCAGCAGGTAAATCAAGTGTTTCGGCAAGTTCTTCAGGCGATGGTTTACGTTCGTGTTCTTGCTCAAATTTTGAATAAGCTTTGTTGATCTTATTCAACGAACCGACCTGGTTTAATGGCAAGCGCACAATTCTTGATTGCTCTGCCAACGCCTGGAGAATTGATTGGCGAATCCACCAAACAGCATATGAGATAAACTTAAAACCACGGGTTTCGTCAAATTTTTCAGCAGCTTTGATCAGTCCTAAATTGCCTTCATTAATGAGGTCGGGTAGGCTTAAGCCTTGGTTCTGATACTGTTTTGCTACTGAAACCACGAAACGAAGGTTAGCACGGGTCAGCTTTTCTAAAGCAGCGTGATCGCCCTTTTTGATACGCTGAGCCAATTCTACCTCTTCTTCGACGGTGATAAGCTCTTCTTTCCCAATTTCCTGTAAGTACTTGTCTAGCGAAGCACTTTCACGATTGGTAATTGATTTTGTAATCTTTAATTGTCTCATTTATTCTCCTTGAAAAACGCGCAAATATATAACTTTCAACTTACTTATTCAAGCCATTTCCTTAATGCGCATTAAGGAAATATTTAATTGTGTTAATCTATGCCAAAAACGTAATAAGCTCTTTCTCCATTTTTATAAAAGCCATCGATAATAACTCCGCCTTCAACACTTCTTAGAATTTCTTTTATATCATCTACATTCGAAACAGGTCTTTTGTTCACCGATGTAATAATAAATCCTTTTCGTACACCTGCACTTTTTAATTTTCCTTCTGAAAGGTTAGCAATTTCAACACCATTACGAATTCTAAATTTCTGAAGTGTTTCTTGGTCTGCTTCAACCAATTCAGCACCCAAAACATCAAAATTATTTTTAACTACCCCTGTTCCGCCGTTCGTATTACGCAAAGTAACATTCAAAAGTTTCTCTTTATTCTTTCTTATTACCAAAACTTTTACGACATCGCCGGGACGGTGTTTGCCAATTTGTTCCTGCAACTCACTTGATGTGTTAACAGTCACATCATTAATTGCTTTAATTACATCTCCCTGTTCAATACCGGCATCATTTGCTGCACCATCCTTTTCAACACCGGCAATATAGACTCCATTAACATTATCAAGGTTTAATTCTTTTGCCAATTCAGCGTTTACCGTTTGGATGGAAACCCCAAGTTTAGCACGTTGCACCTGGCCATATTGTTTGAAATCGGCAACAACTTTCTGAACGATACTTACAGGTACTGCAAAAGAGTATCCGGTATAAGCACCTGTCTGAGATGCTATTGCTGTGTTGATGCCAACCAGTTCCCCACGGGTATTTACTAATGCACCGCCACTATTACCAGGGTTAACTGCCGCATCGGTTTGGATAAATGATTCGATAGGTAATTTTTTCTGTTCAATTATGCCTATTCCCCGCCCCTTGGCACTTACAATACCAGCAGTTACGGTTGATGTTAAATTGAAAGGATTACCAACAGCTAGGACCCATTCTCCCAGTTTCAACACATCGGAATTACCCCACAAAAGATAGGGCAAGTTGGTCGCATCAATTTTTAGTAATGCGATATCAGTTGAAGGATCAGTACCAATTAATTTTGCTTCAAACTCGCGGTTGTCATTTAAAATTATTTTAATCTGATCCGATTTTTCGATTACATGATTATTGGTTACAATATAGCCATCGTCAGATATTATTACACCTGACCCTGAAGCTTGTTGCATTTGAGGCTCCTGCTGAAACGGATTTCCATAAAAGAAATCGAAAAGAGGGTTGCCACTGGAATAAGTTTGTTGCTTGAACTGAGTTTGAATATGAACAACAGCTTTTACTGAATTTTCGGCAGCAAAGGTTAAATCTGGAGCCCCTCCCTGCATACTTGCAAATTGAATAGGCCTAGATTCGGTCACTGTTACAATTTTCGGTTTTTCAATGTAACTGGTGTATACAAAAATTGCGATGAAACTTCCTACTATCGCAAATAGAACTGAAAATAGTATGTTTTGAATTTTTTTCATAACAATTGATTTTTTTAAGGTTTGTATATTTACTTTTGACTTAAACGCAAAAATAATTCCGATAGTTCACCTGTGTCGAAATGACAGTAAGGGTTTAACATACTTTAACCGCAGGAAATTTGGAATGTTAATATTTACAAATAATCTTTGTTAAACACTAAAAAAACAATAAAATGAAATATCAATTTTATAAATATCAAGGTGCTGGAAACGACTTTGTTATAATTGACAATCGTGACAATAAGTTCGATGGAAAAAATGTCAAATTGATCGAGTTTTTATGTCATAGACGATTTGGTGTTGGTGCTGATGGATTAATGACCCTTGAAAATGCCGATGGTTTTGACTTTAAAATGACATACTACAATTCCGATGGTATAGAAGCCAGCATGTGCGGAAATGGTGGCCGTTGCATTGTTGCTTTTGCACATAAACTGGGGTTGATTCAAAACCGTGCTTATTTTTTGGCTGCCGATGGTGAGCACGAGGCGTTTATTTGTGAAAATAAGCTGGTTGATTTGCACATGATAGATGTGAATGAAATTAAACCACTTGTTGACGGCTATTTTCTAAATACAGGAGTTCCTCATTTGGTGCACTTTGTTGATGATTTGCATGTTGTTGATGTAAATCTTGAAGGTAGACAGTTGCGTTACGATGCCCGCTTTCAACCTGCTGGAACAAATGTCAATTTTGTACATCAGGAAAAGAATCACCTTACTGTTTTTACTTATGAGAGGGGAGTTGAAGCTGAAACGTTAGCTTGTGGAACCGGGATAACAGCTTCTGCATTGAGTGCTGCCTTTAAAGACGGCGAAACAGAGGGACAGTATTTTATTAACGCAAAAGGTGGTGAGCTTGAAGTTCGTTATTCCCGAAGTGGCAACCACTTTTCAAATATATGGCTAAAAGGCCCCGCAGAATTGGTTTATGAAGGATTTATAGATACTTCGTACGTTAAAATAGACTGAGCTATTTTTCAGGTACATTGAACCATTTTGTCTCAAATTCTTCGTGTTTGAAGTTTCTGATGTATTCCATTGTTTCGGTTGGCGTTGAAGCTACATAGTATAGTTTTCGGTATGATTCTTTTGCAAAAGATTCGGAGAATGAAAGCTCGAATTGTTTAAACAGATGATTAAAAAAACCGTTCGTATTAAGGAAAACAATGGGGCAGTGGTGATAATCCAACTGGCGTAAAGTAATTACTTCCAGTATTTCTTCAAGGGTACCAAAACCACCCGGAAGTGCAATAAAAGCATCTGATTTGTCGCGCATCAGTCTTTTTCGTTTTTCCATGTTTGGGGTTACAATTAATTCATCGGGCACATTTGAAGATAGTTCAAAATCATGAATTTTCTGAGGAATTATCCCGATGACTTTTCCATTGTTCTTTTTAACACTTGTGGCTAAATGCTCCATTAAACCCACATTGGCACCGCCATATACAAGCGAAAAACCTTGTAATGCGATTAGTTTACCCAACTCTTCAGCTTGCTGGAAATAGAAATTATCTATTCCGTTACTCGAGGAACAAAAAACACAAATATTCATAATTGTAGCCTTATTTGAACAAAAACAGAGCAGAAATCTACACATAGTTGATTGCTGCTCTGTTTGTTGAATTTTATTATAATCAGATTCTATATATCGATGTTGGCATAAGTTGCATGATCTTCGATGAACTGACGGCGCGGTGGAACTTCATCGCCCATCAACATTGAGAATACATGATCGGCTTCAGCTGCATTTTCAATTGTGACTTGACGAAGTGTGCGGAATTCGGGGTTCATTGTTGTATCCCAAAGCTGTTCCGCATTCATTTCTCCAAGACCTTTATAACGTTGAACATGTACGCTGGTATCTTTACCTCCGCCCATTTCATCAATCAATTTTAGGCGTTGTTGCTCTGTCCATGCATAATCTTCGCGTTTACCTTTCTTTACCAAATAGAGTGGTGGAGTGGCAATGTAGAGATGTCCATTTTTGATCAACTCTTGCATGTATCGGAAAAACAGGGTCATGATCAAGGTTGCAATGTGGCTTCCGTCAACGTCAGCATCGGTCATGATAATGATCTTGTGATAACGAAGTTTGCTAACATTCAATTCTTTTGCATCTTCGTCGGTGCCAATACTTACACCTAATGCGGTAAAAATATTTCTAATTTCTTCGGTGTCGAACACGCGGTGAGGCATGGCTTTCTCAACATTAAGAATTTTACCTCTTAATGGAAGGATTGCCTGAAATTGACGGTCGCGGCCTTGTTTGGCTGTACCACCTGCCGAGTCCCCTTCGACCAAGTATATTTCGCATTTTTCAGCATCTTTGTCGGAGCAGTCGGCCAGTTTTCCAGGAAGACCACCACCAGTCATAACGTTTTTGCGTTGAACAAGTTCCCGGGCTTTACGGGCGGCGTGACGTGCTGTTGCAGCTAAAACAACCTTTCCAACTATTGCTTTTGCATCTTTTGGATGCTCTTCGAGATAGATTGCAAGCATTTCACTTACAGCCTGATCGACAGAAAGACTAATTTCAGAATTTCCTAATTTAGTTTTTGTTTGTCCTTCGAATTGAGGTTCAGCAACTTTTACAGAAACAACAGCTGTTAAACCTTCACGAAAGTCGTCACCACTGATGTCGAATTTCAGTTTGTCAAGCATTCCCGATTTATCTGCATAGGCTTTCAGTGTACGTGTTAGGCCACGGCGGAATCCAGTAAGGTGTGTTCCTCCCTCGATTGTATTGATATTATTTACATATGAATGTATGTTCTCTGTAAACGAAGTGTTGTAATGCAGCGCAATTTCAACTGGAACATTATTTTTTTCTGTTGAAATATGGATTGTTTCATCAATCAGCTTTTCACGAACATCGTCGATGTATTCTACAAATTCCTTAAGTCCTTCAGTTGAAAGAAAATCTTCAACTTTCACATTTCCATCTTCATCTTTAGTACGATAATCGGTAAGTTTGAGCTTAATACCAGCATTTAGGAATGCCAGTTCGCGCAACCGGGCTGATAAAATATCATATTTATATGTGGTGCTAAGGAAGATGGAATCATCGGGCGTAAACGTAATGATTGTTCCTGTTTTGTCAGATTCACCAACAACTTTAACAGAATATATGGGTTTGCCACATTCAAATTCTTGAACCCAAATTTTACCTTCGCGGTGAATTTCAGCTTTAAAATGAGTAGAGAGTGCGTTAACACATGAAACACCTACTCCATGAAGTCCGCCGGATACTTTGTACGAATCTTTATCAAATTTACCTCCAGCATGTAAAACAGTTAATACGACTTCGAGAGCCGATTTTTTTTCTTTGGCCATTATGTCGGTAGGAATTCCACGTCCATCGTCGGAAACTGAGATCGAATTATCTTCATTGATAAAAACCTCAATGTTTTTGCAATATCCAGCCATTGCTTCGTCGATTGAGTTGTCGACTACTTCGTATACTAAATGGTGAAGCCCTCGTTCGTTTACATCACCAATGTACATGGCCGGACGTTTTCTTACAGCTTCTAATCCTTCTAATACAGTAATACTGTCGGCCGAATAACTATTTTCACCATTTATTACTTCTTTGTTTTCAAGATCGCTCATTGATACTTTATTTAATTTAACATCAAAAAAAACATATATTCATTATCTGTTGATAACGATTTTCTGTCTTTCAAGATTCCGATTTGTGTGTTTAAAAAACATTGTTCCCCAAAGGGGGCGCATGCGAAGGCCTTGCTTGAAAAATTCAGAATAAAATATTGATTTTCAGTTTGTTATTCTGGTCTCGATTGGCTTTCTAAAAATGCTTTCAAATATAGCAATTTATATCAGAAACACCCTGCATTTTCTTCGTGTGAATGCAGAAATTTTCAACAACTTAACTCAAATTTTCACTCTTAAAAAGTATAGCTGGCACCCAACATTATTAACAATCCTGGTTGGTTATAACCTTGCCATATTTCATAATTTTGGTTTAACAAGTTCGATGCATTAATAAAAAATTTCATCTTCTTCGAAAAGGCATATTCAACACCAAGGTTAATGTCAATAATTGTTTTCAATTTGTTTGTAGTAGTGGTAATTCGTGGGTCGACGAGAGAAACTGTATAGTCTTCGGTAATCATTTTTGCTTCACGAGGACCAACAATCTTCGTATTGAGGGTTGCATTTATTTTATTGGTAATTTGAACTGAGGAATTTAATGCAACATCGAATTTGGGTTGATGAGTTAAAACTGCTAAATCGGTCGATTGATGGTTGTAATAATTCCCAGCCAAGTCAATAATAACAGAAGAACTGCTATATCGAAGTTTTCCCCCTAAACGCAAAATATTTACATCGGCGTATTCTACACTGAATAGATTATCAGTGATAGATTTCCCTGGGTAATCGTACTGTTTGAGGTAGTAAAATGCTTCGTTTTGACAAACAGAATAGTTAATGTCAAATAAATAGGAAATGTGTTTGCTGATCATTCCCTTAAAACCACCAAAAATTTCGATAGCATCTTCAGCCGGTTTTGTAGGGAAACTATAATTGGTGTATTGATTCATTCTAAGGGAGCGGCTTAAATTTGCAGGTTTAATTCCTCCGTCGACACCTGCAAACAATGTGAGAAATTCTTCAATTGGGCAATATTCAACGTCTAGTTTTGGAGAAATATGGAATAGAGCAGAAGTGTCGCTGTCTATTAACGTTCCAAGGTTCAAACCCGCTTTTAAAATCAATAATTTGGTTGAATAGACATATTGTGGGTTTACGGCCAGATTTACTAACTGACGTGTCGATTTTGCGTTGTCGTAACGGTTTACAATGCTGTCTTCGCGAAAATATTCAAATGTTGTGTTTGTGATGATCCCAGCTTTTCTACCATTGTACGAAAAAAGACCGTTGTATTTTCCGTAGTGTTCGGTTTGCCCAGTGGCAGTCCAGAAAAAATTATATCCCAAATCGATATCGTAATCGATTTTAGCCTTTGGGTTGATGTTTTTCAAATTGAAATTGATCTCAGCAGTATTAAGAGCTTGTTTATCCAAAGTACTGTCAAAACTCGCCTTATAAATCAAGGTGTCATCAACCGGAAATCCATAATATCGATATCCTTTACGCGAATAGTCAACATCCCATGTTAAAATTGACCTTCGGAAATAATTTTTAAAAAACACCCGAGCTAAATTGTCGCTGTAGGGCGACTTGGCTTTT
>Ga0209373_10004285_pt1 | contig 12407 bp, 7 predicted proteins | sample Higcelweek5metaG_FD_187173 | JGI IMG/M metagenome (GOLD analysis project Ga0209373, IMG submission 187173) | Freshwater pond sediment microbial communities from the University of Edinburgh, under environmental carbon perturbations - High... | ecosystem: Environmental > Aquatic > Freshwater >... | reverse complement strand
CTTCGTCCCGTTCATGATCATTTTCTACGTGATCATCAGTCTCGTGATTATCGTTGCGCATTTTGACCTCGTGCCCGGCGCGTTCGTCACGATATTTAAGGGAGCGTTCTCCGCCAAGGCCTTCGCAGGCGGTATGGCCGGAGCAGCGATTCGCTATGGTGTCGCGCGCGGCGTGTTCTCCAACGAAGCCGGTTTGGGTTCCTCCCCGATTGCGGCCGCGGCTGCGATCAGCGATCACCCCGGTCGACAGGCCCTCGTCTCCATGACCCAGGTTTTCCTCGACACGATCGTCGTATGCACGATGACTGGACTCATTCTCGTTATGGGCGGCGAGTACGACGGCGGACTTAAGGGCGCGGCGCTTACTATGTCGACGTTCAAGAACCTTGCCGGCGACTTTGGTCCGTACTTCGTGTCCATTGGGCTTTTCCTTTTCGCGTACTCGACCGTGCTTGGCTGGGCGTATTACGGCGAGCGCTGCATCTATTACCTGTTCGGGCAGAAAGCGATTCTTCCCTATCGCATCGTGTATATCGCGGTTGCGGGTGTCGGTGCCATAGCCACTAACCTCGACATGGTGTGGAATATCTCCGACGTGTTTAACGGACTCATGGCGATCCCGAACCTGATAGGCTTGCTTGGTCTTTCCGGCGTGATTATCTCGGAGACCAAAGACTTTGAAAAGCTTCTGAAAAAAGAGCAGGCGGAGAAAAAGAACAAGAAGAAATAACCCTTAATAAGGGCACTCGTTTACGAATTGGCCGGATTGCCGTCGATAATGACGGTGGTCCGGCTTTTTTTATATACCGCGCGCGCGAATTCGGTGGAAAACATTTGGCGGCGGCGTTACAGTCGAGGAAGCGGGTTGTTAATTACCAGAACCTAAAAGGAGCTAATCGATATGAAGATCGCGAAATCGGGCGCAAGAAGCGCCTTAATTATTGCCATGATCGTTTCGTCCGGTTTTGCGTTTGCGCAGAGCGCTGGCGATTTGCCCGTGACGCGCGTATCCCTGTTTTCCTCCGGCGTGGGATTTTTCCTGCATGAGGGAAACGTATCGGGGAACGGTCAGATCCCGTTGCTGTTCGCGCCCGACGCCGTCAACGACGTGCTGAAGTCTCTCGTGATCCACGACCCGGAATCGACGTCGCCCTCCGTGCGCTATGCCTCGGAGGATACGCTCGAGCGGACCCTTAAGAGCCTTAAGGTGGACCTTTCGAGTAATCCCGACGTCGCACAGGTTCTAGCCGGGCTTCGCGGCGCGGAGATTTTGCTTGCGGCGCCGGATAAAATTTCAGGAAGGATTCTCGGCGTCGAGAGACGGGAGATAAAGGACGGGAAAACCGAGGCGTATCTTTCGATTGTTACCCCCTCAGGGATTCGCGTGATCGCGCTTTCCGAGGTTTCGACGTTTTCGTTTACGGACCCGGCGATCGGCGCGGATATAGCGCGCGCGCTTGACTTAATCCTCTCCTCGCGCGATTCGAGCACGAGGGAAATAGACGTTAATCTTCCCGCGAAGGGCGACAGAAAGGTCTCCCTTGGATACGTCGTTCCCGTTCCCGTTTGGAAGACGAGCTATCGCATAGAGCTTTCGGGGGATAAGTCCGCCTTTCAGGGATGGGCTATCGTTGACAATGCGGGCAACATGGATTGGAAAGACGTCCAGCTCTCCCTGGTTACGGGGAAGCCGGTGTCCTTCGTGCAGAATCTGTACCCGCCCCTGTACTTTCAACGTCCTGTGTTGCCTCTTTCCATTGCGGGGGCCGCGGAGGCGGTTACCTATGATTCCGGATACGGCGGAAATATGGAGGAACTTGCGCAGGAATCGGACAGCGCCGTGATGTATGACATGATGCAATCGTCCCCCGCGCCCGCGATGAAGGCGAGAAAAGCCGAAGCGCCTCGGGCGGGGTATGCGCTGACGGAAAACAGCGCGCGCCTTGATGCGGCTAAAACCTCTTCCGCGGGCGAGATGTTCCTCTTTACCGTCGCCAAGCCCGTGTCGATCGCGCGACGTCAGAGCGCGATGATCCCGCTCGTCGAGACGACTCTTAAGGCCGAAAAGATCAGCGTCCTCTCGGGCGCTAAGGTGTTGGCCGGCGGCTCGGTCCATCCCATGCTGTGCGCGAGTTTGGTGAATACGACGGGGATGAAGCTTCCCGCCGGCCCGATCACGGTGTTTGACGAGGGAAGCTACGCGGGCGACGCGCTCATCGAGTTTTTCCCCGAGGGGGAGAAAAGAATCATCGCGTTCGGGGAGGACCTTTCCGTGAGCGCTATCGCCTCGCTCGACGAGTCGTCATCGGTAACCAAATACGGGCTGAACAAGGGCACGCTGATGATCTCCATTCAGCGCGAGTACTCCCGGAAATACACGATCAAGAACTCCGGCTCGTCGCAAAAGCGCGTCGTCGTGGAGCATCCGTTTATCGAGCGCGCAAGCCTGAAGGCGCCCGCGAAGTTTGAGGAAAAGACCGATTCGCTGTATCGCTTTGGGTTAACGGTCGCGCCTAAGGGCGAGTCCACGCTCGACGTGAGGGAAGTCGCTCCGGAGTATCAGGCGATCTCCCTAGAGGGGCTGGGTGACGACGACTTTGCGGCGTACGCGAGGACCGGGGGAATTTCTCCCGCGATTAAGGCCGCCCTTGAAAAAGCGGCGGAGTTCAAAAAAGCCGTCGTCATCGCCGAGGCCAAGCTTCAAAAGCTCGATCAGCAGCGGGGAAGGGAAGTGAAGGAACAGGACCGAATCCGCAAGAACCTTGAGGCTTCCGGAAACGAGACCGCGCAGGGCAAGGAGTATCTCAAGAAACTCGCCGCAGGCGACGCGAGGATCGAGAAGATAGACCAGGATTTCGCAGAGGCGACGAAGGCGCACGAGGACGCCCAGAACGCCTTCTCGGCCTATCTCTCAGGCCTGACCCTCGAATAGCTCCGGGTATAGCTCGCGCGCCATTGCGACGTGGCGCGCCTGCTCGCAGGCGAGTTGATACTCGACCATGTTGCGGAAAGCCGTCATGAGGCAAGAGAGATCGGCTTCGGGTTTTACGATGCCGGCCTCCTTGAGCTCCTGCGCGAGGTAGTACGTCGACTCGATCGTCGAAAGGCATTCGGGCGACGGTTGTTTTTTGAATTCGAACCGAGATCGGTATTCCTTCCTGAAGGAAAGCTTTGGGATGCCATGAAGGTTGACGCTCAGATTAATCATTTTCCTGGCGAAGAACCAGGTCGCGTCCACGACGATCACGATCAGTTTTTTGTGACCAATTGCCGTCCTGAATTCCGGCGAGTCCGTAAAATACGCGTCGCTCGCGGGATACAGGATCACCGGGAAAGCGTCCTTTCCGTCTCCGTATCCCTCAGCGCCGTTCGCGCCGCTAATAAGCTCGTTAACGCGGGCGTTATTCGTAAAGTCGATTCCGACGATAATCTCCGAATCCGCCAGCGATAGGCTCGCGAGACGCCCCGTCCCCGTCTTTTGTTTATACGCTTCTTTTGGGTGCATTAGAAAAATGAAACGTACCCCGGTATCCACCGGGTTAATATCTGCGCATCTGCACGCCTTCATTGGCTTAAAGCATTTATAGCATCGGTTAAAATCCATGTTCGTCCTTTACTGGGCCAGTATAGCAAATTGCGCGAGCTTTGGTCATAAAAGAGCAAACGACGTTGCATATGCAACGGCATGAATAATTACCCCAGATTACGATTCAAGTAGATCACATGAAGGAGGACACACTCATGTCAATGTTTTGTTTTCAATGCGAGCAGACCGCCGGCGGAAAGGGCTGCACGGTTAATGGGGTATGCGGAAAAAAAGAGCCGACGGCTAATCTTCAGGATGGGCTTACGGGGAAACTAATCGATCTTGCGCGCGTCGCCGATCCGGATAGCCCGAAAACGGACGATCTGTTGATGGACGGTCTTTTTACCTGCATCACGAACGTCAACTTTGACGATGCCGCTATTTCCGCGACGATCGCGAGGATCGACGACGCGATCGCGGCGACCGGGCGCGCTAAGGATATCGTTCCCTTCGACATGAAAGCCCTGTGGTCCGCGCCGGACGAGGACGTCCGTAGCCTGAAAACTCTGTTACTGTTGGGTATGCGCGGTATGGCGGCCTACGCGCATCACGCGGCCGCGCTCGGCAAGCGCGATCCTTCCGTGTTCGCGTTCATGTGTAAGGGTCTTAAGGCGATCGCCGAGGATAAGGGCGTTCCCGAGCTACTAGACCTCAACATGGAATTCGGTCAGGTAAACCTTGCGTGCATGGCGCTTCTGGACGAGGCGAATACCGGCGCATACGGAATACCCGCGCCCACGAGGGTTTCGACCAATATCGAGAGCGGTCCGTTCATCGTCGTGACCGGGCACGATCTTCACGATCTCGCGCAGCTTCTTGAGCAGACCGACGGTACCGGCGTAGACGTATACACGCACGGAGAGATGCTTCCCTGCCACGCATACCCGATGCTCAAGCGCCATCAGCAGCTTAAGGGAAACTTCGGCACCGCTTGGCAAAACCAGCAGAAGGAATTCGACGGCGTTCCCGCGGCGTTCCTCTTTACGACCAACTGCCTGATGCCGCCTAAGGCTTCGTACGAAGACAGGGTATTCACGACTTCCGTCGTCGGATTCCCCGGAATGACGCACATCGCCGAGCATGGCGGTAAAAAAGATTTCTCCACCGTGATAAAAAAAGCGAAAGAGCTGGGCGGTTATCCCGAGGGTAGGAAGATGACCGGTATCAACGGCGGCGACGTGCTGACGACCGGATTCGGGCACGACGCGGTTTTGGGACATGCCGAGAAGATCATCGGCGCGGTGAAGGCCGGCGAGATAAGCCGATTCTTCCTGGTCGGCGGTTGCGACGGCGCGAAGCCCGGAAGGAATTACTTTACCGAGTTCGTAAAGCAAACCCCGAAAGACTCGGTCGTTCTGACGCTGGCGTGCGGTAAGTTCCGCTTTAACGATCTGGACCTGGGCACGGTAGCGGGCCTGCCGAGGATCCTCGACATGGGACAGTGCAACGATTCGTACAGCGCGATCAAGGTCGCGCTCGCCCTCGCGGACGCGTTCAAGTGCGGCGTTAACGACCTTCCGTTGACGCTCGTCCTTTCCTGGTACGAGCAAAAGGCCGTATGCGTGTTACTGACCCTGCTTTCGCTCGGCATCAGGAACATCTATCTTGGACCGACGCTTCCCGCGTTCGTTTCGCCGAACGTCTTGAAGGTGCTCGTCGATAAATGGAACGTCACCCCCATTTCGACGCCCGAGGCGGATCTGAAGAAAATCCTGGGTTAAGGCGTCTTTCGGCAATAGCGCGTCCGTGCGTCAACGTCGTATGATGTGTGCGCTCGGGCGCGTTTTTTACGTGTACTTCTCATGGAGTCGCTTAACGTTCGCGTCGAGCGTTTCCATCGTGTGGAGGGTCGCGCGAATTTCCTCGGGCGGTAATCCATCAAAAAGAGTGTTCAGAAAGTCGATTAAATCCTGATTACGGGACGATAGGAATTCCCGGGCCTTATCGGTGAGCGCGACGCAAACCTCGCGGTGGTCGCTTTCGTCCGGCAAGAGATTGGCGTAACCGAGGGCCTCAAGCTTGAGGGCGAGCTGCTTGACGTTTTGTCTTGAGCTGCCGAGAGCCGATGAAAGTCGCGTTAAGTTTGGGCGCGCCGGCGAGTGCTCGGCGACGCATTCCAGTAAAAGCCACTGTTTGGCCGTCATCTCCCCGAGGAATAGGTCTCCGACGACCTGCAGTTCGTTCGCGATCGCGAATAATCCGCCAAACAAAAAACGTTTGTCATCCATGAGCGTAATGTATTACCCTGATAGTCGCGCTGTCAATATGCGGCGCGGATACGGAGTCGATCATGGTTAATCAGTTTTCTCGCAGCGAATTGCTTCTTGGCGAGCTATCCACCTCGAAACTTGCCGCGTGCACCGTCGCGGTTTTCGGCATGGGCGGGGTTGGATCCTACGTTGTTGAGGCGCTCGCGCGCGCGGGCATCGGGCATTTCATTCTCGTGGATAATGACGTAGTGGACGTTACCAACATAAACAGACAGTTGATAGCGACGCATGAAACCATCGGGGTTCCTAAGGTTTTCGCGGCCCGTGACAGGATCCTCGCGATCAATCCGATCGCCAAGGTAGATACCTATCAGACCTTTTACGGGGAGTCGACAAAGGGTGAGTTCGATCTATCGGCCTGCGATTACGCGGTTGATTGCATAGATACCGTTTCCGCAAAGATTATCCTTGCCGAGGAGACCGTAAGGTTGGGCGTTCCCCTAATCAGTAGTATGGGCACGGGAAATAAGCTTGACCCGACAAGGCTGGAGATCGCGGATATCTCGAAGACGAGTATTTGCCCGCTCGCGAGGGTGATGAGAAAGGAACTGAGGAAGCGCGGTATCAAGAAGCTTAAGGTGCTTTACTCGCGGGAAGAACCGCGACACCCGACCGTGCCCGACGAACTTATCAAAGAAGGGTCAAGAAAACCGATACCGGGCAGCGTTCCCTTCGTTCCGTCGGTCGCGGGATTAATTGTCGCCGGAGAGGTGATTAAGGACATTCTGGGCGTTTGACGACCCATCTTCTGCACATATACTTGATGGCAGGGGACAAATCGCTTGAGAATACGCAACAAGCTGCTCTTATTGACGATAATTCTCATCACCGTTTACACGATCGGATTGATCTCCGTCATCACGTTTCTCGTGCGTACCCGCTTCGCCTCCATTGAGCACGATAACGCCATGCATGACATCGAGCGCGTCGTAAACGCAATCGGTTTTGAGGCACAGAACCTTTCCACGCAGGCGCGCGATTACTCCGTATGGGACGAAACATACCAATACGCGCGGGACGCGAATCCGGACTACATCGAGCAGAATGTCGGCGAAACGGTTTACGATAATCTTAATCTAGGTTTTTTCGCCATCTACGACGAGGGCGGTCGCGTATTGATCGCGGTTTGTAACGAGGCCAATAAACAGTCGGTTCCTTGCGAGAACTATCCCGACGGATTCACGATCTCCCGTTGGAGATCCACGGTAGACTCAGAAGACAAGGGGATAATAACGATCGATGGGAAAACGCTCCTGTGCGCGTTTGCGCCGATCGTCCATACGGACGGCTCGGGCCCACCCGCCGGCGTGCTGTTGATGGGAAGGACTATCGACGAGAAATTCATTACCGATTTACGCGACCGAACCGGCGTTGCCCTTGAGGTGTTGCCCGGAACCTATTCCGGCGGATCGTCCTTGGAAGGCGGAACGACGCGGGTTAGGGTTGGCATTCACCCCGATTCTAAGGGTTCCGTCATTCAGGGTCTTGCGCAATTCTACGATCCGGCCGGCCGACCGTCGATTCTACTTGGCACGAAATCCCCGCGAATCCTGCTGCGTCAGAGCCAATACTTCGTGCGGAGCATCGTCGTCCTTTTCGCCTTTATCATGCTTCTGTACATCATCGCGCTGACGTACGCGTTCCATAACTGGATAACCCTGCCGCTTTCGAGCATCGAAAGCGCGCTCGACTCATTCGAGTCGCAAGTATCCGAGATCAACTCCGGTGAGACGGGAGATAAGCTGTTCAGCCCGCCGGAAACGCTGTATCGGAAAACCGATGAAATCGGAAAGATCGCCGATATGATCTGGCAGATGCACGATAAAACGCGGGAAGCTCATCTTGAGGTGATGAAGGCGAAGGAAGGGCTCGAAAAGCTCATATCAAGGCGTAACGAAACCCTCGCGTCGGTGAACACGAAGCTCGAGATGTTCAAGAAGGTTCTGGAGAACACCAGCGAGGCCGTGATCATTACGGACCTCGACGGAAACATCATGGACATGAACGACGCGATGTGCCTAATGAGCGGGTATTCGCGAGAGGAATTGCTCGGGATGAATCCGCGCATCTTCCATTCGGGGCGGCATGATGCTGGTTTCTACCGAATCCTGTGGGACGAGCTTATAGAGAAAGGACATTGGGAGGGGGAGATTTGGGACCGTAAAAAAGATGGGGCCCTGTTTCCCAAATGGCAGACCATCAACACGATCTACGACGATCGTGGGGTTCCCTCCAATTACATAGGCGTGTCGACGGATATTTCCGTGATTAAGGAAGCGGAAGATAAGCTCAATCATCTGGCGTATTTCGATCCCTTAACCGGATTGCCGAACCGAATGCTATTCTCCGACAGGCTTGAGCACGAGATCACGTGCACGAAGCGCTCAAAGGGGTTGTTCGCCCTGCTTTTTATCGACCTTGATCGGTTCAAGACCGTGAACGACACGATGGGCCACCCGATGGGCGACGAGCTTCTGGTAAAGGTAGCGCAGCGGCTTGGGTCTCTGATACGCGAGTCCGATACGCTGAGCCGAATCGGCGGCGACGAGTTTACGATTATCCTGAAGGATATCGCGCGAGAGGAAAACTCGGGCACGATCGCATCGTCCGTCGTGCAGAAAATGGCGATGCGCTTCGAGATCGGGAACGCGGACATTTACATCGGGGCGAGCGTGGGAATCGCCCTCTATCCCAAGGACGCGAACGACGCCGAGACGTTGATACGGAAGGCGGACGCCGCCATGTATCTTGCGAAAGACGCGGGGAAGGGAATGTACCGATACGCCTCGGGCGAGATGGAGCTCGCGAATCAGGGCAAGATAGAGATCGACTCAAAGATGCACAAGGCCCTTGAGCAAAACGAGTTCCTCCTGTACTACCAACCGCAAAACGGCGTTATGGAAGCGACTCCTGGCATGCCCACGGGACTCGTTGGCGTGGAGGCCTTGATTCGGTGGAGGCCAGAACCGGACGTATTGATCTCTCCGGGCGATTTCCTTCCGGTCGCGGAGGAAACGGGATTCATCGCGCCCTTGGGCGATTGGGTTCTTCTGCAGGCCTGTAAGGACGCGAAGACTTGGCTTGATATGGGAAAGGGCGTTCAGGTTTCCGTGAACGTGTCGGCTAGGCAATTCGAGTCCGGAACCCTCGTGGATATGGTGACGTCGGTATTGCGGACAACCGGGCTTCCGCCTCGCTACCTAAAGCTCGAGGTTACCGAGTCCGGTTGCATGCGAAATATTTCGCTCGTCACCGAAACGATGAAGAGAATTAGGGAGATGGGAGTGTCGTTCGCGATCGACGATTTCGGCACGGGATACTGCTCTCTGCAATACCTGCATCGGCTTCCCGTCGATTGCCTGAAGGTCGACCAATCGTTCGTCCGCGCGATGGAAGACGACCGTTCCGGCGGGGATATCGTATCCGCCGTCATTTCCATGGCAAAGGCGTTCGGACTATCGTCCATCGCGGAAGGCGTGGAAACCTACGAACAGCTCGAGCGGCTCCGCCAGCGGGGATGCGACAACATTCAGGGATATCTGGTGTCGCGCCCGCTTAGTTACGATGATTTTGTGGCTTATCTTCGAAAGGGTTAATCGTCCTTTAGTTTCCTGATCGCGGCATCCATCTCGCTCATGCAGCCGCCGCTTTCGTTGCCAAGATTCCGAAGCTTTCCCGCGCGCGCGAGAATATCGTCGAAGCCCTCGGATATCCTGGCGAGATCGGCAAGAGACTCGAGCGTGAGACGCTTAACCGAGTCGATGGCCTTGTTGTTGTCGGCGACCATTCGGTCCACCGATCGGATGGAGGCGGACATTCCGGACGAGCTGTCCACTACCGACATGACCGAGCGGTCGATATCAGTCGTTCCCGCGTCCAGGTCTTGGAGGCCCGCGATGATCTCCTCGAAGGCGTGCGCGACGTCCGTCGCGCGAAGGCTTATGTCGCCGAACGCACCGCCTATGCCGGAGAAGGATTTTTCCGCCGTGCCGACGTCGTTAAGGAAGGTCTGAAGACCCTCGGTAATAGCCTGGATGTTTTGGGATGTTTCCTCGGCGAGGCGCCTGATCTCGTCAGCGACGACGCCGAAACCCTTACCGCTGTCGCCGGCGTGAGCGGCCTCTATCGCGGCGTTCATCGCGAGTAGGTTTGTCTGTCCCGCGATCCCGGTGATGACGTCCACGATCGAAAGGAGGCTATCCGCGTTTCCGGCGAGATGGCTCATCGACTCTGCGGCGCTAGATGCGGCTTCCTCTCCCTGCGAGATGCTTCGCGAGAGCATTTCCACGCTCGCGTTGCTCCTGGTGGACACGTTGGATATGCCCTGTATCGACGCCGTCATCTCGTTTACGGCGGCGGAAGCCTGTTCGGTGATCCCTCGATAGGACTCGCCGGCCCTGTCGAGTTCCGAGCTCGCCCCGACGATCTCGTCGTTCGCGCGCTTTGCCTCGGCGATCTCCACCGAAAGTTGGTCGAGCCGATCCTTCGAGGCCGTAAGGCGCGCGTTGATCGACTCAAGGCTCGCTTCCATCGATTTTACCTCGCCGATAAGGGAGTCGCCGACGTCAAGCCCGTCGCGGGTTTTAACGATGACGTCCTCGATGTCCTTCATCTTCCTGTTCGCGGAGTCCGAGTTTGCCCTGAGGGTATCCGTGTAAGACTGCATGAGCGAGACGAGCGCGTAGGCCGACACCGCGGTGACCGCCATTCCGAGCGTGCCGTTGATGAATCCCGTCACGTTCGCCATGGCGACGGATCCTTCGTCGCCGCGCACGATATACAGCGTCGCGACGTTGTTCGCGATGAAGAGGATAGCGGCCGCGGGCACGTGCCATCGCTTTCCGAACGCGGCCAAGAAGACGATCAGGTAGATCATGTAGAAGATGTACGCGGTGAAGGCCGTGGAATGGTCCCCGGCGGCGTTCATTATGCGAACGACGTTAACGATCAGGACGGTCGGAAAGGAATAGGCCGCGATCGCGGCGTTAAGTTTGCCGGTCCTGAGTATGCACAGGCTAACTACGACGAGCCCCGCGATTACCACGGCACCCAATCCGCCCCTTATCGCTACGTCCGTAGGCATATGCATAACGACGTATCCAAGTGGGATGAAGCCCAACAAAATGAGCATGAGCAAGCTGTAATACAGAAAGACTCTTGCCTTGTTCTGTTCGATAAAATCGCAGTTCTCGTATTTTGAGAGGAAGAAAGACTTGATTACATGGATCATTTAATGATTTTAGGGCAGGATACGCCACGCGTCAATTTAAAAAAAGGCTCCCATGCCGTTTTCGGCAGGGAGCCTTGTTCGCGCAGTGTCGTTTTATGCCGTTTCCACGGAGGCTGCTTTTTGGAGCCCCAGTTTTTCCACCGCCCATTCGCGCATCTTGTATTTCATGATCTTACCGGCGGCGTTCATCGGGAAGGAATCCACGAATTCGACGTACTTCGGTGTCTTGTGCTTGGCCATGTGGCTCTTTACGTAGGCCTTAAGGTCATCCGCAGTCGTGGTTGCTCCTTCCTTAAGGATGACGCACGCCAAGATCTCCTCGCCCATCGTGATGTCGGGAACGCCGACAACCTGTACGTCGCGCACGGCGGGATGGGAGTAGAGGAATTCCTCGATTTCCTTGGGATAGATATTTTCGCCGCCGCGGATGATCATGTCCTTGATGCGGCCGGTAATCTTGTAGTTCCCCTCGGGGGTTCGCCGCGCGAGATCGCCCGTATGGAGCCAGCCCTGCTCGTCGATGGCGGCCTTGGTCGCCTCCGGCATCTTGTAATAACCCTTCATGATGTTATAGCCGCGCGCGACGAACTCGCCGTCCACGTTGTCCGGGCAATCCGTGCCGGTCGCGGGATCGACGATCTTGCACTCGACGCCGGGGAGCGCGCGCCCTACCGTGCCGACGCGAACCTCCTGCGGATCCCCGACGCGGCTCTGCGTGCAGCCTGGAGAGCTTTCGGTCTGTCCGAAAACGATCGTTATATCCTTCATTCCCATCTTGCCCACGACCGCCTCCATGACCGGGATCGGGCAGGGAGAGCCCGCCATGATTCCGGTGCGGAGGTGCGAGAAGTCCGTCGTCGCGAAGTCCGGGTGCTCGAGTATGGCGATGAACATCGTCGGCACGCCGTTGACCGCCGTGATCTTGCGCTTGGTGAACGCGGGCATCACGACCTTCGGGCTGAAATGCTCGACGGGCACCATCGTGGAGCCGTGCGTGATCGACGACGTCATCGAGAGAACCATGCCGAAGCAATGGAACATCGGGACCTGGATAAGGTAGCGATCGGCGGTCGTAAGGTGCATGCAGTCGCCGATGCACTTTCCGTTGTTGACGACGTTGTAATGCGTGAGCATGACGCCCTTGGGGAAGCCGGTCGTGCCCGAGGTATATTGCATGTTGCAGACCTCGTGGGGGTCGAGGCTGTCCTGCAACTTTACGATGGCGTCCTTCGGGTAGGCGTCCGCCATGGCGAGCGCCTCGTCCCAATGATACGCGCCGGGAATTTTCGAGTCGACGGTAATTACGTTTCGGAGCACGGGA
>Ga0209373_10004284_pt1 | contig 12410 bp, 9 predicted proteins | sample Higcelweek5metaG_FD_187173 | JGI IMG/M metagenome (GOLD analysis project Ga0209373, IMG submission 187173) | Freshwater pond sediment microbial communities from the University of Edinburgh, under environmental carbon perturbations - High... | ecosystem: Environmental > Aquatic > Freshwater >... | reverse complement strand
CGGCGGCTTCAGCCCACGGTTCCGCCCACGGTTCTGGCCATGTTTCGGCGCGGCCTGGCCGCCAGCCTCCTGGCCCTGCTCCTGCTCCACCCTGCGGCAAGTCTCGCCGAGACGACGCCCGAGCCCCCGGCCCCTGCCTTCCCCCCTGCGGCCAGCGCCCAGCGCGCGGCCCTGCTGGCCGGGTATGCGGCGGAAATACGGCGCGAGCGGGCTGCGGGCGAGCTGCCCATCATCGACGTGGAACACCACTGGGGCGGCAAGCTGCCGGTGGCGGAGCTCATCGGGAAGATGGACAAAAACGGCGTGGCCCTGACGTGGCTCGGCCAGAACGAGAAGAACGGCAGCGCCCGCGCCCTGGTCGAGGCCGAGAAGTTCCCCACCCGCATCGTGCCCGCCACCATCCATGGCGATGGCAAGCGCTGGCACGGCCAGGACATGACCCTGCTGGACGAGCTTGCGGCGGATGCGCGCAGCGGCCGTTATTTCGCCCTGGGCGAGTTCGAGGCCCGGCACTACGTGTCCAGCACCAACAACCGCGACGTGCACCTGCCCGTGGACTCGCCGAGCTTCGAGGCCGTGTTCCGCATCGCCGAGGAGACCGGCCTGCCCATGCTCCTGCACCACGAGGCCGAGGACGCGCTCCTGCCCGAGCTGGAGCGCATGCTGGAGCGCCACCCCAAGGCCCGGGTCATCTGGTGCCATGTGGGCCGCAACCGCAACCGAGGTACCTGGACCAGGCTGCCCACCCCGGACGGGGTGCGGGAATTTTTGCGGAAGTATCCGAACCTGTCCTTCGACCTGAACCAGGCCAAGCCCGGAAGCAGGCACCGGGGCACGAACCAGGTGGACGCCGTGCTCTACGACATCGACCCGGGCAGGGGCGGGGACAACCAGCCCGACGCCAAGCTGAATGCGCAGTGGCTGACGCTGCTGGAAGAGTTGCCGGAGCGCTTCGTCATCGGCACGGACATCAACACCGGCCGCTTCGACAACTACACCCAGGTCATCGAGACCTTTCGGCGGCTGGTGCTGGCGCGGCTCAAGCGGCCCGCAGCCGAGCGCATCGCCTTCAAGAACGCCTGGAAGCTCATGAGCGGCGAGGAGTGGCGGGATTGACCGGCTCCGGACCTCGCCTGGCCTACATGCCCACGAACTCCTTCTTGGCGGACAAGACCTTCTTCAGATAGTCGCGGGTCTCCTGGGCCGCGTGGCGCTCCACGATGGTCTCGAACACGGCCATGGGCGGGCGGCTGTTGATGGCCCGGACGGCCCGGTCCTTGTCGCGGGCGAAGGTCTTGAGCAGCGCGCCTGCGCCGCCGTTGTACGAGGCAATGACGCAGTACTCGCGCGAGAGGTCGTCGCCCACGCCGGACAAAAAGCGCGTGCCCAGCAGGTGCAGATAGGCCGTGCCATAGATGATGTTGTGCGCGGGCTCGAAGAGATAGGCCTTGGTGGGTTCGCCGGACTTGCCGGTGAGGTAGGCCTGGACATCGGCCCCGGCGGTCTGGGGCACCACCTGCATGAGCCCCACGGCGGGCACGGCGTTGATGGCGTAGGGGTTGAAGTCGCTCTCCACGCGGATGATGGCGTAGATGAGGTTGCGGCTGACCTTGAAGCGGGCCGCGGCCTGCTCCACCAGCGGGCGGAACTTGGCCGCGCGCACCTGCATGTGGTCGGAGATCATGGCGATGACCACGAAGCGCACCGTCTTTCCGGACACTTCGGCCGGCCGCTCCTGCACGCTTGCGGCCACCACCTGGCGGGCGAACGCCTCGGCCTGGGCCTCGGTGCGGATGTCGCGGCCCTGCCCGTCCTTGACCTCGCCCAGGAGGAAGGGCTTGCCGCCCAGCTTCACGGGCCCGGCCGAGTACAGGTCCACGGCGCGCGGGTCATACGGGGTCAAAAGCATGGTGGCCACGGCCGCGCGCAGACTGGCGTGCGGGGTGTCCTGGTCCAGGGTCTCCACAAGGATCTGGCCGCGCTCGAAGTCCACGCTGGCGCGGGACAGGTAGTTCTGGGTGTACTTGACGTACTGCTTGGGCTCGGGCTCGCGCACGTCGCGCGCGCCCCAGGTGCCGCCCACGGCGCGGCGGAAGCTGGCCACCAGGCTCCGGAAGCGCTTGAAGTCGGCCTCGATGGCGCTGGGGTTGGTGGCGTAGCGGATGGCCTTGTTGCGCGCCAGGTCAACGGCCGCGCTGGTGTCGCCGGAAGCCACGCGGGCGATGCTCACGGCGTCGGAAACGGAACAGGAGGCGCAGAGCAGGGCCAGGACAAGCACTGAGAACAGGGGCGCGGCCGCAGGCAGCCGGAGCGTGCGCCGGGACGGGAATCTCAAATGGGGTCTGGGCGTGAAGCTGAACATGGGCGGCCTCCTTGCGTCGTGGGCCTCTCAGCCGGACGCCGGGCTTGGGGAAAATCCGGGTTGACCATGGGCAGTGGGGCGAAACCCTGGCATCTTGGGCGCTGTCCTGCACCGCGCTGCCCTGCACCGCTCTGGCCCGCACCTGTGGTCCGGGATATCTGCTCCCAAGCATGCGCCGTGCCAAGGGGGCCGGGCCGAACTGGTCGTTCGGACCTGGCGGGGCAGGCCTCAGCCCGCTGCAAGAGCCAGCCTGCGGGCCTCGGCCAGGTAGCGGGCGGCAAGGTCCGCGTCGCCGCAGGTGTCGGCCCAGTGCAGGAACAGCAGGCGCAGGGCCGCGCTTCGGGCGCGGTCCGGGCTGGCCAGGCGCTGCCCCGGCAGGCCCTCGTCAAATCCTTGGCGCAGCAGCTCGGCCAGGGCCCTGGCCCGGTGCCGGGGCCGGTGGGCCGCGTCCACGCGGGCGAACCCGGCCCGGCCATAGGCCTCGCGCCGGGGCCCGTCGGCCAGCAGCGACCGGGTCTTGGCTGCGGCGTCGTCCTCGTCGTCGGGTTCGTAGGTGACGAAATGCACCCCGTCCTCGAACAGCTCGTCCTGGCCGTTTTCGATCCGGGGCGTGAGCAGGCAGGCCCCGCAGGCCAGGGCCTCGAAGACGCGGAAGTTCAGGTCCCCGCGCTCGGCGATGTTCAGGGCCACATGGGCGCGCGGCAGAAGTTCGGCAAAGTCGCCCCGGCGCCAGGCCAGGCCGGGAAAGGCGCGGCCCAGGCGGCGCAGGAAGTTGTGGCGCTGCGGCGTGGTCTCCGGGTCCACGCTGCCCACGAAAAGCAGGTCGAAGTCCTTGCCGCAGGGCCTGGGCTGGTAGCGGTCCTCGGCAAAGGGCGGCAGCCAGAGCACGCGGCCAGGCGCAAGCTCGGCCGCGAAGCGCGGCACGTCGCCCTTCAGACTCACGGCGCAGAGGTCAAAGGACCCGGCGTAGAGCGGGTACCAGCCGTGGATGTGCGAGTCGATGCAGTAGAAGGCCGTGAGGCAGGGGTAGCTCTCCAGGCCGAGCAGCGGCGGGGGCAGGCTGCGGTCGGTGTAGACCACGGCGTCCGGGGCGCCGTTGCAGGCCGCGCAGATCTCCTCCCAGCCGAAGGCGCCGGGTTTGGTCAGGGGCAGGCGCACCACGCGGAAGCCCTCGGCCTCCATGTGGTGCATGAAGAACTGCCCGCCCACCCAGGCCAAAAGCTTTGTTTCCGCGCCCATGAATTCCCTCACGCCAGGTGCAGGTAGCCGATGAAGTCACTCTCGCCCGCCAGGCGGCAGTCCACGTAGGCCGCCGCGTACTGGGCAAAGGTCCTGGCCTTGCCGTAGACGTTGAACACGCTGCCCTCGCCGCCATGGGCCAGGCCGTAGAAGGCCGCCACCTGCGGATGCACGGGCAGCTCGAAGTCCGCGTAGCCCTCGCCCAGGCTGCCTGCCTCGGGCAACGGCCCTGGCGCCGGCGGGGCCAGGCCGAGCTCGCGCAGGATGCCTGCGGCGGCCAGTTGCAGCAGCTCCGGGCCGGGGTGGTTGACGGAGAGGAACAGCGGGCGCGCGCGCCAGTGCTCCAGCACGAAGTCCAGGTATTGCACCGGGGTGTGGGACTGGCGCTCACGTTCGCGCGCTGCGGTCTCGGCCAGCAGGGCGTCCAGATCGTACTTTTTGTCCAGCGGGGTGGACAGGTACACGTGCAGGATGTCGCTCCGGGGCAGGCCCATGCCGAGCAGCCGGTCCAGGAGGACGTCGCGGAAGTCGAAGCCCGGCGCGCCGGACCACAGCGGCCACGGCCCCCGGAAGAACATGTTGGGGATGCACAGGCTCGGGCAGCCCGCAGGCAGTCTCGCCAGCAGCGCGGCCGAGGACAGCTCCCCCCATTCCGGTCCCAGATGCTGGTACAGGAACAGGCCGCAGGCCGAGAGCTCACCCTCGGGGACAACCTCGCGGGCGTAGTTCAGATACACGCGCGGGGCGAAATGCCGGGCGAACTCCGGGCTGGCCAGGAGCTGTGCGGCCAGGGGCCGGCCCTGGCAGTTGGCGTGCAGAATGGCGATGCGCTTGTCCACGGCGGAGTCTTTGCAATGCCCGTGCCGGGAACGCGTTGCGGGAGCGGGCCGGGGCGTGGCACAAGGCGCGGCCCAGGAGAATCGAAAAGAGACGGGTTCCCGCCTGCTCTCACAATCAGCAGCCGGACACCTCCACAGCCCCGGCCCGCAGGGCTCGCGCGGCCTGCGAAGGCCCGCCCGCCAAGGGGGCGGACAGGCCCCTTGAATTGCCCCCCTGATTCGGGTACCTGTGCTGGCACACCGAGCGGACATCTCGGAACACGGTGCGAATCCGTGGCGGTCCCGCCGCCGTAACCGGGGACGGGGAGAGACTTCGGGCGCATGCGCCCGGCCACTGACGGGGCTTGACCCCGGCGGGAAGGCCGTCTCCCCCCGGCTGATCCGGAAGCCGGAAGACCTGTCCGCCACGGCATGACTCTGGAACTTGATGGCAAAGGGTTCCGGCGGGCGTTGGTGCGTCCGCCGGAACCCTTTTTTTGCCCCCCGCGAGGCACGGACCTCGCGCCAAGCCGCTTCCAAAAGGAGACCGAATGAGCACATCCCCCGCCGCCGCACTGTCCGCCGTCATCAGCGCGATCAAGCCCGTGGACCGCGCCCTGGCCGCCCCCGGCCAGGCCCACCTGGACAACCTGACCAAGCCCCAGGGCAGCCTGGGCCGCCTGGAGGAGCTGGCCCTGCAGCTTTTCATGGTCCAGGGCGGGGCCAAGCCCCAGGCCGACCCCTGCCGCGTGTACACCGTGGCCGGGGACCACGGCGTGGTGGCCGAGGGCGTGAGCCTGTTCCCCCAGGAGGTCACCCGCCAGATGGTCATGAACTTCGTCACCGGCGGCGCGGGCATCAATGTGCTGGCGCGCACGGCCGGGGCCGAACTCTTCGTGGTCGACGCGGGCTGCCTGGGCGGTGGCTTCGACGAGCACCCGAACCTCATCCAGGGGAAGGTGGCTCCCGGCACGGCCAACCTGGCCGTTGGCCCGGCCATGACCATGGAGCAGTGCACCAAGGCGCTGCTGCTTGGCGTGGACCTGGCCGACCGCGCCCAGGCCGCTGGCGTGCGCGTGCTGGGCACCGGCGACATGGGCATCGGCAACACCACGCCCTCCACCGCGCTCTACTGCGCCTACCTGGGCCTGGACCCGACCGCCATGACCGGCCCGGGCACCGGCCTGGACAACAAGGGCGTGGGCCGCAAGGTCGAGGTCATCAGGCGCGGGCTCGCGGCCAACGCCGCAGCGGTCGCCGCCACCGGTCCCGATGGGGCGCTCCAAATCCTGGCGGCCCTGGGCGGGTATGAGATCGCCTGCCTGGCGGGCCTGATCCTGGGCGGGGCCAAGAACCGCCAGCTCATTTGCGTGGACGGCTTCATCTCCACGGCGGCCTGCGTGGCGGCCTGGAAGCTGTGTCCGGCCACGGCCGACTACACCGTGCTGGCCCACGCCTCGGCCGAGCCGGGCCACAAATTCGCCGTGGAGAAGATGGGCAAGGCCCCGCTGCTGCACCTGGGCCTGCGCCTGGGCGAGGGCACCGGCGCGGCCATCGCCATGTATCTGCTGCGCTCCGCCGCAGCCATCTACAACGACATGGCCTCCTTCGCCTCGGCCGGGGTCAGCACGGCCGACTAGCCGCCCTGCCCCGACAACGACAAAACGCCCGCTCCGGCAGCAAAACCGGGGCGGGCGTCTTCACGCCGTTTTGCACGCGCGGGGCGCTACCTCTTGCTGCAGACCACGGCCAGGACCTTCTCCAGCACCTCGTTCTCGGTGATCTGCGTGGTGTCCACCACCACGGCGCCCTCGGCGGGCTTCATGGGCGCGATGCTGCGGTTGCGGTCCTGGTGGTCGCGCTGGGTGATGCTGGCCAGGATCGCGGCCTGGTCGGCGGGCTTGCCCTGGGCCGTGAGCTGGCGGCAGCGCCTGCGCGCGCGCTCCTCCGGGTCGGCGTCGAGGAAGAACTTGAACTGCGCTCCGGGGAAGACCACGGTGCCCATGTCGCGGCCCTCGGCCACCAGCGAGGTGGTCTGGCCGAGGAAGATCTGGGCCATCTTCATGTACGCGCGCACCGAGGGCACCACGGCCAGCTGCGAGGCCCACAGGCCGGTCTGCTCGGAGCGGATCTCCTCGGACAGGGGCTGGCCGTTCAGGAGCAGCTCGGTGTCCTTGCCGCTGCCGCGCAGGGTGAACTCGAAATCGCCCAGTTTCTGCTGCAGGATGCCCTGGGTCCAGTCCCAGGCGCCCTCGCCCAGGGTGAAGGCTGCGGCGCGGAACATGGCCCCGGTGTCCAGAAAGGCGATGCCCAGCTCCCCGGCCAGGCGCGCGGCGATGGAGCTCTTGCCCACCCCGGCGGGCCCGTCCAGGGTGATGATGAGCGGGACGGCGGGCGGGGAGGCGGTGCGAGGGGCGCTAGGCATTCAGAATCTCCTCCAGGGCCTTCAGGAAGGCCTCGGTTTCCGGGCCTGTGCCCACATTGACGCGGATGTTGTCGGGCAGGCCGAAGCTCTTCAGGTGGCGCACGATGATGCCGCGCTTCAGAAGCTCCTCGCAGACCAGGCCGGCCGGCTGCGGCGGACGGAACATGACGAAGTTGGACTGGGAGGGCCAGACCGTGCAGCCAAGCTCCGGCAGCCGCCTGAGCAGACGCTCGCGGCCCGCGAAGACGACCTCCAGGGTGGCGCTGTAGAAGGCGTCGTCGTCCAGGGCGGCGATGCCCGCCTCCTCGGCCAGGAGGTTCACGGTGAAGGGCGGCCGGGCGCGGCGCAGGTTTTCGGCCAGCCACTGGGGCATGACCCCGTAGCCCAGGCGCAGCCCGGCCAGGCCGTAGGCCTTGGAAAAGGTGCGCAGGACCACGACGTTGCCCAGCTCCGCCGCCAGGTTCATCAGGGAGTACTCTTCCGGCGGCCAGGAGAAGTCCATGTAGGCCTCGTCCACCACCAGAAGCGCGCCCTGGGGCAGCACGCCGGACAAAACCTGGAGTTCCTCGGCGCGCGCGGCCAGGCCCGTGGGATTGTCCGGGCTGGTGACGAAGACCAGCGCGGTGTTGTGGTCCACGGCCTCGGCCAGGGACTCCAGCGGCAGGCGGAACTCCTCGCCGCGCGGCACCTCGCGGTACTGCACCCCGCACAGGTGCGCCATCATGGAATACATGCTGAAGGAGTGCTCATAGCAGACCACGTTGTCCAGCCCTGGCCGGGCCACCACGCGCATGAGCAGGTCGATGATCTCATCCGAGCCGTTGCCCGCCACCACCATCTCCGCAGGCACGCCCATGGACTTGGCGATGGCCTGACACAGGCGCGGGCTGTGGTTCTGGGGGTAGCGGAAGACCTGGTCCACGGCGCGGGACAAGACCTGCTGCACCACGGGCGAGACGCCCAGCGGATTCTCGTTGCTGGCCAGCTTGATGACCGTGGACAGGCCGTAGCGTTCCTTGATTTCTTCTATGGTCAGGCCGGGAACATACGGCGTGAACGTGAGAATCTCCGGCCGGACTCGCTGGCTTGGCATGGCGCACCCCTCTCTCGAACTGGACGCAAACGCACAGGGAACGGCCTGGGGGCCATCCCCTGTGCGCAAGCATATGCCTTGCCTATAGCTGGACTTCGGCCCCGGCGCAACCGGCGGCAAGGTCGACCGGCTCCCGGAAGCCGCCAACGGCATGCGCCTCCGCTTGCGCCAGCGCCCTGCGACGCGTCCGGCAGCCTACTTGGTCGGCCGGATGGTCAGCACCGGGCAGCGGGCGCCCTTGACGACCTTCTCGGCCACGGAGCCGAACAGGATGCGGTCGATGCCCTTGCGGCCGTGGGTGCCCATGATGATGAGGTCCACGTTCTCCTTGACGGCCATGCCGAAAATCTCCTCGGCCGCGTAGCCGGTGACCACATGCCCGACGGCCTGCACGCCCTGGAAATTCTCGTTCAAGAAGGCGCTCATGGTGGCCTCGGCCCCGGTGACGATCTCGCCCACGAAGTTCTCAATGGAGCTCGGCGGCACGTGGAAACCGACGTACTGGCTCAGCGAAGGCGCGACATACAGGCATTCGATGCTGGCGCCAAGGCCTTGGGCCATGATCCGGGCATACTCGGCCACTGCCGGACTGTGCTCGGAAAAGTCCACCGCGCAAAGGATCTTCTTGATCTGGACCATGGCTCTCCTCCTCAGGAATCGTCTTCGGTTGCCCCTTGGATGTTCAGGGGAATGAGGGAAACAATGTGAAAATAATCACCTGCGTCCATTAACGCAAGGGTAAAACACGCCGAAAAGAGACTTGGGTGAGAACGGCCTTCGGTCCGATGGACAAGCCCCAAGCCATGGGATATCCGAAAGGACAGGCCAGGAGCCGCCCGCCCCGGAGGCAGGCAAGAATTTCCCCCTGGGCGATGCAAAAAGACACGAAGTTACAGCATGTTATGCATGCGCCTGATTGGCATGGTCTCTGCACTGATGAGAGAAACCACAGGATGAGGAGCAACCATGAAGATCCATCCTGACCAGTTGGAAGGAGTTCGTCCGGACAGCGCGTCGCAGACGAACAGGGTCAAGCCGCCCAGCACCGCTTTCGGCGATCTCCTGGACCAGGAAGTCGCCAAGTCGGGCACGCAGACCGCCAAGCCCAGCGCATCCCTGCCCCCGCCGGGCGGGCTCGGCACCTTGAGCGCCCTTGTGGGCGTCAGCAGTGTCGAGACCGTGGCCCCGACAGCCGCGGCGGAGACCGGAGTCGTGGACAAGGTGGAAGGCCTGCTCGACAAGTGGGACCAGTACGCCCAGAACCTGCAGGGCGCCTCCGGCGCGGTGGACCTCAAGAAGGCCTATGGCGTTCTCGAAGACATCGACGGAACCGTGCAGCAGATCAAGGGCGAGAACCCGGACCTTGCGCAGCAGCACCCGGCCCTGCAGGGCGTGGTGTCCGAGCTGGAGGTCCTGGCGGTGACGGAACGCATCAAGTTCAACCGTGGGGACTACCTTTCGTAGGCCCCGCCGCAAACCTCAACCCTCTCAAGCGACACGGGGCAGGAAGAATCGACTTCCTGCCCCGTGTTTTTTTCGTCGGCCCCCTGTGCGGGGCCGCGATCAGTTCTGCATGTTGCCCTAGTTCTGCATATTGCCGATGATGCGCTTGAGCTCCTGGGCCAGGCGCGACAGGTCGGATACGGCCTGGGCCGATTCGTTCATGGCCTGGGCGGTCTCGGCGGCGATGCGGTTGATGTCCTCGGTGGTGTGGCTGATTTCCTCGCTGGCGGCGGACTGCTCCTCCGAGGCCGTGGCGATGGAGCGCACCTGGTCCGCCGTGCGGTCCACCATGCCCACGATCTCGCGCAGGGCCTCGCCGGACCTGCCCGCCGTGGCGGTGCTGGCCACGATGGCCTTGGTGGTGGCCTCGGTGCCCTCGATGTTCTTTTTCGCGCTGTCCTGCACGGCCTTGATGTATGCGCCCACCTCGTTGGTGGCGGTCATGGTCTTCTCGGCCAGTTTGCGCACCTCGTCGGCCACAACGGCGAAGCCGCGCCCGGCGTCGCCCGCGCGCGCGGCCTCAATGGCGGCATTGAGCGCCAGGAGGTTGGTCTGGTCGGCGATGTCGGAGATGACGTTCATGATCTGCCCGATGCCCTCGGCCTGCTTGCCCAACTCCCCCATGTCCACCTTCAGGACCTCGGCCCGGGTGTTGATCTGGTTGATGTTGGACACGACCTCTTCCACGAGCTTCGCGCCCTCCAGGGCCTTTTTCTTGGCCTGGTCGGCCAGCTCCGCCGCGCCGGAGGCGTTGGAGGCCACCTCCATGACCGTGGCGTTCATCTCCTCCATGGCCGTGGCGGCCTCGCCCGTGCGGGCGCGCTGCTCCTCGGTGCCCCGGCTGGACTGCTCGATCTGGGCCGAGAGTTCCTCCGAGGCCGAGGCCACCTGGTCGGAGATGGCCGTGGCGGCCTCCGCAGCGCGGGCGATCTTCTCGTTCTGGGTCTCGATGCGCTTCTGATTCTCCATGATCTCGGTGATGTCCAACCAGAAGGAGATGGACCCGAGCGGCACGCCGTCCAGGTCATAGAACGGCGTGGTGGAGACATCCAGGTGCACCTGCTTGCCGCTCTTGCCGGTCCAGGTGGTCTTGCCGCTCTGCGCGGCGTTCGTGCGGATGGCCTTGTCGGACATGGTCTCGCGGTTGGGGTCGTTCCAGTAGAACTGGCCCGACTTCTGGCCGATGTAGTCCGAGGGGGGGCCAGTCTTCTCCAAAAGGTCGCAGACCTGCTGGTTGGCCCAGAGCATCTTGAAGTCCGGCCCCACGATGCCGCACGGGGTGGGAATGCCCATGAGCACGCCCTGGCTGAAACCGAGCTTGTTCTTGATCTCGGCCACCATGCTGCGGATGTTGTCGGCCAGGCTGGCCAGTTCGAACTTGAAGCCGGTGCGCAGCTGGGCCTTGAAGTCGCCCTGGCTGATGCTGCTGGTGAAGGCCTCGATGTCGCGGATGGGCCGGACCACCAGGCGGCTGACGATGATGTTGATGACGGCCACCAACAGGAGGATGGCCGCAAGGCCGATACCCAGGAGGATGTTGCGCTGCAAGGTGGACGTGGCCGTCAGCTCGGAGACGTAGGCGCTCATGCACACGGCCCAGCCCGTGTCCGGGTCCGTGGATACGGTCAGGAACTTTTGCTCACCCTTCCAATCGTAGAACATGGAGCCGTTCTTCAGCTCCAGCGCCTTGCGGATGAACTCGTGTTCGGTCAGGTCCTTGAGCATCAAAGACTTGTCCACGGCGTGGGCGATGATGCGGCCCTTGGCGTCGATCATGAAGCCGTAGCCCCGCGCGCCGAAACGCGGGGGGTCGATGAAGGCCTTGGTGAAGACCTCCCACTTGGGGAAGGCGGCCACGCCGCCCAGCACCTTGCCGTCCTTGTCCTTCACGGCCTTGGCCAGACTGAAAATGAACAGATCGCCTTCGCCGCTCTTGGCCGTGAGGACCTCCTTGGCCACGAACAGGTCCTGCCCGCCAAGCACGGCCTTGACGTAGTCGCGGTCCGCGCGGTTCTGCCCGGTGAGGTCGGCCTTGTTGGCGTTGTAGCCGGCAATGATGACGCCCTTGGCGTCGAACAGGAAGATGGCCCAGAAGTCCTTGTTGGCGCTGATGTAGTCCATCAGGCGTTCTTTGGACCGCCTGGGGTCGCCCTCGAAGGCCTCCTGGATGGCCTTTTGCACGGCCAGGGTTTCCACCAGCGTCCTGGTGTTGTTCATGTAGCTGTCCAGGGCCGACTGGGTGGCCACCGAGATCTGCTGCATGGACTGTTGCTGCAAGGAAAGGGTCATGTTGTTCGAGGACTTGGATACGTAGAGGATGATCACCGCCACGGCCAGGATGATGGCTGCCGCTACGGACGCGATGAGCACGCTGCTGATGCTTTTACGGAACATGTGTCCTCCGATAAGATTATTCACTCGACTTCCATGCACTCAGACCAGCGCCTCGCCCAAGCGCAGATAGATACGCCTAGCCTAGCACTATCGGCAAGGCTTGTGCAACACATTAGTGTTGAAACGCAGGCAGATCAGGTGAAATTCGCGGACTACAAGAGAATACAGAGAGGATATGGAGCGTGAAGCGCTGGACTCCTTTCTGTTGGTCGAAGACATCCGCACGTTTTTCCTATGCAAATGTTTCAAACGCCAGCACTCGAGCGGATGACAAGTGTCGGTTCTGGCAGCCGAAGTATTTTGCGGTGGCTGTGCTCCCCCGCAAGCAAGAACCACGGCAGAGCCGGAGCCCACAGGGAGCACCTGCCTGAACACACCGCCGGAACGTTAGGGGGCCGACCCCCCGCCCGGGCGGGCCGGGAATTCCGCCAGCCTGGAATACTGCGGGCCGGTGGCGAAGAGCACGCTTCGCCAGAGCACGAAAGAGCCCGCCTCGGCCACGGGCCAGGTCTCCCCGGCCAGGGCGCGCTCCACCAGCGCCCAGTCGTCGCCCTCTGCCGCGTCCTTCACCCGGCC
>Ga0209373_10004283_pt1 | contig 12410 bp, 10 predicted proteins | sample Higcelweek5metaG_FD_187173 | JGI IMG/M metagenome (GOLD analysis project Ga0209373, IMG submission 187173) | Freshwater pond sediment microbial communities from the University of Edinburgh, under environmental carbon perturbations - High... | ecosystem: Environmental > Aquatic > Freshwater >... | reverse complement strand
ACATTAAGCCGTGGAGAGATGGCTGAGCTGGTCTAAGGCGCACGACTGGAAATCGTGTGAACTGTTGAAGGTTCCGAGAGTTCGAATCTCTCTCTCTCCGCCACCCAAGACCCCGTAACCGCAATGGTTTCGGGGTTTTTGCTTGTCCGGATTTTTGAGCGAAATCGAGTCATTTTCCGGGGTCATTTCTAACACTTTTCTAACACTTTTTGCAGCTATGTGTTTTTCTAACGGTGTCTGTATGAAAATTAACGCAGCAGGTTATAAGAATAGGTAGCTGCATAATCGCAGCTACCGCTCCATTTCTCTCTTTTTTCTTCCGGATTTGTTTTGACGCAATCCCGGGGAAGTATTTTTTTCATCTGCTTTCTTATCTGTGCCTTCAACCTTAGATGCTTTTATCTCTTCATCGTCACCGAAGATTTTTCCGATGCTGACGGCGGTTTCCTTTTTGCTCTCTTCATATATATGGGAGTAGGTATCGCTTGTGATAGTGATGGAGCTGTGTCCCAGCCAATCTTTGATAATGCTCAGGCTGACACCATCTTTCACAAGCAATGAGGCACATGTGTGGCGCAGGTCATGGACACGTGGGATCTGCAGCTCTCCGTCGGCTATTCTGAATCGGGCGAATCTCTCTTCGTTTCCATATATGAAGGCTTTCATATATTTGTGAAATGTGTGTGAGACCATGTCGGGACTTTTTAGATTCCCAAGTTCATCAACAAACACATAGTCCAGATATCTGGTGTTGTATGTGTTTCCCATCCGCTGGCGATTGTTGTCGGTGATTTCTTTCTGATGCTCAAATTCACGAAGTACACGGTTGGGCAGAATCAGACTTCGATTGCTCGAAGCACTTTTGACTTTGTCCTTGCTTTTCGGTACACGTTTGCCATCCGTCTCACCAAAGTAGACAGAGTGATTGATCTGGATGCTGCCTGTCTTGAAGTCGACCTGACTGTATCGGAAACCAAGCACTTCACTTCTTCTGGCACCGGTGCGGGAAAGGACAAAGAACAATCCGCGATCCCGCGGATTCTCCACTGTATCAAGGAAGTCATTCAATTCTTCCGCCGTCAGTGGCTTGGATGTGAATTTCTGGATTTTTCGAAGCTCGACACCCGTGGCCGGATTTACCATAAGTATCTTCTTTTTAACTGCAGCGGAAAGCGCTTTTTTGATGAGCGACAAGTCGTGCTTAACGGTGTTTTCCGACAGTCTGATCTCCCGTTTTTCACCATCAATTACCTTTGTATCGATGACCGTATTTCTTCTGTCATTTAGATACGCATCGATATCATCTTCAGTTATGCTGCCGACAGTGATTGATCGGGTACTGAAGTATTTGCGGAATGACCCATTAATGGTTGCCCGCTGGTTCAAATATGATATCTCTTCGATTTCTCCATTCTCGAAGCGTTCCTGATTGAAACGCAGGAGATATTCGTAAAAATTCAGCTCAGCAATCGCAAGCTTCTCTTTATCGTCACTCTTGCGGATATTTGACACCTTCGGACGGGAATATTCTTCAATCCGCTGCCTGAGAATCTCATCGGCGTTACGTTTATTTCCTCGCACCTTAAGTCCGGTAGTCTCCCACTTGGTTATTGCGTTGCCGGTTACCGGATCATAGAGGTTTATTACCGTGTAAAAGATTCCGTTTTTGATCTGGACACTGCCGGTCAGATTTCGCATTTACAGCCTCCTTATTTTGCATGAGATAATCCTTGATTTCTCTTTCGGATACGTCATGGGGTTGATGGTTTTTCCTGTTCAATAATGTAATCAATGACGGCCATTTTTCTTGCCATCCATTTGCGTGAGAGCCGGAAATAGCTGATTTTCTGTTCCTTGAACAGCTCGTATATTTTATGCCGGCTGACGCCACCTAGCATAACCTGTATCATCTTGACATCTACGACATCAGGATAGCGCCGGAACATTGAGCTGTAGCGTTCATCTGACTGCTGCATGGTAATAACCTCACTTTCATTTTGTTCTCTACAAAGCACTATCATTTTTTTTTTAAATACGGGTTGACTGTTTCAGGCGGAGGTCGGTTATTACTCCCATCACAAATGCGCCTAAACTCGCAAATATGCCCGCGGCCAGCGGTGAATCCACAGGCATGATCACAATTGCTTGCAACGTACCTGACCAGACTCATGTATCCCCTCTCTGCTGGTCATCGCCTTCCGAGAATTCCATTCTCGTATTCTGGTAGCTCCGTGTCTTCAGACATTCACTCCCAAAAAGGAGCAGACACATCATCGCTGATCGGCTGTGGCGTTTCCTTGTGGCACCACGGCAGAGGGAAAGTACCCTAACAGTTTTATTCAGTTGTCAAAGTGCAGTCTGCGGGAGAATCCGCATTGTGCAATCATTTATTTTTAGTATGATTGCACAAGTTCTCTGGGCATGACTATATAAGGTCTTTACAACGTTTGCAATAATGTTTTACAATGTTTCTTGTACAAGTGAATTGTGCTGTTGTGTACAAATGAGACTAACGAAAGCCAATGAGGTATTTCTATGCTTTATGATCGGGCAAATTTAGATTTCGAAATCTCTTTCTCCACCCAGGGCGAATTTGTCACCGACAAAAAAGAAACCCATCAGTTTGCATCAAACGGATCCCCATGGTTTCCTCTCGGATCCCTACTGTTTTCGTTTCTGGATGTAGACTGGAAAGGAATGCGCTCGCAAGCATACATGCTCGATGAAGATTTCGATTATGCATCCGACAATAATGATATCCTTCCACTGATAAATTTTTATCGGGAAAAGCATCAGCAGATCCATACTATGCATCCCTTTCTCCACTATGTTGCTTTCACCAAAATCGAAGACAATGTCGAATTCCTGTTTGATCGCGAATTTGACAAAATATCGAATGCAATAGATGGGGAGCCGAAACCTATAAATGAAGAACGTCAATTCCTGCACGAGCGTTTTTTATCTGATCTCTGCAATTTCGATCAGTCTCCTGACTCCATCCAATATGATCTTCAAGACAAATCCGTAAAGATCCTCATCATTTCCTATATGCGCTCTTTGGCCGACCTGTTCGACCGTTACGCAAAGACGGCAAACTATTTTGAAAGAGTTATCGCTCAGACCGCAGACCGTGACCAGCGGCCTTACAAGAGCCTCACACCGCTGCAGGCACTCTATGTACTCCAGGAAAAGCAATCGGAAGAATATCTTCCGATCAGTTATCTGCAAAATCGGATCGAAGTTAACACACGTATCGTCAACTTAGATTCCACCAAAACAGGAAATGAAAAAACGGACAAAAATACATTTATCCGTCAAATGAAAAATGCCAATCTACAGCTTCTTCCCTTATATAAAAGTAATGACCTGATTGCCCTCTGCTTTACTGAATTCCAGTATATGTGCAGTAAGGACATTCTCCTTTGTAAATGCAAAATATGTAACCGTTACTTCATTCCCTTTTCCAAAGTGTCGGTTTACTGCGACCGCCTCATCGAAGGAACTGACTCAACCTGCAAACAACGCGGTTCCGTCATCACATTCACGCAAAACCTCGATGACGCAAAAAAATTATTCCGCTCCGAACAAAACAAGCACAACATGAAATGCAAACGGCCAAACGCCTATACACGTGAACAGTACAATCAATGGCAGGATGATGCTAAGAAATTGCTCCAGCAAGTTCAGAGCGGAGAAATGACAATAGATGAGTTTGCTGAGGCGATCAAGGGGGATAGAATAACATGTTGATTGATTGGATCTCAAATTGTTTGTTGAGCTATTTTTACTCAAGCAAATTGAACGTCAAAAATCGAACAAAAAAGTTTACTCTACCATAAATAATTTATGTTAAATTAGTTTTGAACATAAGCAGGATAGGTGTGCCGATAACCACAACAATGGTCTACTGCATAAAGTTTGTACGGATGATCCAAATATTATCTAATTTCTATTTTGATCCTTTCTTTACTCATTTTTCTCGAATGTCGGTCATGTTCAACTTGGCAAGTATGAAAATAGATGGAAGACTTGCCAAAAAACAACTCCCCAGTAGCACAAGACAAGTCAAAACAAACGTTTTGAGTGCAAAATCACCCTGATAAACAAAATGCATAATCAACCAGTTCGCTATTAGTCCGATTAATGCAGCCATCCCGTAAAGTAGGGATAGACCAACAAGAAATACACCGATTACACCTTGCTTTGTAAGTCCATTCAAACGCAAGAGAATATAGTCACGCTTTTTCTGGAAAGTGATCATCGTAGTCTGGTAAAGCAATGAAACAAGCATAATAAGCAAAAGCGAAATAAGGACGGCGTTTCCAATCATAGTAATAGAATCTCTTAGATTCTTATATGAGTTCAGATCCGAATAGCGATCTTCCAATATAAGTTTCGGATATTTAGCGGCGTATTGCGCGAGCACAGTCTTAGCCTGTTCCGGATCAGCTCCCGGAGCCAAATTCAATCGAATGCGACTGTATGTCTGATCCATTTCCAATTTTGGGAATGCTTCATTTAGCGTCACTATACGATATGTAGGCGGCATGTCCATGGGAGGTTCAGCCCAACCAATATCATCATAAAAAATGGCTCCTACTTTTACCGTTTTATCAACTCGCTGAAATATGTTTGTTGCTTCGTCCGGATCAGTAAACCCTGCTATACCGGATGAAATTCGATGAAGATCTGTCAGAGTTATCTCTTGCCCGATCGACAAATACTGATCCTTATACATACCTGGATCGCTTGAATCATATTGGTCGAGGGATAGAAAGTTGCTGGTAACACTGCTGCTTTCCGAATTGGTGATTAATTGACGTATCGGCGCAATAACAATTACTTCCTCTCCACTTTGTATAGCATTCAGATTGATCTTGCCCACATAGGGATATTGGGCGAAGAAATTCATGATCTCTTCTTCAGAAAATCCGATCATCTGAGCCGAAATAAGCAAATCATCCGAAGTATAATCAAACGGTTTCAAAAATTTGGCATTTTTTTCGTGAAACATATCGTTGATTCCATCTATTGCTCCATCAACCGAATCAAAATAGGAATCAAATTCATTCTGTTTCAGTAATAGGTCGATGCTCAAATTAGTTTTATACCCCGTCACTTGCGTAAAAAGAGGATTGCTGCGTAATTCGGCAAGATCTGATTCCGTCATCCCATTATAAATTTCATTTGAAAAGAAGACAGTATTTTCATAATCTTGATTTCCACCACTTTGTGCCTCTCCGTCAATCACGGATACATTTCCCTGATCCCAGGATGTATCCAAAAGGAACCCATAGTCGTACATATTTGTAAGCCGTCCGTGTACTTCGGTCGTTTGTGTTTCCACATTGTAGCGGCTGAGATAGACCTGCGTCTGCATCGGCAGGATAAAAAGCATTGATAATAACACAAGAGGGAAAAGCAAACTGGAGAAATTCTGATTCAATTGCTGCCTTGCGAGTCCAATTATTTTTGAACCGGCAATTCGTTTGAGCCGCATTTTTCGAAAGAGTGGTGTGTCCAGCTCAATGTCTCTAAATAAATCAATTGGCATGGATCGGCTCAGTTTGCCACATATATACACTGCACATATGACAATCAAAAAAAGTGAAATCCCTATGGAAAGAAGAAAATTTTGCGCATCTGTGTATAGTACCAGATTCCTTGTCGCCTTTGCAGACAACAGATTGATTGTCACTCTTGATGCTAAATAACCAAATCCGAATCCCAATGGTACGGATATAATAAAATATCCCAATATCTGATTAATGAGCAGCCAGGACACATGCATCTTCGTCATCCCCAGCAGACGCAAAACGGACAAGCTGCGCTGCCGCCGCTGCACATCATATGCTATGGCACTTACAAGAACGAGTGCCGCACAGGCGAAAACCAAAGCATACACAACGACTGGTAATTGACGTAGATGATTGCCCTGATAATAGGCAGCAATATAGGAATTTTGGAGCAGCCACGAGTGCTCACTATATAAAGTGCTGTCATAAAAGGCCACTGTTGGATCTCCGCCAATCAAAAGATGGGTACATGTTTTGCCGCTTTTTTGGAATAATTCTTGCGCATCTGCTTGAAACATAAAAACGCTAATGGGAGTTTTGTACTTCGCATCAAGGCTCTTATCACTTATCCATAGTCCGGAATAACTGTCGATGATTCCGACTACCTTACAATCCATTCCCGAAGTCTCGCCATTCGCCGTCGTATATGATAGATGGATAACTTGATCGATTGCAGCATCAAGATCCAATTTATAGAACAAGGAGCGTTCCACAACGACTTCCCCCGACTGAGCAGGCCATTTTCCCTCCAGCAAGTTAAAATTGCCCAGTGCAATGGCCGATTCATTGGCATATCCCAGGTCGACATTTCCCATCTCTTTGGAGACATTAATACTGCCCAGGCAATCCATTGTCCCAACTTGATTCGTCTGAAGTTCCGGAACCAGAGAATCTACCTGTGTTTTTGCTATTTCCGCATCCTCAAAAAGACTGTTTCCGACAATTTTTTTTATCGACTCAATTCTTTCAGCACTATAAATAATATTCGTAAACTTTCCGTGATATGTTAGCGATGATCGATAATTGTTTTCAAATAGACTTGCAGATATATTTAACAGGCAAAAGGGCGCAGCCAACGAAAACACCAAGCTTAGAATAATTAAAACGGCACTAAGACGTATGTTTTTAATCAGCTTGCCGGCAAAACGCAATAATCTCATCTTCTCACCCCAATATTGATTTTTTCGTATTGATTAAACCATCCTCTAAATAGATAAGACGATTGCCCTGCGCCCCGATATCCCGATCATGTGTAACCATAACAATAGTTTGCCCATTTTCTATATTTGACTTCTTCAGAATGGCCAGTAACTTTTCTCCCGTAACCGAATCCAGATTTCCGGTAGGTTCATCGGCAAAAAGCACATCCGGTCTGGATAAAATCGCCCTGGCAACAGCCACTCGCTGCTGTTGTCCACCGGACAATTGTTTTGGATAGAAGCGCAGGCGGTCTCCCAACTCAAGAGAATCAATTACGTATTTTTCAAAATCAGCATCTGCTTTTCTCTTATCCAAAAACATTGGCAATCGAATGTTATCAATAGCATTTAACTCTGAGACAAGATTGTAGCTCTGAAAAATAAACCCCATACGCTGTCGACGAAGAATCGTCAGTTGCCGGTCTTTCATCTCATAAAGGTTATTATTGTCGAAAAAGACCGATCCTTCCGAAGGACGGTCCAAACCGCCTAAGATATGTAAAAGAGTAGATTTTCCGGATCCGCTCTTCCCCATGATTACAACGAATTCGCCTGGCTGAATGCCAAGTGACACTTGATTCACCGCCCTGACAGATGTATCTCCTTGAACATATACTTTGGATATGTTTTGCGCTGTTATCATCATGTGATTAACTCCTGTTTTTGTAAAATCGTGGCGAGTTGACCCTCGCCACGATCTCAGCCAAAATCAATTATCAAAATGTAAAATCCATCCATGCTGTTGAGTGCTTGAATCGGCGAATCTATTTGAGGGATTCATCCTATTTTGTTTCCAGACATCCTGTACGAGATGGGTTCTAATTTTTTTCGGTATCTCACTTATACAACCTGTCCATCCCTAATATGTATCTGACGGGAACAGTTAGATGCAACTGAATCATCATGGGTCACAATGACCAGTGTGTTTCCTTCCTCATGAAATCTTTTGAGGATCATCAGAATCTGTTGCTCTGTCATTTCATCGAGAGCGCCTGTCGGCTCATCGGCAAGGAGGAGATCCGGCTTGCGTATTAATGCACGTGCAATGGCTACGCGTTGCTTTTCACCCCCGGAAAGTTCAATCGGAGATTGCTTTTTCAGCGTAAGAATCTCCAGCTCATCCATAAGTGTTTCTACACGCCTGCGAAGTTCTTTAGGGGATATACGGTCCGCCCAGAGTGCCATCGCTATATTGTCATATGCATTTAAATCGTCTAAGAGAGCAAAATGCTGCACAATCACACCAATATGTTTGTGCCGAAATCGGGCAGCATCGTTCTGATTTCGCAGTTTTAATGGTTCGTTTAAAAAGTAATACTTACCACTGTCAGCAAAATCTATACCTCCCAATATATTTAATAGAGTCGTCTTACCGGATCCGCTTTTTCCCCGGATGGCAAGCATTTCATTCTTTTCAATCTCCAGATTGAGATCTTTCAGAATAACTGTCTGCTTATTCTCCGCACCGTAATGTCGATTTATTTTTTCCAATCGTATTAGGCTCATTGTGATTTCCTCCGTATAATTTGATCCAAATTCACCCGGGATATGAGTCTTCGCACGGGCAAAGTTGAGATAAGCAAAATGGGTATGCTGATACATAAAAGTTGCCATGGCGGAACGACCATACTGTGGTACTGATAATAGGAAAGCCAGACTGCCGGCATAATGGCCAGTCCCGCAAATAGCATAAGTTCAAACAGAATGGCCATAAATATTTTCCTCGGCAAAATGCCGGATACCATATACATTCCATAAGCCAACATTTCCTTTTCTGTTCTTCTCTTTAAGATCATTCCGATAGATAGTATCGATAATCCACAGATTACAGCCGCCAACGCGCTTAAAAGTGTGACATTTCTTTGCGAGATAACCTCAGCGGATTCTATCGTTGAACCAGTGTACTGCACACATTGAATGGCAGGAAAACCATATGTGTTGGTTATCTTGTTTATTTCATCTTGTACATCAACAGTCGGGTCAGTAATCAGAAGTGTTCCCTCAGCCATAAATGCTCCCGTTATTCCACCAAGAGGGTCTTTCATCACAGTACCGTCTTTGAGAATTTCTTCAGTAAAATATGGAAAAACAATATATCTATCAAGCGAAAGCAGATAATTAACGCCTGGCGAGGCAATAAATGATCCACTATCAAGAAACCCGATCACTTTAAGACTGTCGCCTTGTGTATATAGTGTTCCATCAATAATATCACCAATTTTATAATAGTCTTTGTATTCAGAACCAAGAATGACTGGATAAGGTTGACCTTCCTCATATGTGTAGTCATCTTCTGAAAAGCCGTTACCTTCTGAGATAGTCATGCCATATGCCTGAAAAACCTCCGGTGTAAAATAAGCACACTTAACTGCCTGTAATCCCATATCATCATTTGATTCAAGATGAACACCATCTTCATACCCGCTTTCAAATTTTGCAGGTAAGCTAAAACTCCCATCTGCCTGAAAAGGAATCCCAAATCCTGTTTCACACCATGAATAGAACTTCCAGGAAGTATTACTTTTGATAGCAGTTATTATATCGGCACCTTCAGTTGCAATAATTTCTGCAGATGAAACGGATGGATCCTCTGCCAGATTAAGCTGGTATCTGATGGAGTCAGAAATGGTTGTCTTATACCAGTCGGCACTTTCTGCGGATGTTTTCACATTAAACAACAAAACAAAGACAACCAGCACACAAAGTGCCAGTTCAAATAGCAGCAAAAAATTGTATTTCCAATGTGTTACAAGACTTCTGGATAATTCACGGAACAGAAAACGCATATACAATTACCTCAATGATTCTGCGAGTTTGAATCTGTGAACGAGAAAATATATAGGTATAAGCCACAGGGTAAGCAGCCAAAAACCAATTAGCCCATATTTAAATATGCAATCAATGTAATAGGAACCCGGTAAAGCAAAAAAATGAATCTTCCACAAAAAGAGAAATGATAAAAATGCTGTAAAAATTCCTGATAAGCCAGCCAACATCATTGGCCAAAAAGTTTTGGAAATAACAAATCGATATGGGTACCCATTCAGCAAGAATACGGATATCTTTTGCATATTTGACAGCAAAAAAAATGTCAAAATACAAAAATAGGCTCCAGCGAGAAACAGATATATTACAACCTTCAAAATATCGGACATAAAGACTCCGCCGGCAACAACATCTGTCGCCGTCGTCGGCATTTCAATCTTCGAAATCTGATATATATCCTCACTATTTACAAGATTACTGATACGAGAAAATATATCCTGAATTTCCTTGTCCTTTCCATCCATATAAAAACGGCCTGAAAGCTGTGCTTCACTGGTAATGGATCCGATATTTACATAAGAGAGATCATCAATCGTGGAGACAGTATTGAGTCCTGCAACACCGATAACTTCATATTGCTGATTAAGTAAAATAATAAAGGTTTGATTTGTTGTTGCATCCTGCCATGTTTCACTTGCCAAATTCTTGCCAATTACCGCATATTTGTGATCACTCAGACATTCCTCACTTGATAAAAATCGACCGGATAGAATGGGTGGAAGGTTTGCATCCCCATCATAATAGACTGCTCGAGTGGTCTTATTTTGCGAAGCCAAAAAGATGTTTTTTCCTGAACATGACTGCAGCACTTCATCTATGACATTTTCTGCAGCATCATGTTCTACGATTGCTGCGGTTTTTTCAGACAAAGAAGTTTCTACAGCTATTGCTTCACTTGTAGAAGACAATGTGTCTGATACACCAGAAGCAATTTCCCGAATAGAAAAAAACACCGCATCACGGCTGATGAACCCTCTGTCAATTTTTTGATTGAGATCATATTCGGCTGTTGTGCTGGAATAAAAAACCGCTATGAAAGGAATGCAAAAAAACAGTAGGAAACAGGCAAGAATATTGGCAGATATAGGCATGAATCGCTTACTTGTAGATGAACGCATGTTGTTACCCACCTGCTTTTCGTTGATTTCATCTATGAAACGTGGTGCGTGGTCACCTGAATCACGCACCACTTACTCAAAATTTTTTTATTAGATTATGCAATCGAAAAATTGTAATACTCGAAATATGTTGGATTTGAGGTGACATAAGAATGACAAAACGCATCATAGTTAAGCGAATTTGAAATCCATCCATATGTTCTTGCCTGATAAACACTTGATAATGTAACAGGTGTGCCGTACATACTCGAACCTGCAACAAAGCCAACATTAAACTTACAGGAGTAACTTTGAACCGCTTTTCCTTCGGCATAAGCTTGTTTGCAGAGTTCACCACCTTGATATGCACGATTGATATTGCAGCTACTATATGAACCATATACCCAAGTTGCAGCAAAAATTGTTGTTGATACAGACAATATGAGAAGTACCGTCAGCATGACTGAAATAATTCTTCTGCTTTTCATAATTATATCCGCCTCTCTAAAACACATTGAATCTGATGCAAAACTATTCGACAATTGACAAGTAATTGAACGAACGATATCTCTGTGCAAATCTGAAAAATAATCCAGACCTACGACCGTCCATAAATTTTTAATGAATTTTATCTTTATATACAATCATAAGCATCTCCGCCTTCCTTATACTATGCTTTGGTGTGTTTGGCGAGTAAAGTTTTCATACAACAACTTACCCTTATTGCTAAAAATTCTTCATGTGACTAATTATGAATATGTACTAGTTTTCATTTCATTGATTTTGGACGCTTTGGCTGATACGTATAAAAGAATGAGGCAGAACCATTTCCAAGTTGAGCAAACAACAAGGCTAATGACCCCAGGATCTTTGACGCATGTATCATTTTTCAGTTACCTCCTTTCGTGCAAGTACTTGGATCCATCCAACAAATATCAAAATTGATGCATACAACAGCCCAACGGCAGCTGATAAAAGAAGCTTATTAATTCCTATGTTCTCTCTGGCAAAAACAAGTATTAAATAGATGCTCGAAATCTCTATGATGGAGATTATTCTGCTTAGCCGTTTAAATCGAAACCAGTCCGACTCACGTATCGGAGCGTTCGGATGAGATACAGGTGAAAATTTGAAGATCAGGAACAATGAAATCAAAGAAGTTATCAAAATTGTTGGAAGAACAGCCATTTCGGGAAGATTCCGTTGAATGGCAACAAAACTGCCCAGTATAAGCATAAAAGTTAAAAAGCACCTGAAATAGCTGGATGAATGATAGCCTCCTGAAAAAATCCGTACTGGAACAAAAAACAGCAAAAATACGAAAACACTATTTATCACATGAAATACAAATCCCAGTAAAAGAGTCACCAGCAAAGTCGCTGTACTAGAAATCATTAGCGTCATTCCATACACGTAAATTTCAGCCATATCAGATTCAACCAACCCCTGCTTTTTTAAAAGGTCTGTTATTTTTTCAGCCACTATTTCTAATCGCATAGGATCCACCGCTTGTTCACAATATCTTGCAGCTAACTTCTCTATTTAAGAGCACCGTATCATAGGAAAACAACACAATCAATACCATTGGCACAAGAGGTAACTTTTGTGTATCAAGTGGTAAAATCAATTCTGGTGTTTAGCTTTTATGCTATACTTGATACAAAAAGTCTTGGAGTAAAATGATGCTTCGTATTGCTATTTGTGACGACAAT
>Ga0209373_10004282_pt1 | contig 12410 bp, 9 predicted proteins | sample Higcelweek5metaG_FD_187173 | JGI IMG/M metagenome (GOLD analysis project Ga0209373, IMG submission 187173) | Freshwater pond sediment microbial communities from the University of Edinburgh, under environmental carbon perturbations - High... | ecosystem: Environmental > Aquatic > Freshwater >... | reverse complement strand
AGAGGTTTCTTTTGAAGGTTATTCACTGTTTAAAACTCATAATCACGGGAAGTACAAAGGCAATACTTTAGCAAGTGATGAGGCTATATTGCAAGCCATTACCAAATATATTCTCGAAGAATTTTTACTGAAAATACAACATCAATTACAACTGTTTGTCGAAAAAGAGATTGCCCCCTACTATTCGGGCTATTTAGGAATCGATATGTTGGTGTACAATAAAAACGGCATATACTTACTGCACCCTTGTATTGAAATTAACCTACGCATGACCATGGGTTTAGTAGCTCGGCTATTCTACGATAAGTTTGTTGACTACAACTGTTTGGGGCATTTTTACACCGACTATTTTCCTTCTTCAGCAGAGTTACAAAACGATCATATCCAACGAACACAAACGATGCCTTTGATAACCAAAAACGGAAAGATTTTAAGTGGTTATATGGCACTTTCACCGGTGTCTGAACATTCGCACTATCGAATACGAATAGAGATAGCCCCTCAAAACACCTAACTTCAGCAAAATAAAAAAGGGCTAAATAGCTAAGCTATCGCCCCTTAATTATTCTTTAAGATGTGGTTTACTCAATAATCAATTTCTGATTAAATGAAGATTTGCCATCTGCAACTTTAACGATATAAGTTCCTTTGATTAGTTTAGAGTCAATTACCGTTTTCTTCTGTGAAAGATTTGATTGATAAACCATTCGCCCCTGAAGGTCAATTATCTGAACTTGCGACGAGCTATTTATATCGTCAACTTCCAACGTGAATTGACCACTATTTGAAGGATTTGGATAAAGCTGAATAGTTGCCGCCAAATCGTTCATGTCAATTGCAACTCTGTTTGTTGCCGCAATATTTATTGTATACGAACTTGAGCAAGAATTACTATTGGTGTATGTTACAACATAATTGCCCGATTGAGTGTGTTGAATATTGTTCAGCGAAATCTCTCTTGAGGTAGCTGTAAAGTCATTAGGGCCACTCCAAGTCCAAGAACCATCAACTCCTGCGGTTGGCGATACAACAACCGTGTCGCGGGTATAAGCTGAAATTGAAGCCCGTAACTCTTTGTCGCCCCCATTTACCTGAACAAAAGGTACAATTGGAGTTGACGAGCAACCACCGTAAAGGGAATCCATTTTCTCGGCCCATAAGCGTTGGATACTTGCAGCTCCAGCAGCACTTGGATGAACGCCATCGCTATTTAATTCGGTAGGATGAGCAAGAAACCAAGTGTATAAATCGGGGCCAGGAACCAGTCCGTTGCTGGCAGTAAGATCATCGACCGCCTTTAGAAAATCTGGATTTACCTGCCAAGCAGCTGCGATTTCGTTAGTTGCCAAAACTCGTGCAATAATTGGCTGAATTCCATACACTTTACACGAATCGATTACCAACTGAAGGTTTCGCTTAAACGTTGCTACATTACCATTACTTCCGCCCCAGGCATCGTTTGTTCCCATTTCGATAGCCCAGAAATGTGCATTCCCAGCCATTTTCAGATAGTTGGAAAGATTCTTTGCAAAGTCGGTGCTCGAAATACAGCCAATGCCACCACGAATCATAACCGGATTATAATCAGGATGTTTTTCAGTAACCATGTCGGCATAATTTACAGAGGGAGGTGTTCCTTTAAAAGTATTTGCCGAGATACTTGTCCCCACAAAAAACCAGACATCTTCGTTGCTATCAGAGGCGTCGTATACCTGAATTTCATCAATTCTCCCTCCGCCTTTTATAATTTCCATTTTCAACCATTTAGCACCAACAAAATTGATTAAATGGCCACGAGCACATACAATATTGTTTCTGATTGAATCGGCAATAGTCCAATCGCCATCCAATCCATTAGTTGAGTTTGATGAAACAAGCAAATTGTAATCAACAGGAAATGCATTAGAATTGGGGCATTGCGAAGGCGACAATTCATTAGACCAAGCATAACTTGGATTGTTCCAATTGAAGAAAATTTTTGATGGTCCCGAATCTACAGGAATAGCAATCCATGAATTATTAGCAGCCGACCATGAGCTGGCATTGAATTTATTATCAACAAGATATGCAGCATTACCTTTTGAAGTAAAGACTGTTTTTCCGTCGGATATTTTTGGATTTGGAAGAATTACAGAAAAGGCATGAGCAACAAAAGCTACTGAGAAAAATAAAACAAGCATTGCTTTTCGCCTTTGACCACTGAATTGAAGAATTTTTTCGATCATTTTTGATGATTTGTTAGTTTGAAATTCGAACGCAAAGTAATACTTAACTACACGTTGAATGTCCAAAAAAACTATCATCGAACATGGTCAATAGTATCAAAACAACAACCCGAAACAAAAAAAAACAGGCTTAAATGTAGTATTCAATATTGTCGATCCACCCTTGCTTAATTGCATACATCACTAATTCTGATACATTTGACACCTGCATCTTTCGGAAGATATTTTTCCGATGGGTGTTCACCGTATGAAAGCTAATGTTTTTGTGGAGAGCAATTTCTTTCGTGGTTAACCCCTTCGAAATCAACTTTACAATCTCAATTTCACTACTGGTTAATGTTTTAGATTCATCAACTGTTTGTTTTGCCGAATTCATCTCAAATATCATATCGAGCAAAATACTGCTGTAATATTTTTTGCCTTTTGATGTCGATTCAAGAGCACTCATTAACTCTCCCCTATCGGCAGTTTTGTAAATTATATTCTTAAATCCGGCTTTAGTAAGATCTACAAATTCAGATTTGCTGATTAAATTGGTAAGTATCAGCACCTGAATAGTTGGATACTTCGAGGCAAATAATTTAATATCGCTTATATCAGCAAAATCGATAGACCAAAAGTCAATTATCAACATCCCTTCCCCCATGGTTTCGAGAGCTTTAGCAAGTTCAAATCTCGATTCAACTATGCCAAAAACAGAATACCTTTGCTCTTCGCGAAACAAAGACTTTAAAGCTTCAACAATCAGAAACTGAGAGTCGGCAATTAATACATTGTAAACTGGTCGATCAGAATTCATTTTTGCATTTCTTATTAAGGCAAAAATAGTCATCTTTATTTCAACTCCTTCGGGTCATGAATTATTTCAAACAACACCCCGCTTTCGCGAAATTTGTTAAGGGAATTGAGTAGGGCTGAATTATGTTGGGTTTTAAGCCCGATTAATCAAATTATTTAAAGATAATCGCAGCGTCTTTTCACCGACGATCATACAATTTTCCAAGTTCACCGTTAAAATCAGGTGATTCATCCAATAGATTAAGCTACGTTGCCCGACTTCCGACTATTTTCACACCCGTAAAATTTAAACTAACAAATTAATGGAAACAACAAATCAAAGCGTTTGCCCCTGGTGGCTTGGATATACATTTCTTATTCCGTTGCGAAAATATCAACACGACCCATATAAAATTATTGGCCCACACCTTAAACAAGGTATGACTGTAATGGATTACGGTTGCGCAATGGGCTATTTCAGCATACCACTTGCAAAAATGACTGGATCAAAAGGAACAGTTTATTGTGTTGATATTCAGGAAAATATGTTAACAAAACTCAGAAAGAGAGCTGAGAAACACAACGTATCTGCTGTAATTAAAACGTTACAAGTTGGTGAAAACTATAATCCAACCGAATTGAAAGAGAGACTCGATTTTGTGTTGCTGTTTATGGTTGCACATGAAGTTCCTGACCAAGCAACCCTGTTTAATGATTTGTATTCGATGTTAAAACCGGGTGGCAAAATCTTATTCTTTGAACCACAAGGGCACGTTAAACCAGATGATTTTGAGAAATCGTTACAATTGGCCAACGCTGTAGGTTTTAAGGTGTCGGAAGAAAAGCCATTGAAAAAAGGACTGGGTGCATTTTTGGTGAAATAGCTTACCAATAACCTGATTTTGATTTTATTAAAAAAGTCGAACTCAGGTTAATATTCGATTTCAAAAGTTACGTCTTGCGCGGCATCAACAAAAAGCTTGATGTCGTGCAAGCCAATTTGGCCTTTGTAGAAATTCTTCTCTTTGTTGATTTCCATAATCTTCTGGTGAAGCTCCACGTAATCGGCTTTTGAAGCTTTTTCGGCGGTGTCGATCCCCACATCGACCAACATTCGCGCAAAGGTAACGCCAACCCATTTTATGCGCGAAAGATCGGTTAGTTGGGTCAATTCCAATATTTCGGCTTCACTGACGGTGGTTTCAGAGGCAAGCTTTTTTCGGCTTTCGGGGGTTAACACATGGTCGAATAACTTTACCGTATCTTTAATCCCGATCTTTTCCAATTTGGAAACTGTTTCAGGAGAAATGCCAATGAATTCACTGATCTTGTTCGGCTTCGACTGAATGCTGTTTATCTCGCGGAGCAGGATAACCAGATAATCTTCCGATAAACATTCAACTCTGGATAATTCAACCAGTTTTTCTTTCTTCTTGAGCAGCTTCTGCAACTCCAGCACATTTCGGATGCCGATACTTTTCAAATAACCCAATCGCTCACTCGTCCTATCTTTCAGGATCATACGGCTGGGAAGTAAATCGGCCGATTCGAGTTTCGACTGGTAGTCGTCGAGACTGATGGATGCTAAGTCGGTGTAATATCCCATAGTTCAATTATTCAACAGGTATATAAATTTCGCTTTCCGATTGTTCGTTGCAGGCGCCTTGATACTTTTCGCCATAGTACTCAAAATTAAAGGGCTTGGTCAGTTTATAATCGGTTTCGGGAAGAAATTGAGTATAAATGTAATTGTAGGTGTAACCAACCTTGTTGGATAACCCTTTGTGTATAAAGCGTAAATATTTTCCCCGGGGGATGATTTTCACCACAAACAACGGGTTCAGATCGTTGACCTCAGTTACTTCGGTGCCCGTGAAAAAGTAAAGACCGCCCAATTCCTGATTGTCGGACCAATATTGCACCTGGTAATAACACTCGGGAACCGTTTTGTTTTTGATTGTATGCGTCTCATTGATCAAACGCGACCATTCTTTTGACAGGTCGGTTACTTTGCTGTCGTCGCTAATAAAGAAAGAAATCCCAACCAATATCTTTTCAGGAAGTTCGACCAATTCAGGTGGGTCATTCCTAACCTTATCTGACTGGTAAATGTATTCAGCAGTAATTGGACTGACCAGCGACATGGTTGTTAAAGAGTATCCGTTTCTGATTTCCGAAGGGTTGATTTGAAACTGCTTACGGAACGCGCGGGTAAACGATTCGTGGCTTCCAAACTGAAAATCGTACGCAATATCGGCGATTTTTTTGTCGGTGTTGCGCAATTCATGTACAGCCTCTGTGAGCCTGCGCTGCTGAATATAGTTCTTTGGCGAAAAGCCTGTAATACTCTGGAACAGCCTGATAAAATGGTAAAGCGAATAACACACCTCGCGCGAAACCTTAAAAACGTCGATTTCCTCTTTCAGGTTGCTTTCGATAAAGTTTACCGCTTTTAATATCACATCTTTGTTTGTCATTCTATTCGTTAATAATCAGATGATTTGTAAAAATAGAAAGAAAATAAACATAACGGCACAAAGAATTGATATTCCGATATAATTCTTTGTGCCGTTGTGCCGCCGTGCTTAACCACTAAAAATTAAACTCGTTTTGCCAGTTGAAGCTAGCCGTATCTTCATCCCATTCAGGCCAATGGCTGCACCATTCAGGTACGCCGCATTCCCTGACCCTTTCCGACAAATGATAGGGTTTGATGTCCAACACCGGAGTGCCATCTTTAGCATCGATGTAAGGCGTGTAAATAATCCCCTTTTCAAAGTCAATGCTTTGAACAGCAATTGTTGTAAGCAGTATCGGATTAGGCCGCACAGGTGAACGGGTGGCAAAAACGCCAATTTTATCGGGACCCTTTTTATATGGTTTTGCAGACACCAAATGAGCACGGGCTTGTGGCGAATCGTAAAGATTTCCCCACCAAACAATCTGGAGGTGGCTGAAGCCGTCGATGTTTGTCAACGCGGGAAGAAACTTTTTATCAAGTTGTATCGAGAACTGGTTATTTGACGAATTAACACGTCCAATGGGGTGTATTTGAATTGTGTTTTCCATTTTTGCTTGTATTAACGATTAATAAATTTGAACGTTACCGGTAACGCGAGCAAAAATAGACGAATGGTTTCCTCTGGCCTTGACAAGTATTGCTAAAGCGAAGCTTAAACTTGATAGAAATTGCTAAGTTTTAAGGCAAATCGATGAAATACCCCGTATCGTTATAAAACAGAAGCACTTCACATTTGCGGCACACTTCGGTATATTTTTCGATGCCGGTACAGTGGCAAACGCCAAGCGACATGGGTTGCTGGTTTCGGAAATAATGAATAAGGTGAATGTATTATTCTGTAGTGCAATTTTTTATCTGAAATCATCCAAAAATCAATCCAACCCGAAGATTGAAATAATCAGTCACGGCTTCGCAAATATTGGTAATTCTGCGGTGCAATCTGGCCAGCGTCGGAAAGCATATTACGGATTGTCGGTTTCAATGTAAACCGACAATCCGAGTTCTGCAACTAATCCTTGTCAATAAACCAAATTCCAAACAAGTATAGAAACTCTTAGTTTTTTTATGCGTTTTCCGAAAGAAATCTTTCAGTGTCCATAGCTGCCATACAGCCCGATCCTGCTGCTGTAATTGCTTGTCTATAATGAGAATCCTGAACATCACCACAGGCAAAAACCCCTGGAATCTTAGTTTTTGAAGTGCCAGGAATTGTTTTAATGTAGCCAACCTCATCTAAGTCGAGATATTCTTTGAAAATATCGGAGTTAGGTTTATGGCCAATTGCTAAGAAAAATCCATCAATTTTTATTTTCACAATTTCTTCATTAGCCTCACCCTTGTTTTTGTATAACTCAGCACCTTCAACTACTCCATCGCCAAATAAACCTTTAGTCTGGTGTTTCCATAAGACTTCAATATTTGGTGTGCTTTTCACTCTTTCCTGCATTACTTTTGAAGCTCTGAGCTCATCGCGGCGAACAATCATGTACACTTTATTACAGAGTCCTGCCAAATAGATTGCTTCTTCGGCAGCAGTATCGCCACCCCCAACTACGGCAATATCTTTCTTACGGTAAAAGAACCCGTCGCATGTAGCACAAGCCGAAACTCCGCTTCCTGCATATTTCTTTTCATCTTCCAGTCCGAGGTATTGAGCTGTTGCTCCGGTAGCAATAATCAGGGCCTCGGCCTCAACTACTTTACTGCCATCAATAGTAACCTTGAAAGGGCGAGACGAGAGGTCGGCCGCAGTTGCTAATCCCCAACGTATGTCAGTACCAAAACGCGAAGCTTGTTTTTTTAAATCTTCCATCAGTTCAGGACCAGTAATACCATTTGGATATCCCGGAAAATTTTCAACTTCTGTAGTTGTAGTTAGTTGGCCGCCAGGTTGAAGTCCTTCGTACATAACCGGATTGAGATTTGCTCTTGCAGCATAAATTGCCGCAGTATAACCTGCTGGTCCAGAACCAATTATTAAGCACTTAATTTTTTCGATATCAGCATTTTTGTCATTTTTTTGCTGATTTTCGGATAAGTTTAATTTCTCGAACATGTTTTTTATATTTTTTTGTTTTATTCTATTTTTTATCAAAAATAACGACATTAATAACAGCCAAAGGTGATAATTGTTACAAAATTGATGTTGAAAATAGTCATAAAACTCGATTGTTTTAAGGAAAGATATTAGATAAAATGAACAATCTACTTGTATTGTTTTGAAAGTGAGACATAAAGTCAAATTAGATTTTTATTTTGCAAAATGAAGCCAGATCGCTATTTTTGCAGCGGTTAAATTAAAGTTCGGGGCGTAGCGCAGCCCGGTAGCGCACTCGTCTGGGGGGCGAGGGGTCGCAAGTTCAAATCTTGTCGCCCCGACTTAAAAATCAAAGGGTTAGCAATTAATTGCTAACCCTTTTTGCATCTAGTTTACTCTTTGGTTTACTCCTTTGTTGCACCTAAATGCACCAAACTACCGATTACGAAACTGCCACCAATGCATGACTATCAGTTGAATACTTGGTATTTGTTGCATTTTCGAAGAAAATGTACACATGGGCATTTTTATACCAAAAGGGCTTGTATAAGATGGTGTTTGAAAAAAGTAGATTTGTGTTAATCCAGAAATCCACTTTATTTGGGACAATTCGCTTAATATTCCCTATTTCTTTTCGACACAATCTCCATCAATCGCTGAAAATAGTGTTCGTAACTTTCGTTGGCGTTCAGAGGTAGCGTTTCTAACCCTAACGCAAAGTTATCGAGCAGGGCGGTGTACTTTTCAAAGTTTTGCTTTAAAATAGTTTCATCGTTGGTTTCCCAATATTCACCCTCATCGGTTAAGTCGAAGTTCGAAAGGTATTTTGCGCTGAGGTGCCTAAAGAGTTGAATTAGTGTTGCATGAATAAGTGTAGTGCTGTATTGTGTTTTTACAGAAAGCATATACAAATAAGGCTTTTCCTCACTGGTCGCTGTTTTGCCAAAAAATTGAAGGTGGCCAGGGCTACTCATTTTACCATTCGACAGGAAAGAGATAAACACTGTTTCACATCCCGGCGGGGTAAAGCAAATTCCATAAACAACATTGGTATATACATTCTCTTTTGTAAACTGTCTCTTGGGAAAGGCTGTTTCAAAGAGCTTGTATTTCCATTGGTAAACCAAGGCAACTTCTTTCACCTCCTCAATCAGTTCAGGCAACCTTTCGGCATTGGAGATTTCTCCATTATAATGAAAGCTCAGTCCCATCTTTAGTTGATTTATTACATTAATTTCAGCCTGTCCGTTTTAGATTTTAAAGATAATGACCTTCCCATAATCTCTACCCTACCGCATTATTATTTACCTCGTCAATAATCCGGATGATCTTTACTACTTGGGCATCGTCGTTAAAGACTCCGGTAATGCCTTGGTCGTTGATATTGGTAAATGGCGGTTCAAAAAGCATGGCTTTATCGATGGTGCCATTTTTGGTCAAGTACGAAATGATGGTGTTGATAAAGGTGATTTGATCGGCAGTAAGGTTTCCTGCCTGAATAAAATCGGCAAACAGTTGCTGTGCCACAACAGCATCGAGCCCCAAAAGGCTGCGGACAAATTTACCCAATGGCAAATTGCCATACTCATGCCGGTAATCTTCTTTTGTCCCCAGATCGCCATCAAAGAGCATTTCTTCCAATAAAAACAATTCCCCTTTTGTAATGGGGATGTTGTTTTGCAATTTATGGATAGCCAGGTAGTCTTTGTTTTTTCGGATAAAGATTTCCACCCTGTCGCGATAACTTTGCATGTTGGTGTAATTGGGAATCAAGTCAAATTCTTTTACCTGATCAGTATTCAGCGTATCTTCAAAATTGGTGTAAACAATTTTCTTTTGATCGGTATCGATGAATAGGATCAAATCGCGCAAGTCAACGCGAACTTTTTCCAACTGTTTCAGGGAAACTGATTGCCAAAACTCATCGGTTTGAACGGCTTTTATGGTTTCAATTTTTAGGTTTACGGCTGGTATATTCTTTTTTTTCAGCAAAAGACGACCAATATTTCCAATCTTGTTGATTAGGCTGACTTGCTGTTGGCTTTGATAGAGCAAAGCAAGTTGTAACCTAAGGATGATCAGATCAAAACGTTTTGCAACTTCTTCGTCGTTTTCGGCCACCGAAGGCAAATTGGCCAAATGGTGGCAGATATCTACAAAATCCCCTTTGTTTATGTTTTCCCATCTCGAACGATGGGTGTATTCGTTGACTAATCGCAATTGCTTTCTGACAATAAAACGCTCGTGATCAAGTGTTGCTATTTGTTGGTGCAATTCGTCGATATAACTTAAAGCCAATTGATTATCATCGTCGGTGGAATCTTCGCGCGATCGAAGTTCTAACGCAATCTCCAATTTAAATTCAAAAAGCTGTTGCGAGAGTGGTTTTGTCACTGATTGATCGGCACCCTCGGGAAACTCTTTGAAATATTCGAAGTTTTCACAAAAATCGAAGATCAGGAAATCCTTTTTATCCTCACCAGGAGCAAATAAATTTGGACAGAGACGAGTTCCGCGACCAATCATTTGCCAGTATTTGGTGGCCGATTTTACTGCCTTAAAAAATACCAGATTAACAACCCTTGGAGCATCTACACCAGTATCCATCATATCGACAGAAACTGCAATTTGTGGATCGACTTCTTCGTTAGGCAAGCAAAACATTTCGAGTAAATCTTGTGCTTTGGGTTCGTAATTATCGATAATCCTTAAGAACTTGCCGCAATATTCGGGGTAATTTTTATTGAAGCGTTCTTCGATAAACAGGGCGTGTTTATGGTTCTTGGCAAAAATGATTGTTTTTCCCAGTTGATCACCCCCTTTGGTTTTCAATCCGTTGGTCATCAGGTGATCGAGTACTTTATCGACCGTGTCGGCATTAAAAAGCCACGAATTTAGGGCACTACTGTCTATTTCTTCCTCGGCCTCACCAGTTGTGGGATCGCCAAACTTTTCTTCATATTCAGCCTTTTCATCCTCGGAGAGTTGGTAGTAATTAATCCCTTCGCGCGGAAATTTAACGGGCACCGACATGGCCTTAGGCGGAACAAGATAAAGGGGTATGGCTTGATTTAATTCGTAGGCAAAGGTTGGGTTATTGTCTTCGATATCGAATAAACCGTAGGTGTTATGATCGACCTGTGTTTTTGGGGTTGCAGTGAGCCCTATCAACAACGAATCGAAATAATCGAAAATGGCTTTGTATTTCTGATAGACAGAGCGATGGGCCTCATCGATAATGATCAGATCGAAATGCCCGGGGCCGTAAAAACGACCATCTTCTGTTTTCAGGCTGTCGATTTTATTCATGATGGTTGGATAGGTCGAAAACACCACCCGCGTACCATTGTCCTCTTTTTCTTTGGTTAAGTCGATGGCCGACAAGTTGGGCAGGTGTTCTTTGAAGGCATTTTTGGCTTGCGTCACCAAGGCATTCCGATCGGCCAAAAAGAGGATCCGTTTTGCCCAATTGCATTTGGTGAGCATATCGACCAAAGCAGCCGAAACCCTTGTTTTTCCACTTCCGGTGGCCATCACCAACAGTGCTTTACGGCCTTTGCCTTTTAATTTCAGGTTTTGATCGGTAACCAAAGCTTCAGCCACCCGTTGGATAGCTTCTAATTGGTAAGGCCGCTCAATAATGGAAGTATTCACTTTGAATTTACGCAAGTCGAGCCGCGATTTACGGCGGTCGATCAACAACTGGAGCTCATCTTTGGTGTAAAACCCCGAAACAGCGCGTTCGGTGTAAAAAGTATCGTCCCAAAGATTGGTTTCAAATCCGTTGGTGTAAAATATAATTGGGCGTTGGCCAGTCATTTTCTCTAAGCAATTGGCATAGAGTTCGGCCTGATGCCGGCCTTTGTAGGCATCGATCATGGTTTTTTTAGCCTCAACTACAGCCAACGGCAAACCATTATCGCCCCAAAGCACATAATCGACATAACCAATACCCGTTGGGTTAATGGAGATGGGCATACCCACTACTTTATATTCCAATTCCCTGTCGAGTCGCAAATTTTCCCAACCCGCTTCTTTTAACAGTAAATCGATATAAATCCGACGGGTTACCGATTCGGGAATTAATTCAGGAATGGCTTTATTGATGGACAGATCTTTCTTGCGTTCGTCCTTTCGGGTGGTAATGGATTGTTTTTGCTGTTGAAGCTGGAGTTTTAACAGCTCAATTTCTTTGGCTTGTTCCTCACGGATTGAAGATTCCTGCTTCAGTTTTTCGGTTTGAGCCGTGAGTTTTTCGGCAATATTTTTGAGTTCAAGTAAGGTCTTATCGTTTTCCTTCCCATCGGGAATCAGGGTTTCGTTAAATGCGGGTATTATTGGATTCTCTTCGCTGTAATACTTACAGAGAAAGGAAAGGAAGCGAAAAAGATTTTTTAAGGATACCAATGCCTCGTAAGGACTTACCTTTTTGCCGTGTGCCGAATTGTTCCCGTTAATGCGAATGACATTGATTTCCTGAAACATTTGCTGGTTCAGAATATTTTGAAAGCACTGTTCGTAAATTAAAGAAGCTAATTTATTGTCGAAAGGGGCAACAAGATCGGTATCGTTTTGGTACAACCAATGCACAGCCTTTTCTAAAGCACTTCTACAAAGTAAGGCACAGTATTTAGGTGCTGTTATGGCATTCTTTTCGGCCTCGTGAGCTTCGGAAAAAATATCAGGAAATTCAGATTGAAGGAAGTCAAAGTTGCCCATTGGTTATTGGTTTTTGCATTAAGGAGTTACGAAAATAGCGAAAAAGAGAATACACTTAACAATACAAGGAAAATAATTGTGGGTTGCTGAGCGGAGTCGAAGCACCCTACAATTATTTTCCTTGTATTGT
>Ga0209373_10004281_pt1 | contig 12412 bp, 11 predicted proteins | sample Higcelweek5metaG_FD_187173 | JGI IMG/M metagenome (GOLD analysis project Ga0209373, IMG submission 187173) | Freshwater pond sediment microbial communities from the University of Edinburgh, under environmental carbon perturbations - High... | ecosystem: Environmental > Aquatic > Freshwater >... | reverse complement strand
AACAGCGGGGTGATGGCCCCGACGCCGGCATTGACGGAGCGGATCAGCCGCAACTCGCCCTCCAAAATGCTCCGGGTGGACACCTCGGCCTTCCCTCCCTGACCGACGCGCACGAACTCGCGGTTTTTGGCAAAGGCGGCCTTCAGTTCGGGCAGGTCGAGCTGCCCGCAACCCTTGACCAGGGCGGCGGTGAAGAACGCATGTTCCGGGGCAACGGACTGGCGGGAAAACACATGGTCTTCGGCGTACCGGAAGGCCTGCCCCAGATCGACCGCCTCTTCCGCCATCGCCGGCTTCCAGGCGACGCCGTTGGCCGCCGCCACGAGCTTCTTCAAAGCCCGCTTCTCGAAGAAACCCAGTTCGTCCAACTGCTTGCCGCGCACCTCGCGTTCCGACGCGTCCTTGAGCTTCTTCGGCCGGGACTTGTGGACCAGGTTGCTGACCTCGTCGGCGGTGAGCTTGCGGTTGAGCCGTTTTTCCTCGCGAGCCACGGCCAGGTCACGCTGCTTCGCGCGCTTCGAGAACCGCTCGATAATGGACGGCTCGACACCGGCGACCTCGAACCCGTGGGCGGTGTGGCGGATGGCGTAGCCGAAGCTCTGCAACTGCTTGGCCAGCTCGTTGCGGTAAACGGCCGTCCCGTAATGGATGGCCGCGAACATGTCGGACGTTTGCAAGGCCTTCCACCGGTCTTCCGTGTGATCGAAGGTGGCATTGAACACCGTGAAATGCGTGTGCAACTGCGGGTCCAAGGCACGCGACGACGTATGCCGGAACGCCGCCGCGACAAGCTCGCCCGTCGTCCGGTCCTCCATCGCCCCGTCCTTCCGCACGCGGGTTCCCGCGAACGCCTCCAGCTCCCTAAAGGCTACGTTGGCGGCGGCCTTGTGGGCGTCGAGAATGCGCCGGTCGTCCATGGTGACGGCGAGGATGGAAACCGACTTCGGAGCGGAGCAGGTGAAGTCAAAGAAGATGCGCCGTTCCGAAAGCTGAAGCTGGGTCAACTGGGCATCGGTTCCCGGATGCCGGTTGTCGCAAAGCCGCAAAAAGGCGTCGCGCCCGACGACCGAACTTTGCTTCAACCCGAGCCGCTGCGCCGCCTCGCCGATCCAATAGCCGGCCTGTGCTTCGCCCTGCGTGTAGTAGTCGTTATGCGAAAGATGCTCGTCAAAATACTGTGTGGCGGCGGCGCGGTTCTTTTGCGGCTTGGCGGTAAACATGGCGCGTCCGGTGTGACCCCACTTTGCGCGCTTTGCTCCATCCCATCACGAGCCTTCCTCTACCGGAAAAAGGCGAGGCAACCGGCACTCAATCCCACCCGATCCGCGAACCCGCAATCCCCGGAAAAAGAGGTAGGACACCAACCCCGCTATTTAGCGGCTCCGAAACCGCGGAAAGTCTGCCGGACAAACCGCCGGAGCGATTGCGTGAAAGTCCGCGCTTCCATTGCCGGACCGACTGCGGGAACTTATGGGGACAAGCCGCAGTCCAAAAACCGGAATACCTAACGCATGAGCACCCGAACCGATTACGCCGCCCTGATCGCAAAGACCAATTACCCGGAGCTGACCAAGAAGCTCGATGAAATGGCCAAGCAGGAGCCGCCGAAGCGCCGCAAGTCCGCAGCCGACTTGATCGCACCGGTGGCGGACAAGTTGCGGGAGTTGCACGCGAAAGGCTGGAGCTTCGAGCAGCTCGCCGAGTCTATGAAAACAATGGGCTGCCCCGTGAAAGCCTCTGTGCTGCGCGAGCAGCTCGGGAAGACGGCCCGCAAGGGCAAGGCGCGCGGGAAAGCTGCGGCTGCGGCCGAGTGAGCGGTTGCGGGTAGGCGTCGGCATTGGTTGCGGGAGCGTTTACCGAACGGCTCACAGCTCGGTGCCGACCGGGGCTTGGGACGGGGTGAGAAATGTTTTAACCAGGACGCCCTTGCCGCAAACGGTCATGGTGGGGAAACGCTTGTACCAGTCGCCGGCTGGCACCTCGGGATTGGTGTCGAGCCAGCCGGCCAAAGACTTGAGGGCCTCGGCGTCGATGCTGCGCTCGGCGATGCGTGCAAGCAGATGCGCGAAGAGCGCCCGAGGAATGTCTTTGCGTTGAACCTTTGGCATCAGGAGCCGGCGTAGAAGCCTTCGGTGATCTGTGCGGTCAACTTGGCGGACTCTGCGCGGCTCTTGCTCTTGGCCAGGCGATGGGCGAGGTGCCCGAGATCGTCGGGCGACATGGGCTCGGCGATGAGCTTGATTTTGAGGCCGACGGCGTGGGCGGCTCGGCTCATCGAGCGGAAGGTGATCGAAGTATTTTGGGCATCGAGGATGCGGCGCACGGCGGTGCGGCCGGTGCCGATGCGTTCGGCCAGTGCGCTGATGGAAAGGTTGTCCTGTTCCATCTTCTGGAGGATCGAGGCGGCCAGGGAGCGTTTGAGCTCCAGGTCGGGGGAGATGGCGGTGCGAGTAGGCATGGCGGCAGGGTGGTCCACTTTTGAACCAGTGTCAAAGCTTGAGCCGGTAAAAATAGGGGGCCGGCTGCATGAAAGTCCCCGAACCCTTGGAAAACCGGCGGCGGCTCGGGGCTTACGCCCTCGGGGGTAGCCGCCGCAGCCGTGTCGAAGGAAGCGGGGCGCTCGCCGCCGCCCCCGCAGGCCCCCGGCTCGGGGCAACTAACAAGAAAGCAATCGGGCTGTTGGAAGGCGGAGCCGGTTACGGTGCGGTAGCCAGCAGGCCTTCCAGCATCTTGATGGCCGCTTTTTGTTCGGCGCGCGGAAGCTTGGTCGCCCGTGCCGCGAGCTGCTCCAGATGCGAGGCGGGGCCGGGCTTGGCGGTCGCCCGTGGCGGCGTGTCCTTGAGCAGCTCCCCGACGGTCACGCCGAAGAAGTCGGCGATGCGTTTGACCTGCTCGATACGGGGGTTCTTGGCGGCCCGTTCGTAATAGGCGATCAGGTCGCGCTTCATGCCGAGCGCTTCGCCGAGCTGCGCTTGGGAAAGTCCCTTGGCCGCTCGGAACGCGGCGAGGCGCTGCCCGAAATAGGGCGCAGGCTTGGAGGGTTTTGGACCGCGAGGCATGCCCCAATCATACGGGAAGAAGGGAATGTGAGCTTGCATAACGTGAGAGATAACTCACATAAACACATGCGATGAATTTTTGCACCCTGCAACTTTTGCTGGAGGCCCCACCATGCCGATGATCCCGGAGGCGGAGATCGAGCGGCTGAAGCGGGAGATCGACCTTGCGGCGGTGATCCGGGCGCGGGGCGTGGAGTTGAAGGCGCAGGGCGGCGACCTGGTCGGGCGGTGTCCGTTCCACGACGACCACGACCCGAGTTTGCGGGTGACGCCGGCCAAGGGCCTGTGGCGGTGCATGTCGGCGGCGTGCGGGGCGACGGGCAACGTGATCCAGTTCGTGCAGCGCTTCGACGGCGTCTCGTTCCGGCACGCCTACGAGCTGTTGAAGAACGGGGCGGCCTTCACGGGGGCGCCGACGTGCGCGCCGGTCAAAAAGGCGACGGTGCCGAAGCTCCCTCCCCCGGTGCAGCCGGACGCCGACGACCAGGCCGCGCTGCGGCAGGTCCTCGACTACTACCACGAGCGTTTGCGGACCAACGAGAACCCGGCGGCGCTCGCGTATCTGAAAAAACGAGGCATCGGCGCGGAGGCGATCGAGGCCTTCAAGGTCGGCTTCGTCGATCGCACGCTCGGGCTGCGGCTGCCGCAGGCCAACCGCAAGGAAGGTGCGGCGATCCGGGAGCGGTTGCAGCGGCTGGGCATCCTCCGCGACACCGGGCACGAGCACTTGCGAGGGCGCGTCGTCTTCCCCGTCGTGGCCGAGTCCGGCGAGATCGGGACCGTGTACGGCCGCGCCATCGACGACGGCGGCAAGCATGACCGGCACTTGTTCTTGCCCGGTCCGCAACGCGGGATCTTCAACCCGGCCGCGCTGCGCAGTCCCGAGGTGATCGTCACGGAGGGCATCATCGACGCGCTGACGTTTTGGTGCGCCGGCTTCCGGCATGTGACGACCGGATACAGCGCGAAGGCGCTGCCCGACGAACTCCTAGACGGACTGCTGGCCGCGAAAGTGCGGCGAGTCTTCATCGCCTTCGACCGCGACCCGGCCGGAGACAAGGGGGCCGCTGAGGTGGCGGAGCAGCTCGCCGCCTACGGCGTCGAATGCCTCCGCGTCCTCTTCCCCCACGGCCAGGACGCCAACGCCTACGCTCTGGCCGTGACGCCGCCCGAGAAGTCCCTGGGGCTGTTGCTGCGCACGGCGCAGCTTGTCGGCGAGGTGCGTACCAAGCTTGCGGTGTCTTCGGATGCGGACACGCGCGCGCCTTCTTCTTTAGCTGCTAAAGCCGCTTCTGAAGCGGCTCCGGTTGCGCCCGAGCGCGAGGAGACGCCTTCGCCTATGGCCGAACCGCAGAAGGCGGCTAGAGAAGAAGAACCCGACGTGCCGGCAACGACGGCACGCAACGATGGCAGTGCCGCCTCGGCACCAACGACGGCACGCCAAGAAGTCAGCGGCACCTTGCCGCCGTCTCCGGTGACGGTTGCCAAGAACGAGGGCGACGAAATCGTTTTGGCGCTCGGGGATCGGACGTGGACGGTGCGGGGCTTGGCGAAGAACACGGGCTTCGAGTCGCTGAAAGTGACGCTGCGCCTCGCGTGCGCGGAGCGCTGGCACCTGGACCAGGTTGACCTGTGCGTGGCCCGGCAGCGTGAGCACTTTGTGACGACGGCGGCCGTGGAAACGGCGCTCAAGCCGGAGCTGTTGAAGCGCGACCTGGGGCACGTGCTGCGCAAGCTCGAGGAGTTGCAGGAGGCGCGACTGAAAGCCCAGGTGGAGCCGAAGAAGAACGAGCCGCCACTCTCCGCGCAGGAGCGCGAGGCGGCGCTCTCGCTGTTGCGCGATCCGAAGTTGCTCGACCGCATCCTCGCCGACTTTGCGGCGTGCGGGGTCGTCGGCGAGGAGACCAACAAGCTTGTGGGCTATCTGGCGGCGGTATCCAGGAAGCTCGACAACCCGCTTGCCGTGATCTTGCAGAGCACGAGTGCGGCGGGAAAGTCGGCGCTCATGGAGGCGGTGCTTGCGTTCGTGCCGCCCGAGGAGCGCGTCAAATACTCCGCGCTCACCGGCCAGGCGCTCTACTACCTCGGCGGGGAGGAGAACTTGAAGCACAAGATCCTCGCCATCGTGGAGGAGGCGGGAGCGGAGAAGGCTAGTTACGCCCTGAAGCTGCTCCAGTCCGAGGGCGAGCTGTCCATCGCCTCGACGGGCAAGGACCCGCAGACCGGGCGCATGGTGACGCAGGAATACCGCGTCGAGGGACCGGTGATGATCTTCCTGACGACGACGGCGGTGGACATCGACGATGAGCTGCTCAACCGCTGCCTCGTTCTCACGGTGGACGAGTCGCGGGAGCAGACCCGGCGCATCCATGCCCAGCAGCGCGCGCGGTACACCCTCGACGGCATCCGGCAGACGGAGACAAGGACGGGAGTCCTCGCGCTGCACCGCTCGGCGCAGCGGCTCCTTCGGCCGCTGCGGGTCTTCAACCCGTACGCGGACCGGCTGACCTTCCTCGATGACAAGACGCGCACGCGGCGCGACCACACCAAATACCTTCAGCTCATCGCGACGGTGACCTTGCTGCACCAGCACCAGCGGGAAATCCGTTCCCTCGACTGCGGCGGCAAGCGCGCCGAGTACGTCGTCGCCACGTTGGACGACATCGCGGCGGCCAACCGACTGGCGCACGAGACGCTCGGCCGTTGCCTTGACGAAATGCCCCCGCAGACCCGGCGCTTCCTGCTCCTCCTGGAGGCGATGGTGACGGCGCGCTGCACGGCCGCGAAGATGGAGCGCACCGACGTGCGGTTCCGGCAGCGCGAAGCCCGCACCTTCAGCGGGTGGAGCGACTTCCAGGTGAAGACGCACCTGCGCAAGCTGGTCGATCTTGAATACGTGCTCGCCCGGCGCGACCCCGAGGGGATGGGCCTCCTCTATGAGCTGGTTTACGACGGCGCAGGCAAGGACGGCAGCCGCTTCCTCTCCGGTCTGTTGGACATCGAGAAGTTGCGACGCACCGGCAACGACGGTGCGCAACCCGATGCGGCAGCATCGGCGGGTGCAGGGGTGAGCCCCTGCGGCTACGATGATGCTCGGGAGCATCGAAACGGGGCTCGGGAGCAGGGCGGGAGCACCGCGGGAGGTGGCCGGGAGCAGGGCGGGAGCGCGGGGAAAACGGGCGCTTCCTTCTCTGAAAACGCGTCGCCGTCCGCGCCGGACGCGGGAAACGCACATCAGGAGCCCGGCGAAGAAAACGCTGCGGCGTAGTCGCAAGCCCCCGCTTTTTACCGCCATACCCATGCCGAAGAAGGGACAGCGCACGGCCAAGACGTGGCCGGGAGACCTGAGCGACGCGACCGGTTTTGCCGCGCTCGCGCAGAACTACTTTGATGCGTTGCGGGTGCAGAACTACTCGGAGCGCACCATCGAGAGTCGGGAGCACCACCTGCGCGAGTTTGTGAAATGGGCGGTCGAGCGGTCGCTGTCGCGGCCGACCGAGGTGACCAAGCCGATCTTGGAGCGCTACCAGCGGCACCTCTACCACTACCGCAAGAAGGACGGGAAGCCGCTGTCCTTCCGCTCGCAGCACGGGTGCCTTGTCCCGGTGCGCGCCTTCTTCAAATGGCTGTGCCGGCAAAACCACTTGCTCGCCAACCCGGCCGCCGACCTGGAGCTGCCCCGTGCGGAGAAGCGCTTGCCGCGGCATGTCCTCACCGCATCCGAGGCCGAGCGCGTGCTTGGTCTGCCCGACGTATCCGATCCGTTGGGCCTGCGGGATCGTGCCATCTTGGAGGCGTTTTACTCGACGGGAATGCGCCGCATGGAGCTGCTCGGCTTGAAGCTCTACGACCTCGATGCGGAGCGCGGCACGGTCTTCATCCGCCAGGGCAAGGGGAAGAAGGATCGGATGATCCCGATGGGCGAACGCGCGTTTGCGTGGGTGCAGCGCTACTTGGAGGAGGCTCGGCCACGCCTCGCGCTCACGCCCGACGATGGGCTGGTCTTCCTGACGAACGTCGGGCTCGTCTTCGAGCCGAACCGGTTGACGCAGATGGTGCGCGACTACGTGGACAAGGCCGAGATCGGGAAGACCGGGGCCTGCCATCTCTTCCGGCACACGTGCGCGACGCTCATGCTGGAGAACGGGGCCGACATCCGCTTCATCCAGCAACTGCTCGGGCACGAGAAGCTGGAGACGACCCAGATTTACGCCCAGGTGTCCATCCGCATGCTGAAGGAAGTCCACACCAGGACGCACCCGGCGCGGTTGGCGGCGGACCCGGCGGCGGCCGTGCCCGCGCCGGCCGACCCGGAGGCGCACGCCGAGCTTGCCGCAGAACTGGCCGAGGAAGCCGCCGAGGACGCTGAGGGATAGGAAGACCGCCACCGCCCCGCCCGACGGCGTTAAACGCCCTGCAAATGCAGGCTCGCCGCTCTTCCTCTAGTCGCCCAGGATCGTCGCCCGATGATGGCGACGTTGCGAACCCCGACGACCTCCGGCCCGCGCTTTAGCGGCTGCCGCTTGGCGTCGCCGCCCCGCGCCAGGCGAACCGCTCGCCACCGCCAGACCGCACGCCCGGCAAAACGCGCCCCGGGGTCAAAAACCGCACCTGGGATTTTTTGGCGAAACCGCCCGGAAACGCACCCGGAGAGCGCGACGCAAATCCTTGGCACGCATCAGGAAAACGCGGTCTTCGTCGTCACGATTGCACTGGGCTGCGTTGTAGCCCCAGACAGTCTAGCGTACTCTCAGACTAGCAGCTCATCTCTTCCCTCTAAAGCGTGCGCTATTCAGTCAGTGCAGGAACTCTACTCTTTCTACAAAGTAGCATTTCCTACTCCGGAGAAAATCGCCAGCTGCTACAGGGATAAGAATGGGCAAGGGAGAACGCTTGCTTCGTTCTACCTCGACGGGGCCTTTCTGAGCGACGGGGCTGCGGAAGCATTAAAGTTAGGGAATATTAGGTCACATCTGGCCTGGGATAGCGTAGGAAGGCCTGGTTCTTCTCTTTCGGAGAAACTATTTGTCCAGATACTAAGTAATGGAAATCCGGTATTGATAGGTTATCAATGGGATAGGCGCGTTCAGGATCCGGCGGGACATGCTGTGTGCGCATGGTATTCTGGCGGTGTTATGTCGGTCCGGATGATGGACACCGATAGTCGCTTTAGCATACCGCGTACAAGTACATGTGAGACGATAGACACGGATACGATGCGCTGCACACCAGCGGAGTTCTTGACAGGTCGGACGGTTACGCAAGTAATTCAGACATGGGCGCCTCCAGCGCCAGAGCCTACTCTCACATTTAGGATGCCTAGTAAATAGCAGCATGCTGTGTGGACTTAATGAAGAGATATGAGAATACTTATTCTTGTTCTATTACTCCTGAGATTCTGCATGAATCCAATCTCTGCCGAGAACTCTGAGCCGGTTGGTAGTATTCGCTCGCACGACTTCACGCCTGCACTGCCATGGGTACAGAAAGGTAGATTGGAGCTTGTCCAAGTGGAACGTGTGGGGAGTACGGCATCTATCTTGTTCTATGTATCAGCTGGCGATTCGCGCCGCATCCTAGTCACCGGATCCTTTGGCGGCTTGGCGCTTTTCTTGCGTGAGGAATGCTCGGTGAATGCGGAGTTTCTCCGAAAGGAACTTCCGCTTCTTCTGCTGCAGATCGAGCCTTCTAGGGAGTGTAAGGTTCTGGATGATGATTACTACAGCGAGTATGTCCGGATCATGAAGGTTGAGGAAGACGCTGCCATGGCTTTGCGGAAGCTGTGCAGGACGCCTGCAGCGACTCTTCATGGGGATACGTGGGAACTTGAGTTCAATCGGATTGCCCCAAGCGGGGAGGTTCAAGAGGTCAGAGTACGCGGTCGTGTGAGTGATTGGGTGATCACTGAATACTCCCTCAAGCTTCTCAGCCCCAGTGGTGGTATTGTGGCGATTGTTCCCTATGGAGCGGATTGATTGTTACGGGCCGGGAAATGGAGGCCGGTCGGATTGAAGGGGTCACGTCGCGAATCTTGACAAGGTAGCCAAGAAGCGGAGCCAAGCGGCACCTGTCGCGCCGTCGCCTGCGGCTCCGTCACGGCAGCTGCTTCCTCCCTCGTAAGCGTCCGGCCGGCGACCTCGTAGTCGAGGGCCGGAAAAATAGGGTCAGGCTTTGTATTTTGTAGTTGGCGCCAATGATCAGTGCCACGGGATTGCACCCTCAGCCGGTGCCGTTTGCCCGCTGCGGCTCGGGGCCGACCTTCATGCCGCCGACAGAAACCAGCCTGAACTCGACCGGCTTGTTCAGATCGATGCCGAGCAGCTTGGCGCCCTCGGCCAGCGCCTCGCGGCCGCGGCCCTCGGTGGCGAGTTGGGCGACGTGGGCGCGAGACTCGGCGTGAAACCGCTCCGTCTCCGCATCGCTCTTCCTTCCTCTCTTCTTTTTTGCGCGAGCCATGATGCGGGAAAAACGGCGCAACCCGCTTCGATTGCAACCGCGCTGTCAACGAGCACGTAGAACTGACCCACTGTCGAGTATCTGGATTTGCGCGGGGCTTAGCCTCGGCGCACGATCAGGCGCCAAGAGCGAAGCGCAACGGCAGCTCTAGGAGGGCGAAATCGGGTTCATCCTCTCGCGTGCCTTCGCGCAGGAGGTTGTCGAGCTGCTTGGCGAGGGAGAGGTTCTCCACCTTGGCGAGGGCTTTGGCGGTCAGGCGGTAGCCGGATTTTCCGTCGGCGTAGGGTGCGGAATCGTGTTCCAGATAGCCCCGGGCGATCAGTTCCTCGAAGAATGGGCTGGAGGTGTTTTTCAGCATGGCCGGCGATGAAATCCGTGCCGTCGGCGGAAATCAATCCCAAGTATCAGAAAATAAGCTACGATGACAATTCGGCCAAGCGCCGCGGTCCCGTCGTAAATGGGTGTTCGCGTTGAAACGCTTCGCGTTCGGGACCGAGCCGAAGGAGGCCGTCGCGACAATTGACCAGGCGCCGTTCACGCTTCGCCCTGTTCGCGGACGGGTTTGATCTCGATCTTGGCGACGAAGGGTTTGGTCGGGTTCAACTCGGCGAAGCGTTCGGGGAAAGCGGCGACGGACTTCAACTGACCTTCGGCAAGGAGGTCGGCGACGGCTTCCAGTCGTTTGCCGAACAAGACGACGTCGGCGGTCGCAAACCCGAGGGTGAGCACCTGCGGCATCTCGGCCGGATTGTGGCTAGGGTTGCGGGTGAGCAGTTGGTAATCGAGCAACTGCGAGGAGCCATAGCCGAGCCGGTTGTGCGGCGTGGGCCAGAACTCTATAAACGCCACGACCTGACCGGAGGCGGCGGAGACGACACAGGCCTCGGCGGCCTGTTCTTTGCGTTTTTGGGCGAGGGACTCGGCGAGTGAGCTCATGGTGATGGAAAATGTCTGCCTCTCTGCATTGGCCGGCCTCAGAGTTCGTGCCCGTGGCCCAGTCCGTGACCGCGACCGCGGCCGAGGCTTTGCCGGGCGCGCATCTCTTCCTGAACGCGGCGCAGGTGCATCTGGGCCTGAAGGTTCTTCAGCGCCTGATTGTTGGCGGGAGCGACTTGGCGCGTCGCTGTTGTCGTTCTCTCGACGGGAAGCGGGATCGCCTGTTCTTCGCGCTGCCCGCGCCCGAGCCGTTCGGCAAGCCAGGCGCGCAGCTCGCGCGCCCAGCGCTGCACGGTCTGAATCGGCGCGACTCTTTGTGCTCTCATCGGCCTCAGTTCTCGGCAGGGGCGCAGCCCCTGCACCTGGGGAAGCTTCGCTTCCCGTTGCGCGCGGCCGATGGCCTCGCGTCGGTCCGCTGGAGGCACCTGCGGCGACTGCAAGAGCCCGTGTTTTTGGAGGGCTTCGCGGAGGCCGTCCAACTCGAGGGCGGCCTTGCGGGTGTGGGCATCTTGGACGCGCTTTTGCAGAGTCGCGGCGTCATCGGTGAACACCGTTACCCGCTCCCTTGCTCTCGAAATCCCCACGTAAAAACTCTCCCGCGACACCGCCGCGAAGGACCGGGACGAGGCGACGAACAAGGCCTCGTCCACGGTCTTGCCTTGCGCGGCGTGGGAGGTGACGGCGTAGCCGTGGGTAAAAGTCCGGTACGACACCGGCAGCGTCCGCCCGTCCTTGAGGACGATGATGCTGCCCGGCCCGAGGATCTCTTTGACCTGCACGCGCTCGCCGTTGGTGAAGGCCTGCGAACCCGTCTTGGCGTTGGCTTGAAGCAGCAGCCAGTCGCCGGAGGCGACGGCCAGCTCGCGCCCCTCGCCCACATCGAAGGACGCCGGCGACCGCGACGGGTGCCAGGCGACGGCCTTCCCGCCGGCGTTGCGCAGCACGACGGTCTTGCCCTTCACCTCGGCGACCTCGGTCAGCTCCCCGGCCCGGAATTGCTCCGTCTTCTTCACAAAGCGCACGAGCAGGCCCGGCTCGAATTGCTCCGCGCGGCCCTTCTGGGCATCGGTCCAGGAAAGCGAATCGAAGGCGCGCACCGTCTGCTCTTTGCCGGACAAGTCGCCTCTTTCCTTTAGTCGCTCTCGCACGACCTCGGTAACGCCGGCGATCTCGGCCCAAGTCGGCGACACCAGCAGCGCCGAGCGGCCCTCGTCCACAGCGCGCAGATACGCCGCCGCCGCTTTTGCATAGAGCTGCCCCTCCGCGCCGACCAAACCTTCGACGACAGCCCCGTCCTGTTGCAGGAGCCGGAAAGCCCCGGCGGCGTCCTGAGTGGCGGCGAGCTTCACGGCCTGCCGGTAGCTCTCCTTCGTTTGCCGCCGAATCTCCCCGAGCGTGGCGAACCGGTATCGCGAATGTTCTTCAATGAGCCGCAGCGCATCGCCGCGCGGCACGGCGGCATGCTGCCCGGTGTCGCCGGAGAGGACGACGCGCGCGCCCCGGTTGAGCGCGAGATCCAGGAGCCGCTGCATGTCGGCGGTGCCGACCGCCCCGGCCTCGTCCAGGACGAGCACGGAGCGGCCGTTGACCTGTTCCTGCGCCGCCTCATTGCCCAACAGCTTGGCCAGCGTCATCGCCCCACGAAACCCATCGTCGCGGAGCACGTCCACGGCCCCCGTCGTCGGTGCCAGAAACACGCCCTCATGGCCGGCCTTGCCGATCAGCTCGCGCAGCTCCCGCAAAGTCGTCGTCTTGCCCGTGCCGGCCAAGCCGCGCAGCCCGGTGACGCGGTCCGCCGACATCGCCACATGCCCCAGGGCGGCCTGTTGATCGAAGCTCAGCCACACGGGGGCCTCGAAACGCCCGAACAGCGGGGTGATGGCCCCGACGCCGGCATTGACGGAGCGGATCAGCCGCAACTCGCCCTCCAAAATGCTCCGGGTGGACACCTCGGCCTTCCC
>Ga0209373_10004279_pt1 | contig 12414 bp, 12 predicted proteins | sample Higcelweek5metaG_FD_187173 | JGI IMG/M metagenome (GOLD analysis project Ga0209373, IMG submission 187173) | Freshwater pond sediment microbial communities from the University of Edinburgh, under environmental carbon perturbations - High... | ecosystem: Environmental > Aquatic > Freshwater >... | reverse complement strand
TTTCAATTTGACGAAATTTGAGTATTTGTCTTCATCCAAAGTTTTATTCTCCACAGCTTCTAGTACAGCGCATCCAGGTTCATGCATGTGAGTACAATTCGTATATTTACATGATCGAGACAAATCGGCAATTTCATCAAACACGTTATCTAAACCCGCGCTTGAATCAGAAATTCCCACCTCTCTCGTTCCAGGGTTATCTATAACGATTCCTCCATTGTTCAAAAAATACATCTCTCGCGCAGTGGTCGTATGTTTCCCTTTGCCTAAAGACGTGCTTATCTCATTTGTCTTAATCTCATTTTTACCAAGCAATGTATTTATCAGAGATGATTTTCCGACACCTGATGAACCGAGGAAACAATATGTCTTCCCTTTGGTTATATAAGATCGTAAATCTTCCAATCCTTGATCTGACAAAGCACTTGTTACGAGAATATCAACGTTTTTAAATCTATTTTTTAGTTGATCTATTTTTTCGTTCTTTTCAATATCAGAAATGAGATCAATTTTATTGAGTAATATAACTGGCGTAATGCTTCCTTCAGTCGCCAAAACAAGATATCGTTCTATACGATTCAGGTTATAATCTCTGTCAGTGGATTCCGTGATAAATGCCACATCGATATTCGTCGCAATTATTTGATTGTCTTGTTTATTACTGTATTTCTTTTTAAGAATAGTTTTTCTTGATAAGATACCTCGAATGATTGCCGTTTTATCTGAAAGAGCTTCAAATGCAACCCAGTCTCCCACAGCAGGGTAGTCTTCTCGTATGGTTGCGGTAAACATGTGCTTTCCAGTAATTTTTGCGAGGTACTCAATATCTGTTCCTTTCACTCTATATGCCTCTTTATATTCAGCGATGATTCTACCTACTGAATAATTTATTAACCCACTATGTATCCGTTCCGTTTCAAAAGAATCATTGTAGCCTAAATCAGCAAGAGTATATGTCATAGAATCCATACTATAATTATACTAAAATATAGCAATTATTTATCGTACAACACCTATACATGCAAAAGTCTCGATTCATCCGACGAAGAATATTTTAACAGGTGGACTATATCGATTATATTGAAGATCGTAAGAAAAATGACAACTTCTATTCCTGTTCTTTTCTATGTGGTTTTCCTTCTTCTGACGTGAATTCTATTTCGCCAACGACCACGTCAGTCACGATAGAATATTGATATCCTTTTCGATTTCCAAGGTCTATAAATGACTGCATATGATCATCACAAACCAAAGTACCAGGTACTGGTTCTAATGGAACCTGATACTCTCCAATTTTTATCCATTTAATAGTTAGATCATGGACTCTTCCTCCGCATGGATCTTTTTTTCCTGCGTGTGGGTAATATTGAGAACAATTATTTATTACGTTCATGCTCACATTATAGGATATATTAGGATTAGAATCAATACTAAATTCGCATATATATAATAAAACACTTCTGAATACTTCGATGTATACTACCTATATGATTACTCGCTTTGCGACACCAGACGATAAGGTAGAGGTACTAAACCTTTTGTCACAACTTGGTTGTACTATCAACGAGACCACTGGGTATGATAAAAAAAATGAAAATGCAATCACGTACGGATCCAAGAACTTCGATGAAATTATCAATCGGGATGACATTAAGATTTTTCTTCTTGAAAATACTAATACAATAGTTGGCTTAGCATCCTTTTTTATCTACCATGATATGATCACTGGCGATAAATACGCACATATAGATGATTTCGTTATTGCGAAAGAGCATCGCCATCAAGGATATGGACAATTACTCATGAATGAAATTATTCACTATGCGAAGCAAGACAACTTTTCCGCAATCAAATTAATATCCTTCCCAGAAGCCGAGGAATTTTATAAAAAATGTGGTGCTTCACGCTCAAACATTGCGATGAAGATAGATATTCAATAATTTTTTCTCATCAATATTTTTATCTCTCACCCATAAACTCAGAAGTAAGGGAAATAAATTTCTCAGGGTCAAACAAACACCAATCGTGGTTTCCATTAACAATTTCAACTTTCGCATGAGGTATCCGTTTTCGTAACACTTCTGCATCACCAACAGGGAATATTTCATCTTTATCACCCCATAAAATGAGCGTGTCGGTAGAAATTTGTTCAAAGGATGTATCACAATTCATAAGTGCTTGATTCATCATACGTAGCACCCGACCTTGTTGCATTGGGTGATTCATAATATTTTGAATAAAATATTTTCCTAAAGCGCGAATTTTTGTTGGTTGTTTATAGGTAAATAACCCAGTGATAGTTTTCCGCACAAAAAATGTAAAGGCTAAATTTTTTATACTCTTCCGTCCTAATCCTATACTGTCAATGACGATAAGCTTTCTCACTTTCTTACTTTTTTTCGCGACAGCCATCGCTATCCCGCCTCCCAGAGAATGGCCGATAACCGTCACATCATTTATTGCGAGCATATCTAGAAATGCGTCAAAATAATCACCGAAATCAGAAAGCGTCCAACATTCTTTGGGTACGGTGGACTTTCCGAAACTGGGGATATCTGCCGCAATGACTAAATACTTTTTCGACAGTAATTCAATCATCTCTTGATATGCGAGAATATTGACTCCCGCTCCGTGGAGAAATAATACAGGTTTCCCCGCGCCTACAGAAAAATAACTTACACGCGTATCTCTATGTTCGAAATATTTATATTGTATGTTCATATTCGTACATATACGATAGAAACGTTTTTATCCTGCAATCTTTTTTACGATATGCAAGTTTATATGACATATTATAAACACGGTGTTTTTTGGGGTAAAGTGAAAGAAATTATCTCAGTATCTACTATCTTCAAACCATAGGATTGTGGGTGACAAATTGCCACCTTCGTACTCACCCACGTAAATTGAATCGTCTCAATTTTAATAAGAAAAATTAGATAGAAAAACACGTATACAACCATTCCTAGTGTCAAAAGTTTGATAATCCTCTGAAGATCTACTTGCATATAGGTAGTATATCATCACCTCTGGCTTACAATTAAATTACATCAGGGCTTACCGAATATCTTCACCTTCTCTTTGCTATACTTCATATATGTCTTGGCAAATACTCGTTGGTCTTAGTGTGCTTTTATATTCAATTAACGCACTCCTACACCGTGTCCTTATGAAAGACACGAAATCTGATGCCTATGCACAAACCATCGTGTTTAACGGGTTAACCGGTATATTTTCTCTCCTTATCCTACTGTTGAACCCAAATTTTCATTTTTCTTTTCTTCCGGTGGATCAATTCATTATATTCATACCAGTGGTTATATGCGTTTCTATTGCAACAATTTGTGCATTCAAAGGTCTCAAATTCATTGAGGCATCTGAACACACCATTCTTCTTACTACATCTAAAATTTGGGTAATTATTGGGGCTTTCCTTGTTCTGCGGGAAGATTTTGTCGTTCTTAAATGTATTGGAGCAATCGTTTTACTCATTGGAGTATTTATCACAGAATGGAGAAACCGAAAATTTGCGTTGAATATAGGCGCTCTCTATATACTTATCGCAGCATTTCTGTACGCGACTGGAGAAATTCTTTCTTTCTACATTCTCAGAAATTACGATGCACTATCATTTATGATCTATACTAGTTTTCTCTGCTTTATCGCGCTAATCGTGATAAAACCACAAAGCATGAAGAAACTATCCTTTTATCTCCAACCTAAATTCGGTTTCAATATCCTCACAGTATCCTTCAACGATACACTTGCTACATTATTCGTCTATCTTGCATACCAAGCTGGACGCAATGCGCTCCAAATTGGACCGCTTATGGCGACTCAAACCATTGTCACCGTCTTACTTGCTATTCTTATATTGAAAGAAACTGATCATATTTTCCAAAAAATCTGTGGAACCATACTCGTCGTGACAGGAAGCATTCTCCTCGTGTTATAAAATGCTAATAAAAATATTACATGCATAACATCTATAATCCCGCGTCTGTAAAGATATAGAGACTATTGAGTGAATTTCGTAGTCGCTTCACTATTTGAAAATGACCACAATAGATTGTATTCATGTCTAAATCTATATTATTCACGGATTGATATATGATGGCATCAATCAGTGTTGTTTCATTTCGGGGTTTCAAACAATTATTGAAATATGTAGACAAATATTGTTTTTCTTCACTAGCCGTAAATCTGATTCCATCAAATTGCAGTACTCCCTCCGGCTGAATTTTAGTAAAGTGATGTGTCAATACGCGTGGATAATACTGATACTTTTCTTCATAAAACCGTATACCCCAATAGGGATAATAGTTGCCTAATATCATCACTGATCGTATGGTTCCAAGAGATGAAAGATAGTGCATCGCAGAATCATACGGATAATAGTATTCAGCGCCGTCAGTGTTTGGAGATCCCCAATTCGACTTGCGCACTCCGTCAGGAAATATAGGATTTAATAGTACATTTCCAACGATAACCATTATCAATGGAATAATTAATAGAAGTCCTTTCGCTGAAGTGAAAAATCGATACGCGAGATAAAATAGTATGGGAATACTATATAAATTCCACCGCGCATATCCCAGTGTGACAGGTCCATCAATTATGAAAAAAAGAATAATACAAACAAATAATGTTAGGAGGGCAACAAGAATCTTTTTCTCTTTATTTCTAAAAAGCATAACACATCCGGCTATGGCGACAAAAAATAACGGTCCTATTTGATCTATCATTGCTTGTGCCACTACTTGATATGTACTCCAATGAAAAAGGATATCTGCCTGTGGTATATACGGTCTGAATTTCAAAAAATACATCCGAAACAATAAATACGTAAGAACAGGAATTAGTACCAAAATATACATTTTAATCTCAGACAAAACTGTAAAAACTTTCAGCTTGTTTGAGAAAATTTGCACAACGAATCTCATAGCCAAAAGAACAATCAGTAGAATCAAAACGGTTTCTTTCAGAAATGAAAGGAGAAGAAGAGCGTACCAAATGGGGCTGCTCATAATTGTTTTCGTATTTGAATACAAAAGATCTTTGGTATGAAATACACAGTATGTCATGAGAAGTACGATTGGCATTTCCAAATATAGTATGGTGCTAAAAAAATAGACAAGAGGAATAGTAACAAAAGAAAATGAAAGGACGATAGAAAGCACATGATTATTCAATTTTTTCTCAAATTGGGTAAACAGATACCAAGCAAGTAATATGGTTGAAAGAAAAGGAACCATTCTATATAAACGGATATCATTATGGAGATTGGGAAAAAGAAAAAAAATGCTTATCCATTTCTGAATAAACGGATACCGAAGCACTGACCACAGCGATAATGCATCCACATTGAAACCGAATGGAATACCTCTATTAAAGAGAACTAAAGCGGGACATACAGCAACTATCACGCTTCCGAAAATTAAAATTATTTTTGTAATGAATGATTTTTTAGTTTTTTTATGGAACACCCATAAAAAATATACCGTAAGAGCAAAAGCAATAAGTATACAAACACCTGAAACTGAGCGAATGTAAGGTAATATACTCCCCCAAACAAGATGAATATGATCAATGAGATTGAGAAGAAGCAAAATATGAAAATCTTCATCACCCCTCCATGCCAAATCAATGCCCAATGGTTTACTATTTATCATATAGACAAGTATCGATAATACAGAGAGTGGTATGACTGGTAAGGAAATTTTCCCAATTGCGACGTTTGATGCAGATCCGTACGCCCAAAATACTGCAGTCAGACTAAGAAGCAAAAGAACAAAATATTTTTGATTTGGATCAACAAGAGCGAGCCAATACGGTGCATAAATATACGAAAAAATAAACAATATTCCGAGAAGCAACCCCATGGTCATTTTTTTCACTGCTAAAACATTATTTACAACTAATGCCACTAAAGAGAGAGAAAACAAAGCTTTCATTTCAAATAATGGGGATAAAGTAAGACAAATGCAGATAATGGGAATCAATATCCACCGAATCTTCGTCAAAAAAGACATTCGCGCAAGTATTTTCCTCATATTCTCATGATACAGCTTCTAGAGAACGGAAATGCATAAATTTCTTTATATCACAAATATATGAAGAGAAATCATCCACAATAGGCACAAAAAGCCTCTTGTCACCCGTTACAACACAAAACCTGTTATAATAGTAGACAGAAAGGAGAAACAATACTATGACTGGTACAATTAAAACAAAAACAGATAGAGGATTCGGTTTCATATCCCGCGAAGGCGAGACGAAAGACCTTTTCTTTCATTCTAAAGATTTAGTCGGTGTTACATTTGATGCGCTTCAAGTTGGAGCCACAGTGACATTTGACGTGGTCGAAGGCGAAAAAGGCCTTAGTGCAAAGAATGTTAAAATTGCATAACTACTGTTTTTACCGCGTGAACGCTTTATAGCGATCACAAACGTAAACAAAAAACCTTGCGTAAGCGGGGTTTTTTTGTGGCTTACCACAGTTTTACAGTACAATACCACTATAGATATGACTAATTCATTCTGGCAGACGCTACCCAAACCCATACTTGGTCTTGCACCCATGGACGGCATTACAGACCCTGCATTTCGGCAGGTCGTTGATGAGATAGGTCATCCATCCATTATCTATTCAGAATTTGTCGCTTCAGAAGGTCTTGCGAGAAATATCCCTCGACTATACCGTACTTTTGAAACACACGAAACGAATACTCCCTTTATTGCACAACTCTTTGGAGCAAACCCCGAAAGTATGTATACCGCTGTAATAAATGTCATTAAAAATACGAAAGCAATTGGAATTGATATAAACATGGGATGTCCCAATAAACGCATCGCTCACAGTGGAGGTGGAGCCGCACTTATCAAGACTCCTCAGATTGCTCTTGCCCTTATCCAATCTGCCAAAGAAGCAGTGAAAGACAGTCACAAAGAGTATCCGGTTTCTGTCAAAACACGCATTGGATTTGATACGGCGATCACTGAAGAATGGATCAGTACTCTTCTTACTGCCAAGCCCGCAGCAATTGCTCTTCATGGCCGTACACTCAAACAAATGTACACAGGCCGTGCTGATTGGGATGAAATTCGTAAAGCTGTCCATCTTGCGAAGCAAACAGGTACACTTCTTTTAGGTAACGGAGATGTTTCATCCTACGAAGATGCGATGATGAAAACGAAAACGTATTCACCTGATGGGGTTCTTATCGGACGAGCTGTTTGCGGTAACCCGTGGATTTTCCAAAATACTATAATTCCAACGTATCAAGATCGACTTAATGCAGCCATCCACCATTGTGAACATTTTATTGAGTTAACGCCGAAACAGAATCCACTATCACTTCGGAAGCATCTGGCGTGGTACTGTAAGGGATTTACCAATGCGAAGGCTGTACGAGAACAAATTATGATCATCACGACTGCGAGTGAAGCATGTATTCTTTTAGAAAAGTTGAAAACAACAACAGTGGATGATTCAAATTTGTAATTTTCAATTTGAAATTTTTAATCAGTTCTTAATAACCAATTTCTAAACTTTATAACTCAATAACCTGCCATAGGCAGGCAGGCTTTATAAACTTTATAACTATTCTCCCCGCAACCCGTCACTTGTAACTATATTTCACCTTCCCCAACTTTATAACATTATGAACTTTATAACTTTATGAACTTAATAACTCACTCCCGTTCTCTCTCTTGCATTTTCCTGCCTGTTTTCATTATAGTGGTTAGATATGAATACAACTGACGACACGCAACCATTAGAGCCAGTACAAGTACAGGAAGTGACAAGTGCTGAGATGCTCACAAACCTCGAATCAACGATTAAAGAACATATAGCAAGCATCGATACATCACGATCAGAACTCAAAAAACTCCGCGACATGCTGACAGGTACATTTGAAAACGACGCAACCTATCAGGAACATGACAGACTCGCCAAGGAAGCTGCGAAAGTACGTGGAAAGACGAAATCAGAGCTTCTGAAACAGCCTGCAGCAGCTGATTTGAATATAAAAGCGAAAGAAATGAGTAGTGACCTAAAAGATCTCCAATCAGCACTCTCTGATTATTTACGCGAATTCCAGAAACTTTCAGGGGCGAACGAAATTGAAGGCGATGATGGAGAAGTCAGGGATATCGTCTATTCAATCAAACTTATTAAACGTTCGAAAAAGTTTGGACGCTAACGTTCATGAAACGAATAACTATTTTTGCTTTCTTTCTCATCGTTATTGTTAGTATCATTGTGATTTTCTCCTATCAGAAGTTCGATACGTCTATCCGTATGATGCCTCAGACGACTGTAATCCCAACGGATGCAATCAATCGTGATGAATCTTCAAACTACCCGCTTACCATATCAGACACTGAGTATGCATTTACTCTGACGACAGCATATCCTCAGGATGTTCTTCTCATACCAAATTATGAGAAGAAACAAACAGTGAATGAAATGATTGACTTATACAAATGTTCTGATGCCATCAATGGTGGATTTTACGATACGAATTATTCGCCTTTGGGTCTCGTCATTTCATCGGATCCAGATTATTCACATACTACTATTCCAAACGACCTTTTCAACGGTTTTTTTATCATTTCTCCTACTGATAAAGCGAAAATTTCGCAATCAGATTCTGGAGATGCAAGGATTGCTCTTCAATCAGGGCCAATACTTGTTGAAAATCATGAAGCACGAATCTTACGAATGCGCACTGATGAGTATGCGAGACGTTCTGTCATTGCCGTAACAGATGATGACAATGTCCTATTTATTTCTATTTTTCATGAAAAAAATGAGAGTAATGGACCGCTTCTAGCTGAGATGCCATCACTTGTGATGAAAATCGCACGTCAAATGCAAATTCCGCTCGTATCTGCGCTCAACTTGGATGGTGGTTCTGCTTCCACTTATTACTCAGACGGTATTTTTCTGACCCCCACTACCCCTGTTGGTAGCCTCTTTTGTGTATCGAGATGATTTAGAAGTATGTTTTATTTCGATATTAAATTAAGCAAATACACTACGTTGTATCTGATAAATATATCATTTTGAATACCTCTTTTCGTGCGGAAGGATGTAGATAAGATCTCCATGTATCTGCCGACTATTTTCCTAAATAAATAGTTATAAACCAGTTGGATTTTTAATAAAAAATTTACCGTTTACATCAAAACACGTTTGATCAGGTGCTTCATAATTTGAACAAAATGCAATTTCTTTTGCAGATAATGGATTTAATGATAACGAATAAAACGATCGTTCAGCTGGATTATCCCTACACTCATAACATCCGGTTTCGGTAACTAAAAATAAGTTATTATTAATTTTTCCAAGTATACGAGAAGGGAAGGTATAATCAACTCGACGTTTCGAACTATAGCCATATTGGCTTATACTTGATTCTGATATTACAGTATATACCTGTGGTTTAGCCTCGTTATCCAATAAAAAATACTCAACTTCACCTTTCGTATTGATTCGTGAAACATATTGCAGATATACATCACTCCTACCTCCTGCATATATATGTGGAATAAGTGAAAGAAGTTCTTCTTGTATGGTATCACCTGGAATTGTCGCCATAAATAAAATAATGTATTCATCGTTGTCATTACAGATTGAACGAATTTGAATTTGCGCATTTGTAGTAATTAATTTTTGTTTATCAAGTCGTTTAATTCCATTTTCTTCAATGTATGATTTGGCTAAATATTCAAACTTATGATCTTTGATTGAATTCAAACCGTTAGTTAATTGGTAATCATGAACACTATTAAATATCTCATCAAAAGATATTTGGTTTAATGGAGTATTATCTGTAGTTGGACGTAAACAGGATAACGGGGTAAAAGTTAAAGAATTTGAACGACTCGTTATTGCATTATAAGAAGCTAATAGCTCATTCGGTATATAACCCTGTTTAAAAGATAAATCAATTTTGATTGGGGTTGCTGTTACAACAGGAATTGTTGTCTTTGTGGATATACTATTTTGGGTATTAATTTTATTATTGTTATATCCAATACCAATAGAATAACATATAAAACCGTAGAGGAATAAAAATAATATAACACCAATTAATGTAAGATAATGCTTATTTTTTAGTTGTGTTGCTTGTGGTGGCGTTATGTTCGTGTTTTGACTATCGTTAATATCCATAATTTTATAATATCACAAAAGTTTAGCTTAATACCGTAAGAAATATACTAACGATTGAAGCTGATATTATGGTTTATCCCGTATTCTGATGAATACGCATTTGGCTATGTGAGCCGACTGAGGAACGACTTTATAAAATCGTATTTTATTGTTGAAATTTACCTAATGATGCAAAGGATCCAGGTACCATTTTGCCTGTTGAGACATCAACCTGTGCGGTTGCTATCGAATTATCAATTTTAAATAGGTTTATTTTAATAATAGTATTTTTTATAATTTCTCCATATGAGATTATCCAGTTGTTTAATTCAGAATTATTCGTTCGTAACCCGTCTGACACTACTTTGCCTGTAGAGAAATTAAAAATAAGTAAATCATTTGCGTCCGCTCCTACCACAGGGGCAACAATATACTCATAAACATTATAGAGGGGAGGATAAAATCCTAAAGCACTAGGAGATTTAAACTCGTAGATTGTTTTTATACTGTTTACACTCATATTCTCATCCGCTATTTTAAGACTTTCGCCTGTTTCATCTCTGGTAATATAAACTGTTTTGGTTTCCTGAGATCCTCTGGAAATATAACTTAGGGGAGTATATCGTATGAGATAAACTATATTGTTCAGGTTTTCAGACAATTTTGTCTCAATGACATTTGTTTTTTCTGGAGTTAACTGCGTATTTGTAATGGTTTGACTATTTATTTTAGTCTGTTTGGTTCCCAAAAAGTAAGCTCCACCTGAAACTATAATTAATAATAAAATTACTCCAAGTATTACAGAAACTGAGCTCCTTTGATTAAAAACCGAGTTCTGAAATGTTTGGTTTTTAGATGACGTATCTTGTGGATTAGTTCTAGCCAATTCCATATAGTTTCACGTTCTTAAGATAAAACTACAATAAACGTGTAAGATGATTATTTGTTAAATTCTCTACAATACAGTTTTACATCTTGTGCTGTACAGGTATTATTCATGCATTTTGTTGTAAATGTCACATCGGGAACAAATCCTTGCTCACGATTGCATTTAAGTGCTTCGACTTCACTTTGTGTGGCCACATTACCTAAAAAAACTCCTTCACAACCACTAGGTCCAAGCATGGGAATCATAAAATTATATGAACCAGCATCACATCCTAAACCCATATTTCTTGTGCAATCACTATCCTGCTCACAATATTTATTGTTTCGAATATAGGGAAACAAAACAGAATTTTCCTCAATAATTTCACCAGATCCTTCAGAAATATCTATTGCAAGACCAATAGGTAATTGTTTTTTTGTTATCAGATAATAATTTTGAACCGGATCTTCTCGACGTTGATTTGCACGAGCATCGACATATACCTCACCTTCTCCATTATTACTATTAATATTTAAATATTCTAAAACAGAAGGAATATATATATTATATTTCTCCTTTAACTTCATAGAAATTTTATAGATATGCGTATATCTATTCATTATTTCTTGAATTTCCTGCTTTGATAATGCTTTAACAGTAGGAACTATTTTTGGTGACGGTGTAGGAGTTATTGCTTTCGATACTGAAGGTGTTTGGGATAAAATCAATTTTTGTTCAGCTTGAGAAATCTCTGTAGTGTTTTTAGAAAAAAACAAATCTTTGCCATAAAAAATCAATGTCAAAACTAAACCGAGGATTGCAATGGCCCACAAAATTTGAGAAACTAATTTTTCTTTATTCTTTACTGATTTATTCATTTTAACCATGTTTCTCTCAGAGGCTAATTTTACTTTTATGCGCGACTTCGAGCGAAGCCGTGTATGATGCAGTGAGCCGGCTGGGACTTGAACCCAGAACCAACAGCTTAAAAGGCTGCTGCTCTACCAGTTGAGCTACCGACCCAATATGGCATATTATACCAACTTTTTCGTCTCTTTGACAGAGCCTTACTGACTAATGTTTTTTATGTGCTTTAGATAGAGCACTTCATCAGCATCATCAAGCGCTATCGCTATGGCATCAATTCGTTGCAATGGGAGTGATTTTGGGTGAGTCAGAATATAATATTCAGCTGTCAGAAGAACTTCTTTTAGTTTCCTTGAAGTAATTGCTTCTTCCGGATACCCATAGGAAAATCCTTTCCGTGTCTTTACTTCGACAAATACGAGGGTATCTTTCTCTTCTGCAATGACATCAATCTCCCCATATCGAGCTTTGAAATTTGTTTCAAGAATTTTATAATGAAGTGACCGAAGAAATATTA
>Ga0209373_10004278_pt1 | contig 12416 bp, 6 predicted proteins | sample Higcelweek5metaG_FD_187173 | JGI IMG/M metagenome (GOLD analysis project Ga0209373, IMG submission 187173) | Freshwater pond sediment microbial communities from the University of Edinburgh, under environmental carbon perturbations - High... | ecosystem: Environmental > Aquatic > Freshwater >... | reverse complement strand
TCATCGCGGATTAATCCGTTGAATATAAGCATAGAGCAACAATGAGAACCGTAGGTTCGACCCATCAGAATGCTTAGGGGTAAATATGGATCATGCCTACGGCACTCTGTTTTACTGTAGGCATTCAGCTCAACGGATTGAAATCCGTTGTTAAAATATAAATCGAGCCGATGGCTCTTATGCGACATCTATTTATTCTCATTACTTAGATGAATGACCTTTTTTTTCATTTTACTCAAAAATGACTTTTAAATTGAATTCAACTTATAACCAACTTTTTAAAATTGAATTTTAGGTCCTTCAAACTCTCGTTCACTTTAGGCACTGAATAGTTACTAAAAATTTTCAACTTAATAAGCAGTTGTATTCTGACCAAATAGTAATGTGAGATTGTAGCTTCAACTTGTGTTTAGCTGATTTTGGAGATTTCATTAATGGGTATTTCTACCACAAGTGATAAATTGAGTTGTTCAATTTGAATGGCAACCCTCTTTTTTCCTTTAAATGTTACCAATTTTCCCTGCATTCCCAATAAAGGGCCTCCAACAACTTCAATTTGGTCGCCTTCGGTAAAAAGTTGGTTGCTGATCTCGATTGAGATCTCTTTTTGACGCAGCAAACTCTTTATTGTTTCTATTTCATGATCGGGGATAACAGCTGCTTTGCCTTCAGACCTAACGTAAGTAACCACGTTGTTGGTTCGTAATACCTGATCGTATTCCTTAAGTGTGATGTGTACAAATAAGTAACCCGAAATTAGCGGAACATCGACCCATTTTTTGCGGTCGCTCCATTGGCGTAACTTGCGTTGCAGGGGCAAATAAACTTCTACTCCCTGAAGTTCCAAATCCAGGTGTGCTTTTTTCTCGGCCCGTGATTTTGTGTAAACGGCATACCAGTGTTTATCTGTTTTTGAAATCATGCTAATTCAAGGCAAATGTTGTTAAATGCAAAATGGTTAATTGTTAAACGTAAGAATTATAGGGCGATTTCGAAGTTTTAATCTTTTCGAAAAGCAATTCTTAATTTTAAATGGTTTTGCAAATTTATAATTTCACTCGTGTTTACACCTTTAGTTGTATAATCTATCTGTAATTTTATGTGCTAAGCTCGATTAATGAATTATTAGACAAGTATTTGTGCTTCATAATTTATTTTTGCAGAATGATGTTTTTTCACAGTTTGTGGAAGCGGTCATCTTCTTATTTTTCAGAAATGTGCGGGTGTAATGGTTGACTGTAATCGGTTAAAAAAGATTTGTTTTTGAATTTATGTCGTAATTATAAAGCAATGAAGAGATCGTTTTCGAAAGCTTTTCAATACTTACCGGTTTCTGAATTAATCCATTATTTTCGGTTGAGAATATCTCCTCCAGTTCCGAATCAGGATTGTAACCAGTTAGGAGTATTACTTTTGCCGAATTATTTATCTTTTTTAGTTCCCGGTAAGTTTCAATTCCGTCCATTACCGGCATTTGCTTGTCGAGGATAACAAGATCAATATTTTCCTTATTATCTTTATAAAACTGAATGGCTTTTTTCGGATTTGCAAAGCTAAAAACATTGTAGCCTAATTTTTTAAGAAGTTCAGATGTAACAATTCTCACTACATCTTCATCATCAACCGTCATTATATTTGCTGACCCTTTTACAATCATTTGTTCATCGGGATGTACAATGGTTTCAATTATGTCATCGTTGGGTTGCGACAAATAAATTTTGAATTCGGTCCCCTTGTTTCGTTCGCTGTCAACCTTTATTGTTCCATTGTGGTTTGTTACAACTTTAAGAGCAATTGTGAGTCCCAAACCAGAGCTTAAATGTTGAGCTTTTGTGGTATAAAACGGTTGGAAAATTTTTGAGACCTCTTTAGTATTAATGCCAATACCAGTATCCTTAATGCTAATTCGTAGATATTTACCTTTTTCAAGTTCTGAAATCACAGGCGATGTTTCGTGGAAATATACCGATCGGGTTTCGATGGTTAATTCGCCACCGTTTGGCATCGCTTCAATTGCATTGGTAATTACATTTTGGATGGCTCGTTGCAGTTGAGATGGGTCTCCCAATATCTTTTCATTTTTTTGTTCGTAATTGGTCCTGACCAATATTTTATGAGAAATGGCCATTTGATCGATTGTAGCATCAATCAGTGCAGGAATATTTATTACAACCTGAATGGTTCTTTCTTTTTTAGAGAACGAGAGTAGCTTATGCGATAATTCGGAGGCATTGCTAATTGCATTGAACAGGTTGTTTGCACTGGTGCTCAGTTGATTATTCCCCGATAGATTACTTTTCAAAAGGTACGAGTTCCCATACATTGTCATGAGTAAGTTGTTGAATTCATGGGCAAAACTGTTCCCCAGGTGGTTCAATGTTTTTAGTTTTTCATCGTTTAGCAGATGATCTTCAGATTTTTTCTTTTGAGTGATATCTTCAATTATCTGGATGCAATACGAAATGTCGTCAAAGTGATCTTTGTATTCGCTCGATATGGTTGAAATCCAGCGTGATTCATTGTTTGATGATAGCTGAAGTATTTGATTGAACGATGGAATGATGCCTGTAAATAGAGCAGAAAATTTAGAGATGGTTTCATCCAAATATTCAGTAGGAATCAATTGATCAAACTTGATGGATTCAGGTGTGGTTGGGATTTCTCCAAAAATTGAAAAATAGGCTTTATTCGAAAGAATAATGTTCCGGTTTTTATCGATAAGGGCAATTCCAATTGGTGCCATTTCGAAAATTGTTTTGAATTTATCGAGCTTGAGAGCAAGCGATTCGTTGAGTGATATGGCCTCGGTTTCGTTACTTGTAAATATCGAAAGTAGCTTATTTGGGCCATTTTCAGATGCAACAATTACGACTTTAATTAATTGGTTGTTAGTTGTTTTATTGATGAACTGAACTGCAGATTTTTCGTTAATGAATTTATTGAAAGAAATTTGCAAACTGGTTGCATTGAATCTGAAATCGTTGAAAGAAATGTTTCTCATAGAGTTCTCAAACTCAAAATGGCGCAGAAGTGATTGATTGCCATAGCAAAGCATTTGGTCTTCGTTAAAAACACCAACGCCTGTTTCACTTTTCTCGAGCATCGATTTTATTTGTTGATTTTCTTCAGAAAGCAAATCAATTTGTTTTTTTACTACGTCGATGTTTTCAAAATAAATAATGAATTTATCAGTTGCTGCTTGTTTTGTTGAAAGAGGAACTACTATTATGTTTGCCCAGCTGTTGTTTTGAAGCTTAAACTCCTCGATGTAATATGGGATCTCGTTGTTTTGAAGAGATATTATCCCAGCTAAAATTGTTTTAAAGTCGGATTCCAGAAAGATATCGGCAAGGGTAAACGAAGGTTTTTTTAGGATTGAAACTCCCGTATTTTGTTCAAAACCAGTATTTGTGAAGGTTACCACCCCTTCTCGATCAACAATTGCAATTCCCAATGGCGATTTTGAAGTAATGCTTTTGTGAATACTTTCACTTTCCGAAAGCTTTAATTCTAGTTTTTTCTGTTCAGAAATGTTGTTGATGAGGTATAGAACCGATTTAACACCTTTATATTCGATTGTTGTTAAAACCAATTCAATCCATTTTATTTTATGAAATTTGGTTTCAATTCTAACTTCGAGCTTTTCTGATTTTGTGTTGGTTTGAAGGGTTTGTTCAATAGCTGTTATAACCTTGATACGATCTTCGAGAACAATACTGTTTATAATTAGCTGACTGTTTGTTATCACTTCGGTAGAGGGATAACCTAAAAGCTCGTAGAAACGCTTGTTTATATAGATGATCTCGTTTCCTTGCTGAATAACAATTGTTTGTTCAGAATGGTCGGCAACAGTTTTGATCAGGTTTTGCTCATCTTTTAACTGTATTTCTTGTTTTTTGAAATCTGTAATATCTTGAAAAACACCATGATATCCCACAAGTGTATTCCCTTTGTATATTGGTTCGGAATACGAATCAATATATTTTGACACATTGTTAATGATTATTCTAAAGTTGTGCCTGTTGTTATTGGCCGATTTTGAAGAAATAAACTGTGCCATAAAATCTCTTTGATCTTCGGGATGAACCAAGTCTTCGATATGTTTAAGCGAAGTTTGGTTCGATTCAGTTAATCCAAATATTGCAAAGGTTTGTTCCGAACCGGTAAATATCATGGTTCTGAGGTCGATGTCCCAATATCCTATTTTAGCACTGTTGCAGGTAGTTGCGTAGTTTGCTATTTTAGCATGTTGATCAAATTCTTGGAGTTTTTGTTTTGTAATGTCGGTATGTAACCCAATAAAATGTTCAGGTTTACCTTCAATGGTGTAAGAGAAAATTTTTCCTTTTGAGTTGATCCATTTGTAGGAACCATTTTTGCACCTGAACCTGTAATCGATTGAGAAACTGAACTGTTTTCCAGAGAAGTATGAATCAATGTGTTGATACATCAGGGCAACATCGTCGGGGTGTATTCGTTTTTCAATTTCTTCAAATTTATTATCGATTTCATCTTTTTCATAACCAATCATTTTTTTCCAGCTTGTTGAGAAATATACTTCGTTGGTAATTAAATTCCAGTCCCATACTCCCGAGTTGCTGATTTCGATTGCAAATTTCCAACGGTCTTCTTTTGTTTTTCGTTCCTGTTCAAGCTTTCGTTGTGGGCTAACATCGCGAACAATAACCTGAACCATTTTTTCATTATCGAATATGATGGGTGAGAGTTTGATGTCGGCATTAAAGACCGATTTATCTGATCGCTGAAAATTCCAGTCTAATTGAAGCTGGTTGCCAATAAGTGCATTTTGAATGTATTCCACCATTTTCATTCTCGAATCTTCGCCATTTATTTGTCGGTTTGGCGACAGGTTCCAGAGTGTTTTGTTCTTTATAACTTCGAATGGAATGTTGAATATCTGTTGGGTTTTTTGGTTAAAATCGATGATTTTATAATTCTTCAAAATGAGAATTGCATCGTTGGAATAATCAAAAAGTTGTTTGAATTTTTTTTGACTTTTAATAATGTCTTCTTGGGCACTAATCCGTTCTGAAATGTCGCGAACAGAAGCAACCACAACTTTACCGCCGCTCCAGTTAAAATACGAGAGTGATGCTTCGGTGGGAAATTTTGTCCCATCGTTTTTGATGTTTGTTTCGGAAATATTGGTGAGTTTCTTTTCAAAAATTTGTTGTTCAATGTTCGACGATAAGTCAAACAGTTCTTTGAAATTTAGGTTGAGCAGTTCTTCTTTCGAATAGCCAAACATAAAACATCCGGCAGGGTTAACGTCAAGAATGTTTCCGGTAAAGAAATCGACCAGAAATAATCCGTCGTTTCCAATTGCAAAAATCTGCCTGTACTTTTCTTCACTTTCCTGCAGTGTTCTATTTGCTTCAACCATTAGCGAAACATCGCGCCAAATTGTTGCGATCAGGTTTTCCGATGGAGTGTAAATCAGCACATCGAGAAAGCTGTCGAGCGATTGTACAAAAATTCGGTCTTGATAAGGTTCGCGAGTAATGGCTGCGATTTTAAAAATGGGGTTTATCTGCTGAAAAAGCTGTACCTGGTTCGAAAGTCGTTTGTTAATGATATCCTTCTTCGGCAAGTCGAATTTCATTTCAAATATTGGATTTACATCCTTGTAAATGTAATCGATAACATTGCCGTCTTTGTCCTTAACCAGTTCTACAATAAAAAAGATATCGGTGAGGTTATTGAAAAGGCTTCGAAAAAGTTGTTCGTTTTCCTGAAGTTGTTCAAGTTTGAAATGTGATTCGGTGATGTCGGAAATGGAGCCAAAAATTTTAACCCGTTTGCCATTTTTGTCACGTTCAATGGTCGATTTTACACTTACAAATTTGCTATTCCCGTCTTTAACCTTTATGTGAAAATCGAAATCTAAATCATTGCCAGCTGTTTCGCTTGTAATACTTTTGGCTGCAATTTTTTCAAAATCCTCTTTCAAAATAAATTTGCTGAGAAAATCGGGATCTGATAAATCGGTTCCTTTTTCAATCTCGAAAATGTTATAAACTTCTTCGGAACAAAGTAATTGCCTATCGGGGAACGAGTAGCTCCAAAATCCGTTTTTCGAAATGTGTTGGGCTTTCAAAAAGAGTTGGTTAAAACTTTCGCTGGAATCAATAGATGATTGTTTTTCAAGTTTTTCCTTGAGAATTTTGTTTTCTTCCTGTAGTTGTGCAATTAATTTTATCGACTCTTCCATAAGTGGTTTGCCCTAATATGAATTATTTAATGATGTTGAAAAGTTACAATTTTTTGCTACATCACAATATTAACTCATTTATTTTGATTGCCGAATAGACATAACAAATTGACGATTTACCTGAAAATTAACATTAAATAACTTTTGGGGTGTAATAATCAATATTGTAGCACTACCAATTGGCAAACAGAATTTTCATTGTTTAGTTAACTTATGGTTGCTTTGATGTTTCTGTTATCTTTGTTGCTTTTATTAAAAATACAGTTTAATATTTTCGTAGAATGAAAATTGCTTTAATCGGATATGGGAAAATGGGGCAGGAGATCGAGAAGATTGCTATTGGCCGTGGACACGAAGTTGTGTTGAAAATTGACATCGACAATGCTGACCAATTTACCATTGCAAATCTTCAAAAAGCCGACGTTGCTATTGAATTTACCATTCCTGCTTCGGCTATCGGTAACTACAAGAAGTGTTTCGATGCTGGTGTTCCTGTTGTTAGTGGAACTACCGGTTGGTTAGAACATTGGGATGAAATAACCAATTATTGTAACCAGAAAAATACAGCTTTCTTTTATGCCTCAAATTTTAGTTTAGGTGTGAACCTGTTTTTCGAGTTGAATAAACGGTTGGCTCAAATGATGAATAACTTTGATCAATATAAAGCTGAAATGACCGAGGTGCATCATACCCGCAAACTCGATGCTCCTAGCGGAACTGCAATTACATTGGCCGAAGAATTGATTGCCGAAAGTAAAAGCCTTAATAGTTGGGTAAACGAACCTTCTGCCGATGCTTCAACACTTGGGATTATTTCATTGCGTGAAGGCGATGTACCGGGAATACACACCATTAGGTACGAATCAGATGTTGATTACATTGAAATTACTCATAGTGCCAAATCTCGCAAGGGGTTTGCCTTGGGCGCAGTGTTAGCAGCTGAATATACTGCTGGGAACAAAGGAATTCTTACAATGAAAGATTTATTGCATTTTGGTGCATAACTAGAATAAATTTTGCACGCCTGTTTGTAAACAAACAAAAACTTGGTTCGAACATAATGTGCAGATAATGAACATTAACAATGAAATAAAATTTATCGAATGAAACAGATATTAGCAAATAAATGGGTTAAGTTTTCCTTTTGGGGGTTGTTGTACCTTTTATGGGTAATTTGGATGGGCAATTATTGGTTCCTCATTGGCTTGGGAATAATTTTCGACATTTATGTTTCGAAAAAAGTACATTGGGCTTTTTGGAAAAAGAAGAACCCGCCAAACGGCAAGCAAACCAAAACCGTTGAATGGATTGACGCTATTATTTTTGCAGTAATTGCAGCTTCGTTTATCCGTCTGTTTTTCTTCGAAGCATATGTTATTCCAACATCTTCGATGGAAAAGTCGATGATGGTGGGCGACTATCTTTTTGTGAGCAAAGTATCATATGGACCCAAACTTCCAAATACACCAATATCGTTTCCATTTGTACACCAATCGATGCCTCTTACCAACTATAAGGTAAATTCGTATGTTGAATGGATTAAAAAACCATACAAGCGTTTAGCTGGTTTCGGAAAAGTGAAGAACAACGATGTTGTGGTGTTCAATTTCCCCGAAGGCGATACTGTTGCTGTGAATTATGCCAGTTCTAGTTATTACGATTTGTGTAGGGCTTTTGGCCGTGAACGGGTGCTTAAAGACAAAGCAACCTTTGGTAAAATTTATTCTCGTCCGGTTGATAAGAAAGAGAACTACATTAAACGATGCATTGGTATTGCTGGAGATTCAATAAAAATTGTTGACGGGCAAGTTTATGTAAACGGAAAAACACAAGTCGATCATAAAGGAAAACAGTTCAATTATGTTGTTACAACCGACGGATCCTTGTTCAACCCAAAATCACTCGATAAGCTTGAACTTTCGAATGAAGATCGAGAAATGTATTCAGGTGGCCGTTACATGTTTCCATTAACTGCCGAAAAAGTTTCCCAGATTAAAACGATTAAAAATGTAGTTTCGGTTACAAGGTTTAACATGCCAGCAGGTAACTACGACGAAAATATCTTTCCTCATTCACCTGATTATCCATGGAATGTTGACAATTTTGGACCACTTTACATTCCGAAAAAAGGTGCAACCATTAGCATTAACCTTAAAAACCTTCCATTGTATCGACGCATAATTGATGTGTATGAGAACAACGATCTCGAAGTGAGAGGTGAACAAATAATCATCAACGGTCAACCGGCAAGTACCTATACTTTTAAAATGAACTACTACTGGATGATGGGCGATAACCGCCATAAGTCGGCCGACTCGCGTTATTGGGGATTTGTTCCCGAAGATCACGTTGTTGGAAAAGCGTCGTTGATATGGATGTCGCTGAACAAAGACAAACGTTTCCCGGCAAATATCCGGTTCAATCGAATTATGAAAGGAGTAAAATAATAATAGAACGGGTACCGCAGGGTACCCTTTTTTTATGATGGAAAGTGTCGTTTTATCAACAGCATATCTGCCGCCCGTGCAGTACCTAACAAAGTTCCTTTATTGTGATCATATTGAAGTTGAACAATTTGAGTCGTTTAAGAAACAGAGTTACAGAAACCGTTGCCGAATTTTGGGGGCTAACGGGCTTCAGGATTTAATTATTCCGGTAGTAAAAACAAATGGGAACCATACGTTAACAAAGGATATTAAAATTGATTACTCCACCCGTTGGCAGATGAACCACTGGCGTTCGATCGTTTCGGCATATAACTCATCGCCCTTTCTTGAGTATTACATCGATGAATTTGAACCATTTTATAGAAAAACCTGGGATTACTTGCTTGACTTTAACCACGAGCTGCTCGATGTAGTTTTATCAATTCTTGGCATTGACAACAAAATACAGTTAACTCAAAACTTTGAACATTCATATTCTGGGAAAATCGATCTACGTGATGCAATGCACCCGAAACCGCTAAAAGGTTCCATTGATATATTATTTTCCCCGGCACCATACACCCAAACGTTTAACGAACGACAGCCTTTTGTCCCTAATTTAAGCATCATCGATTTGATTGTAAATTGTGGTCCTGGAGCGACAACTATTCTTTCGGAAAGTATTGTAAAATAGGGAGGTGACGATTTAGTGTGAAATGCCTAAACTGTTGATTTCGAATAGAAAAACTGAAGGTGATTCTTTATTTTGCAATTTCTTTAAAACCAATTCGCCACATTTCAATGCTTCTGCCCGGGTCTTAAATGGAACTTTTCCGACCAATCAGGGTATTTAATTCTGGTAAATGAACCGTTTATCGTTGACTCGGATTTCGTAGGTCCAAAAACCATCATCAAGATAAAGAAACGGTTAAAATTTTACACCGAGAATTTAATTGCTACTTTTAAGTTGCTGTAGTTCAATTTTGTTTGTTGTATTCCTTTGAATCTTTCCTATTGAGAACACACAGAGATCTCAGAGAAACAAAATCGCTTTGCGATTTTAAACTACGGGTTCTCTGTGTGTTCTCTTAGCCGAAGCATTTTTATGACGCAGTATTTTTCAATTTGCCTTGCATCAGAATGAAGCATTAAGACATCTCTCTGTGTTAGAAAAAATTTAATTCTAGTTTTAAACAGTTTCTAAAAATTTACCGACATCGGATTCGATGATACAACGAAAAAAGTCCCGCCTTTTTTTAAGGCAGGACTCTTGGGTGTATTTTATTGTAACAAAAATCGATATTAAGTAACAAGCCAATAAATTTGGCTGCTTTTTTAAATTTAGTCTTCGCTATCCAATTCCTGGCTAGGCTCAAACAATAAGCATTCATCGTAATATGCCGAACCATTGTGACCACCAACAATATATGCTTTATCGTTGATTACAAAACAACCAGCTCCTTCGCGGTTGTTGCCTTCGAATGATGTTTTCTTTGTCCATACCGAAGTTGCAGGATCCCATTCGAAAACAGTATTGGTAGCACCAGTAGATGCATTGCCATTTGCGACAAATAATTTCCCTTCGGTAACAAAGATGTTAGCATTTTGGCGAGGTACATCCGAGTTGCCATAATCTTCATCAGTTAGGCTGGTCATTTTTGTCCAACTATCAGTAGCAGGATCATAGCTCCAGAAATCAGTTAAAATTCCGTTGTGGTACCCGCTTAATATGTAGCCTTTTCCGTTGAATCCAATGGAGTTTGCTTTTCTGCGTTTTTCACCGCTAAGTGAAGTTATTTTGGTCCAAGTTCCATTCGAGTATTTATAAAAGTCGTTGTGGAATACTTTATCGTTGTTTGAATTTCCGGTACCTACATAAATATCAGTGCCAATTGCGAAGGCAGTTGAATAACGGCGAGCCCCCCCAGGAAAATCAGCAATTTGATTCCATTCGTTTTTTGCAGCATTGTATTCCCAAAAATCGGCAAGATCATTGTCACCATCGTAACCTAAACCTACATAACCATTAACTCCGTTCGAAATGCTAACGTTGTATGCACGTGCTTTTCCAGGAAAACTTGCTGCTGGAGACCATGCGTTTGTTACAGGGTCAAATCTCCAAAAGTCTGATAAGTTGGCATCTATGTCTTTACCCATGCCAAAAAATCCTTTGCCATCGATGGCAAAACTTGTTCCTTCACCTCGGGCGTAACCTTCAAAAACGGCTTTCTCTACCCAGTTACCTATTTCTTCTTCTTCACTGTTACAAGAAATTAAGAATGCTGATAAAACAACAGAGATAATTAAAAAAGATCTAAATTTCATTTTATTGTTTTTTTGAATTTTCAATATTATACACATTCAAATAGTGCATTACTTCTTTGATTTTGTGTTTTGTGGTCGACAAATATAAAACTTTTCACGACATAAGTTTTACGCGTTAAATATTTTTATCATATTATGTTAACGCTTGTTAAATAAGGTTTTCAACATCTTAATTCGTAATGGTAGAACCAATTTATTTTTACTTTTGTCGACTAATTGTTTCATTAAGGTTTTTAATGCTTATCAATGTGACATTAAATACTATTTTTGGCGGAACAAAATTTTAAAAATTGAATGACGTTTTGTTTCTAATACCTGAGTTTTTATAGAATATCAACGTAAAAACAGCAGTTTAAACAGAAAATTACGAATAATCATTCAATTTAATTTGGATAATAAACACTGAAAGCTTCAAATGAAGAATCAATTAATTATTTCACTTTTGCTACTGTTCGTATTTGCATCGTGTGAGTTCGATGATACAACAACACCATACGATATGGGTAACGATTTCATAAGCGACCCTACTCGTATTACGATGATCGATACGTTAACGGTAAGAACCTATACAACTAAAATTGACTCGATTGCTACTTCGAGAGCAAAACGATTCTTAACAGGGAGCTATACCAACAATTTTGGTATTGAAACATACTGTGAGACCTACTTCAGAATTAACGTAGAAGATTTTGCTAATTTTCATACTTCTGCAGTATACGATTCTGTAAATTTTATTTTTCAGCTCGATGGTTACAATTTTGGAGATACCACAAAAGCTGGTGAGTTTGAAATTTATAGGTTAACTCAAGATATTGATGTGAATGAAGAGACTGAATATATCTATAATCTACAGTCGTTTGCAACCGAAACAACTCCTATTGCACGGTTTTCTATTGACTTAAATAACGAAGAGGATTCTGTGGTGGTATCTATTCCATATGCATTGGGAAGTCAGCTTTTCGACTTGTGCATGAACGATACTGATTCAATTATTGTTAATGATGAGTTTTACGATTTTTTCAAAGGAATTTGCATCAGGCCAGTTAAGGACAAAGCAAACTTCATTGTTGGAATAACCGCTATACCCGATACCATTACTGCACCTCGCATGAGGGTTTATTATCACGATAATACTGTTAATGATGACCTTTATGTTGATTTTCCATTACAAGATTATACAACAGAGGGAGGAACCTACGACAATTATTATTCATGCAATCATATTGAAAACCGTTACACTGGAACCGAGTTTGAAGGATTGACCTCTACTGAAAGCAAGGTGTCAAGCGATAAAACAGGAAATTACAGCATTCTGCAAGCGGGTCTTACATTACGTACCCGAATTGAAATTCCATATGTCGATGATTTGTATCCATTAGGGATTGGTGCTATTGTTAAGGCAGAACTGTTAATGGAACCTTATCCTGGCTTTT
>Ga0209373_10004276_pt1 | contig 12420 bp, 11 predicted proteins | sample Higcelweek5metaG_FD_187173 | JGI IMG/M metagenome (GOLD analysis project Ga0209373, IMG submission 187173) | Freshwater pond sediment microbial communities from the University of Edinburgh, under environmental carbon perturbations - High... | ecosystem: Environmental > Aquatic > Freshwater >... | reverse complement strand
GGCAGAAATAGCCTGCCTTCCCTATGATGTTATGAACTCCGCTGAGGCAGCCAGGATGGCCTTTGGCAAGGATAAATCGTTACTTCACATTACAAAATCTGAAATTGACCTTCCGGAAGGGACTGATGTGCACTCTGAAGAGGTGTACCGCAAAGCATTTGAAAACTTCACTCTCTGGCAGAAAAACGGGTGGTTGGTTCAGGATGATGAGGCTCACTTTTATATCTATGCCCAGACAATGGCAGGCCGCACTCAGTACGGAATTGTCGGAGCAGCTTCAGTGGATGATTATCTGAACGGGGTGATCAAAAAACATGAACTGACCCGACCTGACAAAGAGGAGGACCGGATGGTTCATGTGAGAACAAACAATGCCAACATCGAACCTGTATTCTTTGCTTACCCGGCACTTAAGGAACTTGACCGGATTGTAAGCAGGATTGTGAAAAAGGAAAAGCCTGAGTACGACTTCGTTTCTGAAGACGGAATCGGCCATCACTTCTGGGTTGTCCGCGATCAGGATGTAAACGGTAAGATTGAAGAGCTTTTTGCATCGAAAGTTCCCTTCACATATGTAGCTGACGGACACCACCGCACGGCGGCAGCGGCACTGGTAGGAAAAGAAAAGCGAGAGAAAAACCATTCACATAACGGCACTGAGGAGTATAATTACTTCCTGGCAGTTCATTTTCCGGATGATCAGCTGAAAATATTCGATTATAACCGGGTGGTAAAAGACCTTAACGGTCACACGCCAACACAGATCCTCGAAAAACTCGGTGAGAATTTTGAAATTAAGGAGAAGGGTGTCAAAACCTACCGGCCAGAAAAGCTGCACCAGTTTTCAATGTATCTTGACGGAAAATGGTACCGGCTGAAGGCCAGGAAAGGCACTTACAACGACTCGGATCCCATCGGGGTTCTGGATGTTACAATTCTGACTGACAAGGTTCTTGTTCCGATCTTTGATATCCAGGATCTGAGACGGTCAAAGAGAATTGATTTCATCGGGGGGATTCGCGGACTCGGGGAGCTGAAAAAAAGGGTTGACAGTGGTGAAATGAAGGTTGCGTTTGCTCTCTATCCTGTTTCGATGAAGCAGCTCATAAACATTGCAGACACCGGGAACATTATGCCTCCCAAAACGACATGGTTCGAGCCCAAGCTGAGGAGCGGCCTTGTAATACATAAACTTGGCTGATTACTGAATTGGGGTGAGTAATATCGCTGAAAATATTAAGATGCTGGGCAGAATGCTGCCGGGAAGTGTATCGGTTGTGGCTGTCTCAAAGACAAGGAGCCACGAAGAGGTACTTCTTGCTTACAATGCAGGCCAGCGCGTTTTCGGCGAAAACCGGGTGCAGGAACTCCTTACCAAAAAAAAACTGCTGCCTGCTGATATAAGGTGGCATCTTATCGGTCACCTCCAGAGCAACAAAGTCAGACAAGTAGTCCCGGAGGTTGCCCTGATTGAATCTGTTGACAGCATAAAGCTTCTGAAGGAGATAAGTGACGAAGCCCTTAAACGGAATCTTGTTACGGATTGTCTTTTGCAGGTGCATATAGCCGCTGAAGAGACTAAATTCGGTTTTGATCCCGCTGAGATCGAGAGGGAAGACTGGAGTGCTGTCACCGGAGCTTTCAAAGGTGTTAGGGTGTGTGGCCTCATGGGAATGGCTTCATTCACTGACAACAGCGAAAAGGTGAGGGCAGAGTTCAGAATGTTGACAGCACTTTTCAATGAAACCCGTGAACGGTGCTTCATCGACAAGCCATTCTTCCGGGAGATTTCAATGGGAATGTCGGGCGACTGGAATATAGCCGTGGAGGAGGGAAGCACAATGATCAGGGTTGGAACTTTAATTTTCGGAGAACGAACAAATAAAACAATATGAGCACAATTGGCACATCATATCTTGGACTTGAACTCAGGAGCCCGGTAATTGCAGGGAGTTCAAACTTTACCTCATCAGTTGAATCGATAAAGGAAGCCGAAGCAGCCGGCGCCGGTGCTGTCGTGCTGAAATCGCTGTTTGAAGAACAGATAGTCTCACAGGCTGCTACACTCTCATCCGGGGAGGCATACCCTGAAGCAGACGATTACCTCTCTTATTACACAAGGACCAACAGTGTAGAAAGCTACCTTACATTAATTGCCAGGGCAAGAAAAACTGTCAGTATTCCTGTAATAGCAAGCATAAACTGCTTCTCGGAAAAGGGATGGACTGATTTTGCAGTCCAGGTGGAAAAAGCCGGAGCCAGTGCTATAGAGGTAAATCTTTTTCTGATGCCTGTTGACATGCATCAGACAGGTATTCAGGCTGAAGCAGCATACTTTAAGATTATTGATGAACTCAGAAAGAAACTTACTATTCCGGTGAGTGTCAAGATCGGATTCAGATTTTCCAACCTGCTCAATGTGGCATGGCAGATGCATAACCACGGGGCAAAGGGTCTGGTTCTTTTCAACCGGTTCTATGAACCTGATATCGACATCAACAATCTGAACATCATTCCTGCACCTGTGCTATCAAACCCGGCGGAGAAGAGGTATGTGCTGCGATGGATCGGAATGGTCAGTGCTCTCAATATAGGGATGGATATTTCTGCATCAACCGGAGTTCACACCGGGGAGGATGCTATTAAATACCTTCTCGCAGGTGCCACCACGGTACAGGTCTGCTCAGCACTCTATAAGAGAGGATTTACTGTAATCACCGAAATTAACGAAGCTCTTCGCAAGTGGATGAATGACAAGGAGTTTACCCGGATAAGCGACTTCCGCGGCAAGCTCAACTACAGGAATATTGAGAATCCTTCACTGTTTGAGAGATCGCAGTTTATGAAGCATTACAGCTCATATATTTAGAAATCTCAGCCTGCCTTCAGTACTGATATCAATTCCCCTGTCAGCTGCTTCTTTGCATCATCCTGCATTTCGGCTCCATTTTCCAACAGGCTGATAATACGAGCCCTGTCAGCTTCTGAAATCATATCTGCACATGTTTCAAGTACTGTAAAACACTCAAGGGATGTAGTGTAATCGCCATCTGTGTAAATGTGTGTCAGGGCGACCGCATGTTCAGAATAATCCAGACCCGACTGCCAGCATGAGGCAGCAAGCATCGCCTTTGTAGACTGGTTTTTTGCCCCTGCAAGAGCATCCATTACCTCCGGGCATGAAGACCTTTCCTTCATGTCATTGAAGAACCCGGAAATAAGCAGTTTCAATCCCTCATCCTCAGTCTTATCATAAAAGAGGGCAAGCATTTTCAATGCACCCTCGAACGATTCACTGTTGCGTAGTGATATTACCGTTTTCTCTATATCGTGGCGGCTGCCTGTACTGAGCATTTTTTCAAGTTCAGCAAGCTTTTTGGCAGATTTAATCATATGTTCTGGTTTTCAACAAATTTATGGCATATTAATAACTTGGCAGTCAAATTTGAATAATAAAAAAAAAGTGGTAATTTGGTCGGATGTTAGCCTGTGAACTTAAACTAAAATCGTTAAGACTATGAAAATAAGAATTCTGCCATTGGTTATCGGAGTGACAGTTTTAAGCCTGTGCACTGCGGTGATCTCATGCAAGGGCAATCGCAAGGGCGATGATTCGAAGGCTGCAGCAGATAAAGTCAGCGCTGATGCTCAGACCATTGAACACATAAAAAATGCTGAAAAGGTATTCAATGCCCTTCCGACACCGCTTGAAATTGCCCAGCTTATTAAGACGGCAGGAGCTAAGTTTGACGAGAATCTGCTCAACCCGGTTGACAATCAGAGCAATTACACAACCAGTAAAAGCATGGCCCTGAACCTGGGAGTCTATACCTGTGACCTGAGTTTCGCCAGTATGTATGACCAGACTTCACTCATAATCAATTACATGGAGGCTGCAGAGAATATGGCCAACGGCCTGGGTATCCTTGATGCAATTGATGAGACAACGATTGAGAAACTGGAGCAGAACATAAATAACAGGGATGTAATCATGGAGATAGTATCCGAGACCTTCCTGAACTCTCAGTCATATCTTGAGGATGATGACCAGCATGCAGTTGCTGCAACTATAATTGCAGGTGGTTTTATCGAAGGGCTTTACATATCAACCAATATGGTTGACATGAAAAACTATAAAGGCAATAAACTTGTAGGAACCATTGCCGACCAGAAGATGTCTGTTGACGACCTTGTCAGGATGCTTGACACATATACTGAAAATGCAGCTATTCAGGAACTGATTGGCCCTATTAAAGAGCTTAAGGTTGTATTTGACGCAATAGAAAGATCTTCAGATCCTTCTTCCACAAAGTATAATGAGCAAACGGGCGTAACTGAAATAACAGGTGCGGCGAGATCCGAAATCAAGCCCGACACATTCCTTGCAATCAAAGCGAAGGTTGCTGAGATTAGAAATCAATATGTAAAATAGGGACCTATGAGAAAGCTAGTCAAGATTTTTCTGGCGTTGTTCATCCTTTCCGTTGCTGCTTCGGGGGAGATGTCTGCCCAATGTAAGGGATTTGCCAAGTCACTATGTAAGAAAGAACTGGGTGCCTACCTTCATGACGGAAACTACCATGCCGCAGTTCTGGTGGAAGGAGAGGAAGCCGAACTGTATAAGACATTCTATTCTGATATGGAGTACCGTATTGCAATCTGCGGTGCAGACGGGCTACCTCCAATCGAGTTCTCAATCCTTGACGCAACGGGTAAAGTCCTGTACAACAATAAGGAATCGGGTTTTATCAAGATATGGGACTTCAAACTTGAAGCAAGTCAGCAGCTTAAGATAGTGGTTAAGGTCACAACCTCCGGAGCCAATACTGAAATGCCCGCCAGCGGATGCGTGGCAATAATGTTCGGGTTTAAGACTAAGTGACAGAATTACTCTGATTATAAAAGGCGGGCTGTTCCGCCTTTTTTTTAAAGACCTGCTTCAGCCCGGCACCTGGTACAAAAGTGGAGGCTTTTCTGATCTATGTCTCCGACATAAGTACTGGACCTCATCACACAGGTGGAGATGTGACAATGAATTAGGCCATAGGTGTGCCCCAGTTCGTGTATCACCTCCTTACTGAAACGCTGAGTCATTAATTCATTATCCTTTTTCAGGCCGTAAAGTTCGTTTTTTAACCTGTATGCCGAAGCTATGCCCGTGTTCCCGCCAAGCATAGCCTGGCCGAAAATATAGGTCAGAACAGGAATGAACAGGTCTACTCTGAATAATCCAATTGTCTTGACAGGGTCTGGCAGGGCCTCTGACGTCAAATGTTTCAGCAACTGGTTGGCATCATACTGTCTTCGGCCGGGACTGTAAAAGGGGTTTAGGTCCAGATGACTCACTTCAATAGAGACGGGCTGATGAAACTCATTTGACACATCTCTGGCCAGCCTTTCAAGAAGGTCCTTTTCAAAGATCCCGAAGGAGGTCAATATGATCCTGTGGTTTTCCAATTATAAAGAGCCGTGAGTATCACCCTTCCTGTTTCAGATCATATTTCTTGATTTTGTTGTAAAGAGTAACCCTGTCAACATCCAGCGCTTTTGCCGAACGTGAAACATTCCAGTTGTATTTACTGAGTATCTGCAGGATATGTCTTTTTTCAAGTTCGTCAAGACTCTCTATAGTGCTGATAATAGCCTCTTTACCCATCGGCAGGTCTTTAAGGCGTATCTCCTTTCCATTGCCTACAACTATTGCTCTCTCGATCATATTTTCAAGTTCACGGACGTTGCCCGGAAACTCAAACTTTTCAAGGTGCCTGAGGGCTGCCTGCTCAATCGGGATAATATCCCTGCTCATCGAGGTGCAGTATTTCTTAATAAAATGATTTACAAGCAGAGGAATATCCTCTGTCCTCTCACGCAAAGGAGGTACCGTGATGTTTACAACGTTAAGCCTGTAGAAGAGGTCTTCCCTGAAAGTACCGCTTTTTACCATCCCCCTGAGGTCCCTGTTTGTTGCACAGATCACCCTGAAATCAGAAGATATCTCCTTGTTGCCGCCCACACGTACAAAACTTTTCGTTTCAAGAACACGGAGCAGCTCTATTTGCATCTTACCGGAAATAGTGGCAATCTCATCCAGGAAAATTGTCCCGCCATCAGCCATCTCGAACCTGCCCTTGCGGTTGAAAGTAGCTCCTGTGAAGGCTCCTTTCTCGTGCCCGAATAGTTCACTTTCCAGAAGACTCTCTGTAAGAGCACCGCAATGGACGCTTACAAGAGGGAAGTATCTGCGTGAAGAATTGGCATGTATAGCCCTGGCAATTAACTCTTTACCTGTTCCGCTTTCACCTGTAATTATGACTGATGAATTGGACTGCGCCACGCTTTCGACCTGCTTTAATACCTTTTTCAACTCCTGACTTTCTCCGATCAGATCTTCAACATCCTCAAGTGCGGTAACCTTCTGCTTTAGTGTCTCGTTTTCTGACTTAAGGATAATCTGGGCAGATGCATTACGGATAAGGTGGGACAGGTCATCAGGATCAAAGGGTTTTGTAACATAATCATAAGCTCCGTCTTTCAGAGCCTGTACCGCTGTGTCTACCGAAGCAAAAGCAGTCATTATGATCACAATGGCGTCTTTGTTCAGAACCCTGATCCTGCGGTGCATCTCCAGACCGTCCATGCCTGGCATCTTTATGTCTGCAAGTATTATATTAAAATTGCGGGACTCAAGGAGCAAAAGTGCCTGCTTGGCATTTTCTGCACATTCGACCGAATATCCGTCCTCGATGAACCAGTTGTTCAACGAGTCCCTGACCGACTCTTCATCGTCGACTATCAATATTGAAATTTTTTCAGCCATTTCTCCTTATGATTTTCTTAGAGGAAAGATTATTGATACAGTTGTTCCTTTGCCTACAGTGGAATCAAGTTCGATTTTCCCGTTGTGATTCTGTACTATCCCGTGAACAATGGGCAGTCCGAGGCCAATGCCACGCGCCTCCCTTTTTGTTGAGAAGAAAGGTTCGAAAACATGTGGTATGTCTTCAGGGGAGATCCCGCTTCCGTTGTCTGAAATTTCAAGCCTGACGGAGTCTGTATCGGGATTCTTGGTCCTTATAATTATCTCACCGTTTTCGGATGCGGCTTCCGAGGCGTTCACCAGCAGGGCAACACATGCCTGCCTGATCTGGTTCGGACTGCAGAAAATGAGGTCTGATTTTGCATTGAAATCGGTCAGGAAACTGATGTTGGAGATTTTAATATGGTGAGTCATGAAATCGTATGTCGCCGTCAGTATCTCATGAAGATGCTTCTCTTCAAAGCCCTCCTGATCCTTTTTTGAAAAGTCCAAAAGTCCCCTGACGATGTCTCCGCACCGCTTAGTCTCACTCTCAATCAGCTTGAGCTGCTTAAGCATAGACTCCTTTCTTTCCGGGGTCAGGTCAGGATTACTTAACTGTTTGTATATAAGCTTTGTATACACCAGAATTCCGGAAAGTGGATTGTTAAGCTCGTGAGCTACCGAGGAGGAGAGCTTTCCAAGGGAGGCTATCCTTTCAACGTGGATTAGCTCATTCTGGGCTTCGGAAAGCTCTTCTGATTTCTTCTGTACCTTATATTCAAGCTGCTTCGACCAGTTTTCAAGTTCATCGGTTGCTGAATGGATATGATCCAGCATATTATTGAATGCCATTGATACCTTCTTCATATCATCAAGCAGGTCAGGTTTTATCTCAATCCTGGTGGTATTGTCACCCTGGGTTACAGCTTCGCTTGCAGTGATTATACTGTTGAGAGGATCCTTGATCCTTCTTCTTGTAAAGAAAATAAGCAGTGATGCTAAAAGTATTGTAGTCACAAGGGCCAGAAGCAGAAATTCAGTTGAAGACTTCTGGACAGCCTGGTCAAGATCCTTCAGGGGCATCCTGATAATGAGTGAGCCGAGCACCTTCTCACTCTCATTATGAGCATGGCATGAAGCAGTGTAGCACGATTTTTCATTGAGTATCGGCTTGCGGATAAGTAAGTGTCTCTGACCCGGTTTGTTTGGATTCATGCTGCAATCGCTCTTTGCGTCAATGATCCGGTAGCTCCTCTCACTCCTGGGAAACATTGAACTCAGGTTGGTATGACACGATATGCAGTCAGGATTACTGTGATTCTCAAGATTTGGAGAAAAGGATGAATAGACCAGATTGTCGGTCTGGTCATACATGTTGACATCATCAATACCCGGCATTGTATTTATTATGTCAAGAGTACCGTGCAGGGTGCTCTTGTCATTGGCAAGCATTGAATGATATAGTGACCCCTCCACGATTGACCCGACATTGTTCCCGTTCTGCCGAAGGACTGTGTTGAAATAATCAACATAAACGGTCCTGAAAATAGCATTGAACATCACAAAGAGTACAAGGGCTGTCAGGGCAATTATGGAAACGACCCGGCCATAAATTGTAGACCGGAATTTAAAGTATTTGCCCAGATCCCCCAAATTTAAGCGCTTCTTAAGTCTCTTATTATCAGCCTCAGTCATAGTCCGATTTCTTTTGCACCTTTAAACAGTTATAAATAATACCCTTTCGGATATTATTTATAACCTGTTAAATAATTCTACAAAATACGAATATTCTCCCTTTCTGGCAACTGGTAGGGGCGAGTATTCTACAGCACTCTACTTAAGGAACGACTCCTGGAAGTCATTCCACACTTCACCAGGCATTGATGCAAGTGCATTGTCTGCCAGTTCACCACCGTCCTGCATATATACCGGAGTTGTATCCGCTGAATTCTTCCTGGCTGACACCGCGAGAAAATCCTTGAACCTGCTGATTTCTCCTTTAAACCATTCTGAGGCTTCATCGGCAAAATGATATGAACTGGTCTCTGCCACCCATTGGGTAGGTTTTATTTTAAAGATCCATCCTTTCCCGTAGGGATCTTCATTGAGCAGGCCTGGCTCTTCGGTGAGCAACCTGTTGCTTCCGATGAGTTCACCTGAGATGGGCGATACAATGCTGAGTGTCTTACCATTCTGGTCAACTTCGGCCAGTATCTCGCCCTTCATCACTGTAGTACCGGGAGCCTTCATATTTTTAAGGTTAACCTCCCCCGTCAGATGCATGAGCAGGTCGTCAAGGCCCACCTTGGCATTTCCGGATTTTTCAAGGTGAGTCCAGGTGTGATTTTTACTGTAGAAAACGCCCCCCGGTACCCTTAAAACGGTGGCGGAAAGAATGCCAATAGTTTTCTTTATGTGGCTGGTGATTTTCACCGGTTTGTTGATAAACAACCAGAATGGAATTATAAGTATCAGAAATGCTATGATTATCAGGTACTCAATTCCCTTGGTCTCGAAAAGACTGTAATATGTAAATCCGTCCATGATATTGTGTGTTGCGCTCTTGCCTTTCTGAAAGGAGAGAGCTGGTTATTAGTTTTCGTTGTTTTTTGCCCATGATGGAGACTCACGCAGTACAGGAAGACGCGTGATCACCCATCTGAAGATCCAGATCTCTGTAAAGATGACGGCCAGGGTGACTGCAATCTCCATCCAGGAAGGATAGTAATGTTGTGCTGCATCCCATTTAAATCCGATTACAGTCAGATTGAGCCTGTTCATGATGACTCCAACCATTGTAATTACCGCTGCAATCCTGACCGAAAGAATGTTCACTTTACGGTAACTGTAGAAAAACAGGCACATGGGCAGAAACACAAATCCTATCATTTCGGTAAGGTACCAGTAACCCATTGGCGTGTTAAGTAGCCCCCATCTCTTTTCGTGAACGAACACAAGCATGTTCAGGAAGAAATAGGCGAACATAGTCACCGCGCATATCTTGGACAGTCCGTGTAATATACTGTCATGGGCTTTATGGTTCTTTTCAGTAATCTGATCTGAAAACACCCGGTTACTTATCGAACCTTCAAAAATTACCATGGAAAGCCCTGCGAAAATACTTGATACAAAGAACATTATGGGAATAAACTCAGAATACCATAACGGATGAATCTTGTCCTTTGCCATCAGGAACAGGGCGCCTAAGCCAGACTGATGAAGAGTGGAGAGTGTGATCCCGAAGATTACGGCAGCCAGGGTCATCCCTGACAGTATTTTACGGGCGCGTTTAGCTCCGAGCCACTCTGCAATGGCCGGTGAGAACTCGATCAGTTCTGCAACCATATATAGCAGGAAATGCCATGCCACAAGGAACAGGACAGAACTTGTCCCGAAGCTGTTGCCAATAATCGGATTGATCACATTCCACGGTCTCCCGAGATCCAGGAGCAGGGCTCCGGCATAAAAGACATAGGCCAGAAAGCCGTTGAGTACAGTTACTCTGACAATTGTATGGTATTTTTTTACGTTCAGGATGTAGACCATAAATGTTATTACATAAGCGCCACCAGCAAAGGCCACACCCGTGACAACATCGAATCCGATCCAAAGGCCCCATGGAACCTCCTGTGTCAGGTTTGTAATTGATCCTATTCCTTTCCAGAACCGGATAACTATAAGGACAAGGCCTAAAAGCATTATTGGAATTGAGATGATATTGAACGGGGTAAGCCATTTGCCTCTTGGTTTCAGTTCGGATATCAGGAATTTCCAGATACTTTTTCCGTCATTGTCTCTTGGCAGGGTATAATCAGTATTATTCATTTTCTTCTTCTTTAGGGTTATTGTCTTTTGTCGCCTGGTGTATTCCGAGAAGAATGGCGGGCCATAGAACAAAAACTGATGGCACGGCATAGAGGAATCCTTTTGTCAGGGCAGGGTATGACGAATTCTGAAGTGTTGTTTTAAAGTTCATCTCTTCGAACGGGACAGGGGAGAGGTATAGCCAGCCTGTTCCTCCGGCTTCATGCTCTCCGTAAATATGGTCATAGTACTGGTCAGGACTCTCCTGAATCCTTTTTCTGGCCTCTTTAATCAGATCCCTGCGGGTGCCGAATACAATAGCTTCCATGGGGCAGTCCTGTGCACAAGCCGGAATTTTGCCTTCCTTGAACCTGTCATAGCACATGTCACATTTTTCAATCTTCGGATTGGCACTGAAATATTCGAATTTTGGGGAGTCAAAGGGGCAGGATACCATGCAATAGCGGCATCCCATGCATTTTTTACCCCTCCATATTACAGAACCCTCCTCTGTCTTGTACATCGCTTTTGTAAGGCAGGCGGCGGCGCAGGCAGGATCATTGCAGTGCATGCACTGTTTCTTGACATAAAAATCGCCCTTGGTCGTTTTGAATGCATTGACCACTGTCCGCCGTGTTTCATCAGTTTTGCGCTCCACGCCCACAATAGGGGTGTCTTCGAAGCTTGGTGCCGGAAGAGCGTGTGCTTCAGCACAGGCAAATTCGCAACCCTGACAACCTACACATTTGGTTGAGTCGTATAACATTGCATTGAATTCGGTTTTACTTTCCGCCTCAGGTGCGGCGGTCAGTCGTTTCCCCGTTGCAAGAGTAACCCCCGTTACACCAAGCACCTTGAAGAAGTTTCTTCTGTTGATACTCATGGTTTTTTAGTTTGTGACTGTTAGATTAGTTATCAGCTGTTTTGGAACTTTCTTTTATACTGATTTGTCGATGAACCCGGTCTGAAAATCTTCCCAGATCTCCGGCCCGAAATCCTCAAGCAGACCCTCCCTGATCTCACCTCCATCCTGGAGTACCACCTGTGAGAGCTTCAGCTCATTGCCTCCTAGGGTTGTTGCCAGGAAATCCTTCAGACGGGCAAATTCATCCCTTACCCATTCTGAATATTTCTCAGCCATAATCATCACACGGGTTTCCTTTATCCAGTTCTCCGGTTCAATTTTATATACCCAGCCGTCAGAGTAGGGTGATGAATTAATTATAGAAGAGTTTCTCGACAGGATTTCATTTGTAGAAGTAATGGTTCCTGATAAGGGAGAATATATATTGAGCTGTTTGCCGTTCTGGATCAGTGAAAGGATTTGCTCACCCTTAACAATTTTTTCACCCGGTTTCTTCATTTTAAGTCTGGTGACGGTTCCGGTTATATGCTGTATAAAATCATCCACCCCGATCCTGACAGCCCCGTCTCTTTCCATGAAGGCCCAGGTATGAGTCTTATCGAAGTAGAGACCTTTTGGAATGACAAGCGATTTTTCACTGAATGCTGCATTGTGAATGCTTTCAAAAGCAGGAGATATTTTTGCAGGGACTCTTACGAGCCTGTAGAGGGTGTAGACGATCAGACCGCCAATTGCAATAACTGCGAGCATAATTAGAAATGCCCTGGAAACCGAGGGCCCTTCAGAAAAAGTGATGACAGTAGCCTGGTCCTCGTTAAGTCCTGCTGCTTTTGAGATGGCTTCACCGTCAGCCAGTTCGGTATAACCACTCTCAGCCAGAAGCTGCTGTCCGTCGGAAAGCAGCCATCTGATGAATGCCAGCTCAGCACCGTCTGCCGGTTGATTGGCGGAA
>Ga0209373_10004274_pt1 | contig 12426 bp, 9 predicted proteins | sample Higcelweek5metaG_FD_187173 | JGI IMG/M metagenome (GOLD analysis project Ga0209373, IMG submission 187173) | Freshwater pond sediment microbial communities from the University of Edinburgh, under environmental carbon perturbations - High... | ecosystem: Environmental > Aquatic > Freshwater >... | reverse complement strand
TGCGCGCCGGCCAGCTGCGCTTTTTGATCGCCACCGATGTGGCCGGACGCGGCATCGACATCCCCGGCCTTTCCCACGTCATCCTGTACTCCCCGCCGGAAAACCCGGAGAGCTACATCCACCGCGCGGGCCGCACTGGCCGCGCAGGTGCCGCGGGCACGGTCATCTCCCTTGTGGACGTGATGCAAAAAATGGAGCTCATGCGCATCGCCCGGCAGTACAACATCCAGCTGCAGCACCGCGAGCTGCCCACCGACGCCGACGTGGCCGCCAATGTGGCCCAGCGCCTGACGACCGTTCTGGAAGCCAAGTGGCGCGCCAAGGACAGCCTGGAGCAGGAGCGCATGCGCCGCTACGTGGACGTGGTCAAGGCCATGAGCCAGGACGACGACCAGGTGCTGCTGCTTTCGCTCTTGCTGGACGAAGCCTACCAGAAGGCCATGCACACCGCCCCGCCCCAGCCCGAGGGCAAGCGGCCGCAGCCGCCCCAGCAGGAGGAGCGCCCCCGCGAACCCCGCCGCGACGGCGGCGCAAGCGGCGGCCGCAGGCGCAGGCGCTAGGACCGGCTCATGTCGCAACTGCCAGCGGCCCGCGCCGCCGCCCTTGATTGTCTTTGCGCCTGCCTCATCGAGGGCCGCGACCTGCAGGCCGCCCTCGACACCGCGCTCAAGGCCGATCCCTTGTCCGACCGCGACGCCGGGCTCGTCACCGAGCTCGTGTACGGCTATTGCCGCCTCAAGGGCCGGCTCGACGCGCTGCTCTCGCGCTTTCTCGACCCTGCGCGCAAGCTGCCCGCGGAGGCCATGCTCGCCCTGGGCCTGGCCGCGCACGAGATCGTCCACCTGGACCGCGTGCCCGCCTACGCCAGCGTCAACTGGGCCGTGGACTGGGCCAAGACCTACACCAAGGCGCACCTTTCCGGCCTGTTCAACGCCGTGCTGCGCCGCGTGGCCGACATGGCCGAGGAAGCCCGCACCGTGGGCCCCTACAAGGACGGCGCCAAGGACGAGGCCGAGGTGCTCTCGCGCTATTACTCCTGCCCGGACTGGATCGTGCGCATGTGGCTCAAGGAATACCCCAAGGCCGACGCCGCGCGTTTCTTGAAGGCCCAGGCCCGGCCGCCCGCCATGGGGCTGGCCGTGGACGCCGAGGCCCTGGGCCAGGAGCCCGCGCTGGCGCTCTCGCGCCGGTTGGGGGCGCATCCCGCCTGCCTGGGCCGCCAGGGCTTGGGCATTGTCTTTCAACCCGGCACCGGCCTGGACACCCTGACCGAAGAGCTGGCCCTTGCCCCAGAGGAGCGCGCCGCGCTCTACCGCCAGGGCTTTGCCGCGCGCCAGGCCCTGGCCGCTCTTTCGCCGCAGCGCTTCAAGACCCCGGTGTGGGACGCCTGCTCCGGCCGGGGCGGCAAGACGCGGCTTTTGCTGGAGGCCGGGCTTTCCCCCGTGCTCGCCAGCGACACGCACATGGGCCGCCTGCGCGCCTTGGCGCGCGAGCTGGCTCCGGCCATCGCGTCCGGGCGGCTTCTGCCCTTCCGCGCCCGCGCGGACATCGCCCCGCCCCTGTCCACCGCGCCCGCCACCATCCTGCTCGACGCGCCCTGCACCGGCCTGGGCACCCTGTCCCGCCGGCCGGACATCAAATGGAAGCGCACCGAGGATGACATCACCGCCCTCACGGCCCTGCAGGCGAAAATGCTCGACGAGGCCTTCACCGCCCTGGCTCCCGGCGGCACTCTGCATTACCTCACCTGCACCCTCTCGCCCGACGAAAACCAGCGCCAAGTGGCGCGCCTGCTGGCCTCCCGGCCGGAGGCCGCCCTCGCATCCTCGTGGACAACCCCGCCGGATGTGCCTTCCGGAGAGTTTTTCTATTGCGCAAGCCTCCAGAAAAGTGGATAGATACTAGAGAATACGTACACGCCTCCTCGTCATTCGTTTAGGTAGCGCACTGTAATCGTCCCCCCAAGGACTGCGATGAGCACACCGGACAAGCAGAAGCCCACTGCGCGCAAAACCAAAGTGCTTGCGCACGACAGCCTTTTCCGCGCCGCCTTCGAATCGAGCCGGGCGGTCATGTTCCTCATCGACCCCGAAACCGGGCACATCATCAGCGCCAACCCGGCGGCCTGCGATTTCTACGGGTACAACCCGGAGGATCTGGGCGCGCTTTCGCCCACGGAAATAAGCCTGCTGCCGCAGGAGCGTTTGCAGGAACTGCTGTGCACGCTTATCGAGGGCGGGGCCTCGCGCTTCGCCAGCCGCCACAAGCTCAAGGACGGCCAGGTGCGCGACGTGGAGCTGGACGCCGCGCCCCTCACCCTCAAGGACGGCCGGCGCTGCCTGTTCTTCATCGGTCACGACATAACCCCGCGCAAGGTGGCCGAGCGCTCGCTGCGCCAGCGCGAGGGCCTTTTGCGCGCCATTCTCGATTCCGCGGGTGACGGAATCGGCTTCCGCGACGCCAACGGCCTGTACCGCGAGGCCAACCCCGCCTTCTGCCGTCTGGTGGGCCTGCCCTGCGAGGACGTGCTTGGCCGCCCCGGCAAGGAGTTCTTCGACCGCCGGGCCGCCAACCGCCACGTCAAAATGGACCGGCGCATCATGAACGTGCGCAGTCCGGTCACCTACGAGCTGACCCAGGACGGGCCCGACGGGCCGCGCTACCTGAGCGTCCACAAGTCCCCGGTGTACGACGCCACGGGCGAGTGCCTGGGCGTGGTCTCCATCAGCCGCGACATAACCAAGCGCCGCGTGGCCGAAGCCGCCCTGCGCAAGAGCGAGGGCCTGCTGCGCGCCATGCTCCAGTCCGCACAGGACAGCATCTTCGTCACCGACGAAAACGACGTGCTGCGCGAGCTGAACCAGACCTTTTGCAGCCATATGGGCCGCACCCGCAAGGAGCTGCTCGACAAGCCCCTGTCGCAGGTCTTCTCCCAGGAGGAGCTGCGTATCGAGCTTTCCACAAGCGCCCTCGCCCGCGAGACGCGCGAGCCTGTCAGCTTTACCCAGCGCATGCTGCCCCCTGGCAAGGAGTATTGGATCAGCGTGGTCAAGACCGCGGTGATTGATTCCGAGGGCCGCTGCCTGGGCGTGGTGAGCATGGGCCGCGACGTCACCGTCCAGCGCAGCTCGGAGCTGGCCCTGCGGCAAAGCGAGCGCCGCTTGGCAGGGCTCATCCGGCAGGCGCCCGTGGGCGTGTTTGAAACCGACATGACGGGGAGTTTGACCTTCGCCAACGAGCGCATGCTGCGCCAGACCGGCATGCCCTTTGAGGCCTTGGCCGGAAAGGGCTGGCTGGGGCGCATTTTGCCCGAGGACCACGAAGGTTTTTTGACCACCTGGAGCGACGCCCTGGCGCGCAAGCATGATGTGGACTGCGAACTGCGACTTATGGACGCCAAGGGCGCGGGGCGCTGGATGTCCTGCCGCATCCGGCCCATGACCGACGCGGCCAACCGCTTCAGCGGCTACCTGGGCGTCTTGGGCGACATCAGCGAACGCAAAAAGGCCGAGGCCCTGCGCGATGACGTGGAAAGCGTGGTGCGCCACGACCTGAAGAGCCCCATCGGCTCCGTGCAGAACGCCATGGAACTGCTGGAGCTGCTCGGCCCGCTCAATACGGAACAGACCCAGGTTCTCTGCGAGGTGCGCGCCCTGACGCGGCGCATGCAGGGGCTCATCTCCCTGTCCCTGGACCTGCACGCCATGGAGGTGGGCGCGTTCATCCCGCAGCTCCAGGCTGTGGACCTTTGCGCCGTGGTGGACGCCCTGCGCACAGAGCTGCGCACGTTGGTGGAGGGCAAGGGCCTGCGCCTGACGGTGCGCTCCGACTGCCCGGCCGGACCATTTTATGTGCGCGGCGAACGCAGGCTGCTCGACGCCGTTGTTTCGAACCTGCTCAAGAACGCGGCCGAGGCCTCGCCCGAGGGTGAGGAGGTCAGCGCGACCCTGGCCCTGGACGGCGAAGACGCCGTGGTGACCCTGCGCAACAAGGGGGAAGTGCCCGCCGAGGTCCGGGAGCGGTTTTTCGAGAAGTACGCCACCTGGGGCAAGACCCACGGCACGGGGCTCGGCACCTATTCCGCGCGGCTCATGGTGCACACCCTGGGCGGCTCCATCGCCCTGCGCACGGACGAGCCGGGCTTCACCAACGTCATCCTGCGCCTGCCCGCCTCCGGGCCGCCGCAAACGCCGGACCAGCCAGACCAGCCGGACCGCCAGACCTCCTAGCCCCGGAAGGCGGCTAGCCCCGCTCCGCGCGGCCCAGAAGCCGCAACAGCCCGTCCAGAATCGTCCAGGGGTGCGGCGCGCAGCCCGGCACGAACAAATCCACAGGGATGAACCCGGCGCAGCCGTCGTGCGCCTCCTCGTGCCCGGCGTACGGCCCGCCGGAGATGGCGCAGGCCCCCACGGCGATGCCCACGCGGGGCTCCGGCGCGGCGGCCCAGGTCTTTTCCAGGCCCAGGCGCATGTTCTCCGTCACCGGCCCGGTGACGAGCAGCCCGTCGGAATGGCGCGGCGAAGCCACGAACTGGATGCCGAAGCGCCCCAGGTCGAAAACCAGGGTGCCCAGCACATTGGTGTCCAGCTCGCAGGCGGCGCAGCCTCCGGCGCTCACCTGCCGCAGCCGCAGGGAGTTCTCAAAAAGCTTGCGGCGCGCGGGCTCCACGGCCTGGGCCAGCTGGTAGGGCTGGCCGCGCAGAAAGAGATCCTCGCGGCGGCTGGCGGCCATGCGGAAGTCGCCCGTGAAGCGGATGGCGCCCTTGGGGCAGGCGGCCGCGCAGTCCGTGCAGAACAGGCAGCGGCCCAGATCCAGGCATAGGCCGCCGTCCAGCGTTATGGCTCCCGTGGGGCACGCGCCCGCGCAAGCGCCGCAGCCGTCGCAGGCCTTGGGGTCCACCTCGGGGCGGCCGGGGTAGCGGTCCGGCAGCTCGGGCATGACCTTGGGATAGTTCACGGTGCGGCGGCCCTGGCGCAGGCGGGCGAAGATATGCTGGATCATGCGCCCTCCTTACAGGTCGTGTCCGCAGTAGGACAGGCTGAAGCTCTTGTTGCAGATGGGGAAGTCCGAAATCTGCTGGTTGCGCAGGGCCATGGAAAGCCCGGCCCAGTTGTGGAAGCTGGGGTCCACCACCTTGTACGCCGCAAAGCGGCCGGTTTCGTCCGTCAGCGCCACGTGGCAAATTTCGCCGCGCCAGCCCTCCACCAGGCTCACGGCCAAATGCTCCGGGGCCAGGTTGCCCACCGGGGCGGAGAAGCCGCCGCACGCGCCGGAGCAGGCGGGCAGGTGCGTCAGGTGCTCGGTCAAGAATTTCTCGGAGTGCAGCAGCTCCAGGTGGCGCACAAAGGCCCGGCCCGCCACGTCGCCGCCCTGGGCCACAGCCACGGGCACGTGAGAAAAGGCATACGCGCCCACGGGATAGTCCTGGCGCACGTCTATCTCCACATCGCAGGCGCGCGCGGCCACGCCCACCAGCCCCAGCGCCAGGGCGTCCACGCGCGAGACAACGCCCGTGCCCTCCATGCGCGAGACCACCGAGGGCGTGCTCCACAACAACTCGACGGACTCCACGGCCTGGGGGAACACCTGGGCCAGATGCGCCAGCACGGCCTCGGCCCGCGCCCGGTCCAGGTCAAAGCGCGTGCCGCCGGGAGCAAGCAGCCCGCGCCCGAAGCGGCTGCCGCACAGCTTGGCCGTCATGTTCAAAAAATCGCCGCGGATGCGCCCGAGGAAGGACGAGGTCGGCAGGTAGCCCATATCCATGGCCAGGGCGCCCAGGTCGCCCGCGTGGTTGGCCAGGCGCTCCAGCTCAAGGGCGATGGCCCGGAGCGTCAGCGCGCCCGCCGGCACCTGGCAGCCGGACAAGGCCTCCAGGTTCTGGCAGGCCGCCGTGGCGTGGCCGATGGTCGTATCCCCGGCAATGGTCTGCATGTGCTGCATGAAGCGCGGACCGGGACCGCCGCCCGGGGCGTTGAGCAGGGCGCGCTCCAGGCCCCGGTGCTGGTAGCCCAGGGAGATCTCCAGGTGCAGCACGTCCTCGCCGTGGCACAGAAAGCGGAAGTGCCCGGGCTCGATGATGCCCGCGTGCACCGGACCCACGGCCACCTCGTGGGTGGCCTCGCCCTGGGCCTCCATGAACCGCGCCAGGCCGATGTCCGGGCCGGGTATGGCGCCGCCCTGGGGGTCGCGCTTGGGGAAGCGCACGGGCTTGAGCCAGGGGTGGCCAAGGGGCGTCACGCCCCAGGTCTCCCAGATCTCACGCTCGAAAAGATGAGCCTGCGGGCAGTCCGGCGTCAGGGAGGGATAGGCCTGCCCCGCCGGAGCGGAAAGGGCGTGCAGCACGCCCAGGCGGTCCTCGGCCAGGATGGCGAAGAGCCGCAGCTCTCCGGCCACGGGCGCGCAGAACAGGGCCGAGAGCCGGGCCTCGTGCAGCACGGCCTCCAGCACCTCGGTGCAGAACTCCTCCGCCGGGAGGTACGGAATTTCGCGGATGGGCACGGCCTGGGCGTTGCGCACGGCTTAAAACCCTCCGGTGACGCGGGACGCGGTGGCCATGACCTCGGCCAGGGGCGCGGGGTAGAACAGGCCCAGCAGCACCGCGGCCAAAATCAGCCCCAGGGGCGGCAGGCAGGCGCTCCAAGACTCGTGGATGGCGGCGACGGGCTTGCCGGCCTCCGTCAGATTAGAGCCGGGCTGGCCCTGGGCCATGCGCATGCCCGCCGTGGTGATGCCGATGAAGGCCACGGCCAAAAGCAGCAGGAAGATGCCCGCCAGGATGTAGCGCTCCCCGGCCAGGGCGGCGCGCAGGATGGACAGCTCGCTCACGAAGGCGCCGAAGGGCGGCATGCCGGTGAGGGCCAGCAGGCCCGCCACCCACAGCGGACCGGAATAGGGCAGCGCCCGCACCAGCCCGCGCACGCCGGAAACGTCCTTGGTCTTGTACGCGGCCAGGATGTTGCCCGCGAGGAGGAACATGGCCCCCTTGGCCACGCCATGGGCGAAAAGATGCATCAAACTGCCGAACATGCCCATGCCGCCGATGCCCGCGCCAAAGGCCAGAATGCCCATGTGCTCCACGCTGGAATAGGCCAGCAGGCGTTTGTAGTCCGTTTGGCGCAGCAAAAATACGGCGGCCCAGGCCATGCTCGTCAGGCCCAGGAACACCAGCAGGTCGTTGCCGAACTCGGCCTGGCCCGCGGCGGCGAGCACCTGCCGCACGCGCAGGATGGCCAGAAACGAGACGTTCAGCAGGCAGGTGGACATGAGCGCCACCACCGAGGGCGATTCGCTGTACACATCGGGCAGCCAGGTATGCATGGGCGCAAGGCCCATCTTGGTGCCGTAGCCCACCAGCAGAAACACGAAGGCCGCTTTGAGCAGCACGGGGTTCAGCGTGGGGCCCGCGGCCATGAGCGCGGGCAGCCCGAGGGAGACCTCGCCGCCGCCAGCCAGGGCCAGCATGTAGGTGCCGAAAAGCGCCAGGGCGATGCCCACCGAGCACAACAGCAGGTACTTCCAGGTGGCCTCGAGGGAGCGGTGGTGGCGGTGAAAATAGATGAGCGGGGCCGAGGCCAAGGTCGTGGCCTCCACGCCGACCCACAGCAGGCCCAGGTTCTGCGCCATGCACACGAAGCTCAAGGCCGAAAGGAACAGCAGCAGGCAGCCGGTGAAGCGCGCCTCGGGCGAGTTGGAGAACAGCCGCCCCTCGACCATGTCCTGCCTGCGGCCCGTAGTCTCGCGCCGCAGGTAGCCCACGGTGTAGAAGGCCGCGGCCAAAAACAGCACGCTGGTGATGAGCAGAAAGAGCCGTCCGGCGTCGTCCAGCAGCAGCGCACCGTCAAACCAGGACCGGGCCGGAACGCGGAAGGCCAGCAGGGTCAGCGCCAGGTGCGCCACGCCCGTGGCCGCAAGCAGCCCGCGCCGCGTCCGGTCGTCCGGTATGACGAAGGCCGCGGCTCCCGCCGCCGCGGGCGCAAGGATGGTCCATCTGGCTGGCATCCGCCCTACTCCTTGAGCGACGCCAGCCGGTCGGCGTCGATGTGGTCGAATTCTCGGTTGATGCGGAAGATGGCGATGCCCATGACGAACACGGCCACGAACACGTCGAGCAGAATGCCCATCTCCACCAGCAGCTGGGCCTTGCGCAGGGCCACGGCCCCGAAGGCGAAGATGCCGTTCTCCAGCACCAGGTAGCTCACCACCTGGCTCACGGCCTTGCGCCGCGTCACGATGCCGAAGAGCCCAACCAGGATGGTGAAGAAGGCCACGGGGGTGAGCAGCTGCGGCACGCCGGGTCCGGGCACGGGCATGCGCCCGCCAAGCCAAACCGAGACGCCCAGGGCCGCCACGCCGAAAAGCAGGGAATTGGAGTAGCCGACATAGGGCTCCACCTCGGCGCGCACATGGGCGCTCTCCAGGGAGCGGAACAGCAGCGTGGGGAAAATCCAGCCCTTGAGCAGCGCCGTTGCGCCGGAAATGGCCAGGGAGGTGAGCTCAAACTCGCCGTGGCCCAGAAGCGGCAAAAGCGCCAGGCCCACACCCTGGAAGGCCACCATGCGGATGCACAGGCCGATGCGGCTGGTGCCCAGGAGCACCAGGTTCGTCAGCACCAGGCCGACAAGTATGAATTCCACAAGCGAGATCATGTCCGCTACCTCAACAACAGTATGAGGGCCAGGCCGGAAAGGGCCGTTGCGCCCACCAGCAGCCGGGGCACCAGCAACAGCCGCAGCCGCGCCATGCTCGACTCGCCGATGCCGATGGCCACGGCCAGGCCGAAGATGCCCAGCGCACCAAGCGCGGGATCCAGCAGGGCGTCGCCGCGCGCGGGAATGATGAGCCCGGTCAGCACCGCGCCCAGGGTCCACAGCTTAACGCCCTGCCCATAGAGGATGAAGGCGAAGTCCGGCCCGGAGTGGTCGAGCACCATGACCTCATGGATCATGGTCAGCTCCAGGTGCGTGTTCGGGTCGTCCACCGGGATGCGGCAGGTCTCGGCCAGGAGCACCAGAAAAAGGGCGGTGGAGGTGAGCGCCAGCACCGGGCCCGTGGCCACCCAGCGGGCCATGTCCAGCCGGGCCAGCATTTCGGACAGGGAATAGGTGCCCGTGGCCTGGGCCAGGGCGGCCAGGCCCAGCACCTGGGCCAGCTCTGCGGGCACGGCGAACTGCATTTCGCGGCTGGCGCCCATGCCCTCGAAGCTGGAGCCCGTGTCCAGGGCTGCGGCTGCGGTGGCGAAGCGCCCCAAAGACAGCAGCCCGGCAAAGAGGAACAGGTCGCCCTCAAAAGAGAACAGCCCCGGCTGGCCGCCAAGGGGCGCCAAGGTCAGGGCGGCCAGAATGCAGGCCAGGCCCAGCATGGGCCCCAAGGGGAACACCCAGGAGGTGGTGGCGCTGTAAACCGCGCCCTTGCCCAGCAGTTTGGCCAGGTCGTAATAGGTTTGCAGCAGCGGCTGGCCTTGGCGTCCCGCAAATTTCGCCTTCACGCGGTTGATGACGCCGAAAAGCAGCGGGCACAACACAAGCCCGACGGCGATGCGCCACAGCGCGTCCAAATGCACGGCCGGGCTCACCACAGCCCCCAGGCGAGCAGCGCCACCAGCGTGGCCGCAATGTAGAGGACGTACACGTGCACCTGTCCCTGCTGGAGCCGGTGCATGGCCTCCAGCTTGGCGTTGATGAACCCGAACAGGCCCAGGAAGCCTTGCAGGATGCGGTCCTGCGTCTCGGCCACATAGCCCGCGCGCGCCGGGAACAAGCCCCAGGGGCGCGTGGTGCTGCCCGTGCGCCCGGTGAGCGCCTGGAACATGTCGGCCAGGGGCTGGGCAAAGGACGAATAGGTGTACTGGATGCGCGCGGTGGGCGCGGCATAGCCGCAGTCCCAGGTGGGGCCGGTGCGCACGTCGCGCCCGCGCAGCAAGGCCCGCCGCAAAATAAAGAGCCCGCCAAAAAGCGCCAGCAAAAGGCCGAAGACCATGGCCGCCACCCACAGCGCCTCCACCGTGGGCGCGCCCAGGACCACGGCTCCGGGCAGGGCGGGTTCCAGGGCCAGCAGCGCGGTCTGGAGCACCAGCGCCGCGCCGAGGCCCAGCAGCGGCGCCAGCACGGCCAGAACGATCATGGGCCCGCGCATGGCCCGGGGCGACTCGTGAGCCTGGGTCGCGGCCTGGCTGCGCGCCGCGCCGAGAAAAACAGTGCCGAAAGCGCCCACGAACACGGCCGCGGCCATGCCCGCGCACAGCACCAGCGCCGCCAGCACGCCCAGGCTGGGAATATCCAGGCCGGACACGGGCAGCAGCAGGCCCTTGATGGCGCACAGGCCCAGCACCAGCTCCGAGGCGAAGCCGCCCATGGGCGGCAGGCCGCAAATGCCCAGCGCCGCCACCAAGAAGGTCGCGCCAGTAACGGGCATGCGTCCCAGCACGCCGCCCAGCTGGTCCATGCGGCGTTCGCCCGTGCCGTGCAGCACGCTGCCCGCGCAGAAAAACAGCAGCGACTTGAACACGCCGTGGTTCACCACGTGGACAAGGGCCGCGCCAAAGCCCAGCGCCGCCACCAGGGGCGCGCCCATGGCCCGGCCAAGGGCTCCCAGCCCCAGGCCCATGAGCATCAGCCCGGCGTTCTCCATGCTCGACCAGGCCAGCAGGCGCTTGAGCTCGCTCTGCCCCAGGGCCCCGGCCACGCCGAGCACCGCCGTGACGCCACCCATGGCCACCAGGGTCCAGCCCCACCAGGGCTCGGGGTTGAGGGCCAGCAGCACGCGCAAAATGCCGTACACGCCGGTCTTGATCATGACGCCGGACAGCACGGCGGAAACATGGCTAGGCGCGGCGGGGTGCGCCTCCGGCAGCCAGACGCCGAAGGGCGCGAGGCCGGCCTTGGAGCCGAAGCCCACGAGCGCCAGCAGGAACAGCGCGCCAGCAGGCACGGCCCCCACGGCAAGAGTTGCCGCGCCCTCTGCGGAAAAGCCGACGAAAAGCCCGGCGGCGACGCCCTGCGCCGGCGGCCAGGTGGCGCCGGGAAGCAGGCACAGCACCAGCAGAAACGCCGCGCCCAGGTGCGAGGCCACGAGGTAGATGCGCGCGGCGCGGCGCACGGCCCCGTCGCCGTCCTCCAGGCAAACCAGGAAGTAGGAGGACAGGGCCATGGCCTCCCAGCACAGCAGCAGCAGGAAGGGATCGCGCGCGGTGAACACGCCGGTGATGGCCGCGGCCAGGATATTGTAGAAGAACCAGGGCGGCCCGGCCTTTTTGCGGCCTTCCGTCTCCGCCAGGTAGCCCCGGCCGTACACCGCGCCCAGGGCGATGAGCACCAGGGCGGGCGTCAGGAACAGGGCCGAAATGCCGTCGATGGCCAGGCGGCCCAGGCCCCAGGGCGGCGGCCAGGCCAGGGCCAGCACCCAGTCCTGCGGCGCCACAAGAGCCTGCGCGGCCGGGATGAGCCCCAGCAGGCAGCCCAGCACGGCCATGCCCGAGCCGAGGATGCTTGCGGCGCGAAAAGAGCGCGGCAGCAGCGAGAGCACTGCGCCCAGCAGAAAGGTGGCCAGGCAGGCGGCGAAGAAGATCATGCGCTGCGCCTCCCCAGGCTTTTGGCGGCGGGCTGGTAGGCGTGCTCCGCGGCGGTTGCGGCCAGCAAAAGAGCATGCTCGGGCGCGCGGGAAAGCACCGCCTGGCGGAAGTCCGCATCGCGCAGGGCCGCAGCCAGCAGGGCCAGCAGGGTCAGATGCGCGCGCACCGTGGGCGAGGCCAGGACGAAAACGGCCTGGATGGGCTGCTGGTCCGGCGTGGGCACGGCGGCTTCCGGCAGGGGGGTGGACGGGTAGGCCAGCAGGATGCGCGGACCGTCGCCCAAAATGAGCGGCGCGCGCACATGGGGCACGAGGATGCCGCCGCCGATGGCGGTGACACCCGTGGACTCCCGCGCCAGCAGCATGGACAGCACCAGGTCGCGCTCACCTTGACGGGCTTCGGGCATTAGCCGCGCCACGGCGGCGGTGAGCACCTGGGCCAGGGTTTCGCCCTGGCCGCCCGTGAGCACGCCACCCGCGCGCAGGGCTCCGGCCAGGGCCGAAACGCGATCGCAGTCCGCGTCGGGCTCGGGCTCAAGTTCGCAGGAAAGAGCCGTGGACCCGATGTTGTGGTGGATGGCCCATTCCATGAGTTCGGCGCGGTTGAAATGGTACAGCCCGCCCAGACGCACAGTGGGAAGCCCGGCCTGCGCAATCCAACGCAGCACGGTCTTCTCGGTGCAATTGAGGGAGGCCGCCGCCTCGCGCAGGGTGAGCCGCATGTTCCGTCCTTGGAAGGCTTGCGTCCTCCTGGCCGGTGGGGGCGGAGGGCTCGGTTGACCACAGCGAAAACGGACAAGTAAGAACCCGTCTTTGCGCTTTTGTCAACTGTGTTTTCGCCTAACGCGGCTGCCCGCAATA
>Ga0209373_10004273_pt1 | contig 12426 bp, 9 predicted proteins | sample Higcelweek5metaG_FD_187173 | JGI IMG/M metagenome (GOLD analysis project Ga0209373, IMG submission 187173) | Freshwater pond sediment microbial communities from the University of Edinburgh, under environmental carbon perturbations - High... | ecosystem: Environmental > Aquatic > Freshwater >... | reverse complement strand
TATTGCCATTGTTGGTCGACCTAATGCTGGGAAAAGTTCTATTCTCAACACCCTCATCGGTGAAGAAAGATCAATAGTAACGCCAGTTGCGGGCACTACACGCGACAGCATTTTTACAGAGTACGAGAAATTCGGATTCCATTTTATGCTGGTCGATACTGCCGGAATCCGCAAGAAATCAAAGGTGAGCGACAATATTGAATTTTATTCGACCGTGCGCGCAATCCGCTCCATCGAAAACAGCGATATCTGTTTGCTGGTGGTGGATGCTACTCGTGGTCTCGAAGCGCAGGATCTGCATATTCTGAACATCATCAACGAAAATCACAAAGGAATTGTGGTGGCCATGAACAAATGGGATCTGGTGCCAAAGGATCACAAAACAATGGATGAATACAAGGAAAATTTGATGGCCCGATTGATTCCGCAAGTCGGTGTTCCGGTGATTTTTACCAGTGCTACCGAAAAAACCCGGGTGATCAAAATGCTCGAAGCTTTGCAACAGGTGCATGAAAATCGTGGACGACACATTTCGACATCGAAGCTTAACGAAGTGATGCTGCCGATTGTGACCGAAACTCCGCCACCGACTTATAAAGGGAAACGGGTGAAAATTAAATACATTACGCAGCTGCAGCTGGCCTATCCGACATTCGTGTTTTTCTGCAATCTGCCACAGTATGTCAAGGAACCTTACAGACGTTTTGTGGAAAGAAAACTTCGCGAAAACTTCGACCTGAAAGGTTGCCAGATTCAACTCTTCTTCCGCGAAAAATAATCTGAGTGACGTCATCTTGAAATGGGCTATTTCTGAGTGGTCAGTAGCGAGTGGTGAGCGGTGAACAGTGAGCGGTGAATGGTTATTGGTTAACGGTTATTGGTGAGTTATAAGTCCGCCGCGGCGGATGAGTTATGAGTGAAGCTTTGTAACGACTATAACGACTGTAACGATTGAAACGCGTAACGATTGTAACGCCTGTAACGACTAAAGAAAGCTAACAACATATTCTAGACAATGCGTATTGACAAATTTCTCTGGGATGTAAGGGTATACAAAACCCGCACGGTGGCTACCGAGGCCTGTCGCAATGGTCGCGTGAGTATTAAAAATCAGGAAGTGAAACCCGCACGCGATGCGGTTATCGGTGATGTTGTGGTGATTAAGCTTCATGCATTTACCCGGACGATTCAAATCGTCGACTTTCCGAAATCGCGTGTGGGAGCCAAGTTGCTGCCGAATTACATTGTTGAATTAACCCCCGAAGAAGAATTCAAAAAACTCGACATGGTCCGCGAACGGCTCGTACTGCAACGTCCAAAAGGTACAGGCCGCCCCACCAAAAAAGACCGCAGAGAGTTGGATGATTGGATGGAAGAGTGATGATATATGAAATCTGATTTGAGATTTGAGATTTTTGATCTGAAGGACGATTTGATCATAGAACATCGAACCTGTCTGCCGGTTTAACTGCAACAGGCAGTCAGGCAGGCAAGGAAGGAAGAATGACGAAGGGCGTTTTGAATGAAGAGCTGCGCTTTTTTATGTATGCAGCAAAAGTTCACTGGTCGCTGCTCACCGCTCACTGCTGAAAATGTTTCTGATTTAATTATGAATTTCGTTTTATGGAAACAGACGGATTTATTATCTTAGCACAAAATAAAAAATCATGAAAACCCGTATTTTTGTTCTGTGCATTTTTGCAGCCATCGTTGCAACAGCGCAAACCACTGTGCCCACGCAGCTCAACGTGTTTAAAAACGGTACTTACTTCATCATGCGTGAAGGCAATGCCAATATTTCCAATTACGAAGCATCCGTCATGGTGCCGCCTTCACCGCTGCTGAGCACCTATTGGCTGTCGACTACCAAAGATGTGAAAATCGAACAGATCCGCATTGTAAACGATACGCTGAAAAACAAACGCAATTTCTTTTCCTACAACGAACTCCTCAAAGCCAATGTGGGCAAGAAGCTCCGCGTGGTGTATATGCTCGATGAAAAAAATGTCCGCGAACTTTCCGGTACATTGTCTGACTTCAATACATCTGCTTCAACACTGAAAGTCAAAGGCGCCGATAACCGCACCACATTTATTTCTTCATCGTATATCAAAGAAATTTCGTTTGATGAAAATCCGATTGAAAAAGCCGAAGTCGACAGTATTGTGCGCCGTGGATTTGTATCCTTCAATAAACAATCCGGTTCGGTGCCTGTGCGTGTATCGTATATGCAGAGCGGCATTCAGTGGACTCCATGTTACAATATCAAAATTCTGAACGACAAGGAAGTGCAGCTTGAACTGAAAGCAACTGTCGAAAACAACATGGAAGATGATATTAAAAATACTGATCTGGTGCTGACTGTAGGCAGCCCAAACTTTTTTTATGGCACACAGCTCGATCCGATTGCAACTTCTTATCTGACCGGTTATGGCTGGGGCGCAGGTGCTGGCGCAGGTTTTAATCAATTTTCAAATGCACGCTTCGATAATTATCAGGTGCAGACCGATGATATGTCCATGTCCGAAAGCACTGCTAGCGGCCTTGTTGACTACAACAATTATTACAACTACAACACCGGTGGAGAAAAATCGAACGACCTGTATTTTTACAAATGCGGAAAAGTAACGTTGCCGAAAAACACCAAGACATCGGTGATGATTTTTTCTCAGAACACTACGTATAAAGATATTTACGAAGTGAGTATCGGCGATCTGGTGAATTATCAGGGAAACCGCTATGTGATGGACACCGAGAAAAACCGTCAGACCGTGTTTCATAGTCTGCGACTGACCAATGCCACCACGCAGCCCTTTACCACAGGACCTGTGTTTGTACTCGATGAAAATCTGATGCCGCTGGCGCAGGATCAATTGAAATACACACCGGTGAAAGGCGAAACCAGCGTGCAGCTTGCACGTTCGAGCGATGTGGTGGTTACGTACACCGAAGAAGAGCAGGCGCGCACCGATAATTTTACCACCATCAACCGTACGCGCTATGCGAAAGTTGTCATTAAAGGTGAAATTAAAATTGAAAATTTGCAAGAAAAAGTCATCAATCTGAAAGTAGACAAAACCATTTATGCAGGAGTGACTGAAGTATCTGATGCCGGCACCAGCAAAAAAACCGGATCGTATTATGGCGTCAATCCGCTTTCGGAAATCAAGTGGGATCTGAGTGTCAAAGGCGGCGAGAAGAAAGTGCTGACGTATACATACGAAGTTCTTGTTCCGTAAAGGAATTATGAAAACGCTCCGATTGTTGCGATTCATACATCTGGCTGTACTGGCCGAAGCGCTGATTTTTTTCGGCGTGGTGTTGTATCTGAAGAAGGATGCACCTTTTGTGTGGATCAATGAAGATCAACCGGCTTTGTTTACAACAGGTATTCTTGCAGCAATTGTTTCGGTCATGTGCGCGTTTATTGTGCCGCGCATCATGCTCAAACGAGTGCGCCTGAAGGGATCGAAAGAAAAACAAATGCAGTCCTATATCACAATGTCCATTATTCGTATGGCGTTTTTTGATGTGGCTATGACTTTATGCATCGTGTTTTTTCTGTTGGGTGAATGCTGGATATTCGCACTGGTTCTTGTGTTGATAGCATTTATTTTTGTGGGACATTTTCCAACGCAATCGCAGATAACGAGAGAGATCGAATTTGATGAGGTCGATTTCTCGGAGGATGAATTCAACGCAACCTGAGTGCGTCGCGCAGCGACCTCTCAGCGTTGCGTTCGTCGCGGAGCTGTCTCTCAGCGTTGCGGAGATAAGCCGCGGAGCGACCTCTCAGCGTTGCGTTTAGTCGCGCAGCGACTTTTTAGCGCTGTTTGTACGTCGCGTAGCGACCTCTCCGCTTTGAGAAATTATATCGTGAAAGACGCTTTGGGATTTAATATATTTGAGTACTTTTGAGTTTCCATTTATGAACCCGAAACGAATTATCATCAGCCGCACCGATGCCATTGGCGATGTTGTACTCACATTGCCGCTGGCTGTTTATCTGAAACAACGTTTTCAGGATTGCACCATCATTTTTCTCGGGCGAAATTATACCCGCGCTGTGGTGCAGTGCTGCCCTGCAGTTGATGAATTTGTCAGCTGGGATGATATATCGGACAATCCTGCAGAGTTGCTCCGGAAGCTGAATGCAGACGTTATTATTCACGTGTTTCCACGAAAAGAAATTGCGAAGGCCGCACACAGCGCTGGAATTCCCATGCGCATCGGTACATCGCACCGGACATTTCACTGGTTCAGCTGCAACAGAAAAGTAAATTTCACTCGTAAAAATTCTGATCTGCATGAAGCACAACTAAATTTTAAATTGCTGAAAGGCATTGGTATATCTGAGGTTCCATCAATGGAAGAGTTGAATGCCATGCAGCTGATATCTCCAATGGACTCACTGCGTGCTGATTTGAATGAGTTATTGAATTCCGAAAAAATTAATTTGATTTTGCATCCCGGCTCCAGGGGCAGTGCGCGCGAGTGGGGCATGGATCGTTTTGCAGAATTGATTCAATTGCTGCCAACCGATCGCTTTAAAATATTTCTGACCGGCACCGAAAAAGAAGGTGCTATGTTTCGCAGCGAGCTTGCGGAGCTATTTCCGCAGGTGACCGATCTTTCCGGAAAACTGTCACTAGATGAGCTGATTGTTTTTATCAGTCGTTGCAATGCGTTGGTAGCCGGCAGTACCGGACCGCTGCATCTGGCTTCTGCACTGGGTATTCATGCAGCCGGATTGTATCCGCCCATTCGTCCCATGCATCCTGGTCGCTGGGCGCCCATTGGAAAAAGCACCAAAGTATTTGTGGCGGATAAAGAATGTTCAGCCTGCCGCAAAACCGCCCAGTGTGCGTGTATGCGCGAAATTTCCGCTGCCGCTGTGGCGGAGTTTCTAATGGGATTGTAATTATATTTTCAGTGATGGGCAAGTATTGCATAAATGCAATAGTTTCTATTTATTGTACTGATTCTGTTATCCTTCGCCCCGTGGTTGTTGTCATAATATGACTTCTGTCATTCTGAGCGGAGTCGAAGAATGAACAGGCGTGTAGACTACAACGGAGCCAGGTAGCTAAGAAAGCTTCGGAGTAGGAAAGACAGAGTAACAGACTCCGTCTGAGTCTTGTCTACTGTCCACATTTCGCCGGAGTTTATCCCGCCATTTTACACTTCGTTCCGATAGCTATCGGAACCGCTCAGTGTGACAATGGCGGGGCTCAATGTGGCAGTAGCCGGTTGGGTGTAGTCTGATATAAATGATTGGTGGAGGCTGTCTCAAAAAGTCTTCAGCGTCAAAAATAACATTCCATCGTCCGAAAGTGACGAAGGAGCTGTAGTTCGCCACGGCGAAATGGAACCGTTGTTTTTGCTGGTTGTTTCGACGGTTCCATGTTCCGGCTTAATTGTCCGTGATAATACAGAGTTGCCAGCCGGAACGGTGGAATGTCGAAACAAATAGCAATTTTGAGACAACCTCCGAAGTACTAATTAAAAAGACTACCCCAACTCAAATATTCCCCACATATTTTTTACAAATTTCTCTTTTACAAAATATTTTATCTATATTTGGCGTTGGTGTTTTAAAAAAAGCATCGGTTTTAATTACTTAAATTATTCGGGATGAAACTATTATTATCACTTATAATTATTGTCGCAGCGCTTCAGCTGCCGGCTCAACGTTTCCGCAATTGCGATTGTGGCAACAAACAGGATACCGTGAAACAATATTATGAAACGGTTTTTCGAGCCGAGCAATTTGCAATGGATGGGAATCCGGATTCAGCGTTGTTTTATTTTACCAATGCCCGCATGATGATACCTATGATGCAAAACGATAAGGCAAATATCAGCCTGCTTTTTGGTTCACCTATAAGCGATAATTTTAAGTTGCACTACTACTTGAATTCGTATAAAATTCTTCCAGATAGTGTTACAAAAGATGTATATATTAAAAGGCTCAGCAATTATATTTCTCCTGAGTTATTGGCAAAACTTGATGCACAGTTGGATGGATGTGTGAAAATTGTTCAACACAACAATCCATACGACTCTATAATTTCTCGAAAGATTGTTCAGATGGGTTACGATGATCAGCATGATGGTCCTATTTGGGAGGATGGTAAATTTAAAAACGGAAAAGCACAGAGAAGGAAGTTGGATCGGGAACGTTTTTTTGCCATTCTTGATTTTTATAAGAAATACGGACCTATCAATTTTGCTATTTTTAATGGATATGAACCTGGTGATTTTGAAATCATTTTAGCGCATAATTTTTATGACACCAAGTTGCAAAAAAAATACAATCCTTTTTTCGAGAACGAAGTACGTTGCGGAAACATAGATGCCAGGCTGTACTCGTCTGACGTAGATAATTACTTGTTCGATTCCACTCAGGTATATGGTTGCCATACCATATTTTCTGTTGGTGACACATTAATTGTATACCAACTGAGCGAAGCAGGGAAGCAGCATTTCGATGTTAACCGCAAACGAATATTTTTGCAGGATACTAAAACCACGCAACAGAAACTGATTTGGCAATGGCAGCATGACAATGAGTTTATTTTTGTGCCCATGTGGGACATGGGCACAAGCAGTGACTTTCCGACTGCAAGAAGCATTGCTGATGCATATATGAAAGCGATGGGATTGTTGGTGACCGGGTATAGGTTTTACACGCGATAAATAAAGTCACGATGAAAATATTCTTCATATGTATTGTTTTTGCTATTGCGGTTCCGGTGCTGGCTCAGCCTAAGCAAAAGGCGATGCGCGAAGCACTTGAAGATAATACGGCTGCCTATTATAAGTCAATTTACAAAGCTGAGAAATTTCTGATGCAGGAATTGTCCGATTCAGCACTGAAATATTATACCGATGCCAGAAAAGTATTCGGATTGTATCAGTTGAATGACAGAAGAAATGTAATGCTATGTCTGAATAATTGCTCCGATACTTCCATTTTGAAGGAATGGTTCAGGTATGGATATTATTGCGCAGCAGACTCCATTGGACCTGAAAAATATATGGAGTTGTATCTCAGTTTTATTCCCGAATCTTTAAGATCAAATTTGCTTGAAACGCTTCAACAAACCCCAAAAATGAAGTGGACTTATATTGAAGAACACGAACAGATAAGCCGGATTCTGGATCCACTTTATGAAATAGATCAAAAGTACAGATCAGAAGAGTTTGAGAATTCTTATGACAAATCAATTCTATTAAAACGAAGAAAAGCTGATAAAAAGAATTTTGCAGTCCTTATGTCATGCTACAAGCGTTATGGTGATTTTTCCACAAACCGTTTTTCAAGCATGCTCAAAAATGCTAAACAGGCATACAGGCTTATTCTGATGCATTATTTTTTTAACAAAGAAAACAGAGTAAAGCATTATGATTTTTTTGTCGGGCAGGTTATAAAAGGAAATCTTGATTCACGTGAATATGCTCAAATTGTTGATAATTATCTTAGCGATACTTCGCAGGTATATGGCTGCCACACATCGTTTTGTTATAATGACACAGTTGTAGTTTATGAGTTGAGTGAACCATACAAAAGTCGCATCAACATAAACCGAAGTCAGATTTTTTTGCAGGATATTGAAACACTTCATCAAAAACAAGTGTGGGCCTGGCAAAATTATTCTCTATATTCGTTTGAGACATTATGGGAAGCTATTCCGGACGAACCATCAGATACTGTAAGGGAAATTGCGGAGAAATATAAAACTCAGATGGGCCCTATGGTTGTTGGATATACTATTTACCCGCGATAAATTCATTTTTGTTTTACGAATGAATTAATCAAAATCACCATGAAAACCAACCTGTTCATATTAATCAGAACTCTATCAGTCGCCATGCTAATGGTGTCCTGTGCTTTCAGTGGGTATGCTCAACGTATCACTGTTTCAGGCAGCATTTCTGGCGAAAAGAAGGATTCGGTTTGGATCTGTTTCAACAGCACCAGAAATGAATGGAAAGGCTTCGCCGTTGATAATAACAACCACTTTTCATTTTCTTTCTCCCCTAAGAAGTTTTATAATTTTGTCATGGTTGAAAATGATGAGATTTTATTACAGTCTGGCGACAGTGTATTTATTTCGCTTCAGGGCGATTCTTTAGTTGATATTTCTGGAGGTAATGCAACACTGAATAAATCGTTGCTTGAGTTGCAACAATGGCAATCAGAACTCTGGAAAAGCTCACGTGAAGATTCATTGATTGAGTTTGTCAGCAAGTTGAATCAATGGTACAACAGACATTTGGAGCAGATTGATGCCTGCCAATATGCAAACGGAAATGCAGACAGAGACATTGCCTTATCGTATCTGAATTTTGAAACGGCCGCAGTATGCTATGCTTATCTGACGCGTATAACGGCTAAAGATGACACCCTCAAATATGCTGAAGCGATGAATTCAAATGAGTTCAGGCGTTTCATTGAAATGAAAGATGTTAATGACACTGTTGTTGGTCAGACCATTCCTTATTGTTCGGCGCTGGAGTTTTATTTATATTTTAAAATGAACATTGATTATGACCAAAACAAATCGTATATGCAGAATTTATGGGGTCATATTATGGCCTTGAATCTGCCAAAGCCCAACAACGATGTGGCCTATTGCTTAATTAGCCTTAACTTGTTGCCGATAGGATATACAGACTACGATCATTTTTTTCAGGATACAGACTCGCTGTTGCATTATTTTGATAAGAATGCGAATGAAAAAGAAAATGCGGAATATCTGCGAAATGAGTTTGAACGGAAATATGAATATTTACGTCCGGGGCGTCAGATCAAAGATGTAGTGCTTACTGATACGCTTGGGAATAAGTATTTGTTGTCTGATTTCAAGGACAAAATCATTTATGTAAAAATGTGGAGTCTGGGTTGCAAAGGATGTATTCAGGAAATTTCTGAATACAATGAACTGCTGTCAACCTTTTCAGACACCAATGTTGTATTTATATCTGTTGCCAGAGACAGGGAGCAGTATACTGACAAATGGAAAGCGGCTATTCGCTCATATGACCTGAAAGGTTTGAACTTTATATCGGAAAATGGATTAAACCTTGGATTTCATGGCTTGCCGAAATACTATATTATCGGAAAGAATAACACCATTGTGACTCTGAAAGCGCCCCACCCTAGGTCTCTAAGATTAAAACCCATGCTGGAGGAATTGATAAAAGAGGAAAGTAAAAATGAGTAAAGGGCCATGCTGTATTTCTCCATCAAAGCCATGCTGCTTCAAGCACAATATTCCATATCCGCCAGCTGGTGGACGATGGAGTATCGGTTTTGCATATTCGTTTGATTTTTTAGCGGCATTTGTTTGTGTGCCAACGGTTCTTAAATCCTATCAAAGCTATTCTGAAATCGAATACAGGGTCAATTTTTGGATTTTTTACTAATGTTGTTGAATGGCTGATGCAGAACTTTTTCAGTGTTAGATATTTCCCAAATATTTTTTACATTTGCCGTGTTCAAGAAGATTAGTCTTTCAATATTTTGGTTTTGGCTAATAATCGTTCTTTAAGGAAGAAGTATTATTTCAGTAATGCCCGAAGTGTTTTGTATTATGGACGAATGTATTCGTTTATAGCACTGAAGGGCGAAAATGGCGTGTTCTGAAAACGTTAAAGACCTTTAAAATCCTGTCTTTGTTTTTCAGAATACTATAAAATAAAACCGGTTAAGGGTTTTGCACTCCCCGCCCCGGCTTTCCTAGTTACATTCAATAATTAAACTGAATGCCGTGCAAAGATACTTTGAAACACCGCAAAACCGTTGAAAATCACTGTTAAATGGTTGTTTTTCACCGGCGTTTGGCATCCGATATATAACATTTCAAAATCAGTATTAGTCTTTTTTCAAACCAATTGAGTAATCAATGGGAATAGGCTGTTATTGCAGCGAAAAGGTGCATATCGGAAATACTACGAAAGTGGGGCGAAAAACAAACCAGCCATAGCCGAAAAGCTGAAAATCGAGTAGGCAAACAAAATTACAATTATGAAAATTATCACTTTGGCTTTTTCAATGATGTTGTTCTTGATGACATCTGAAATTTTTGGGCAAACCACGTACAGTGTAACTAATTTATTAATATCTGATTGTACGTATCAAGTAAACTGTGTTGCAACTTATACTAAAAATAGTCCGGGACCAAACTATTGCATTTTGTTCGCTTATAAAACAATTGCACCAGATCAAACCGCCAGCTTCACAGTCCCGCTTAAGGCTGGATATACTTTCTCAGGTGTGAAGTTTTCTGCAAAAACAGGTACCTATACATTTAGTAATTTCTATATGAATATAATGGGTGATGACACTCGTGACGGTAATTGCAGCCCTTATCCTGGGAATTCGACAGTTTGGCAATCTTTTTCAACAACCGAAGCTACTATTTTTGCTGGTTTAATCACTGGTGAAGAAAAAATGCAAGTATCGGATTCAACAGACGAGTCTACTCTTGATAATAAATTAACAGAACTATCAATTGTTACTTCTGTGGATCAGTTTTCAAATGATCAGCAAATCCTTTATCCCAATCCTGCAGAAAATGAAATTTTCTTTGAAGCCAACGAAGCTGGAGTATTATACCTGTATAATTTATCAGGACAGGTTATGATGGAGTCAGATTATTGTCAAGGATCAAATCAGTTTGATATAAGTGAGTTGCCAAGTGGACAATTCATTGTCGTGTTAAATAGCACTACTAACACATCAACGTATCAAATAACCAAGCAATAAACTAAATTTGCTCAGCTTTAATCATCTTATGATTTAAAGTTCTGAAAAATCAGTAGAACAAGTATTTATTGCAGCATGGAGCGTCTTTTATAAACACATTGTAAATTTGAAGATTCGAAAGAACTTTCTGTTTTTAATTTTCTTTCATCTCAGTAATTATCGATAAAAAGATGTTTCGGCAATAATCACTTTTGTCTGGCGAAAATTAACGAAGCCCTTATTTATTTGGGCTTCGTTTTTCATAAATACGATTTCGTAATAATCACTACAGACCCCAAAGACTTTATTATTAGGATGAATTATTTTTCAGAGATTTCAACATTCATCCTTGTCAAAATTTCCATAGCTTTTGCTACCTTTGTTCAGAGAAAAACAATCAGCAATGAATCAGTTAAAACGAATCGGAGTTTTCACTTCGGGTGGTGATGCACCGGGCATGAATGCCGCTATCCGTGCGGTTGCACGTACTGCTATTTTTCATGGACTTCAGGTAACCGGCATCCGGCGCGGTTATCAGGGCTTGGTTGAAGGAGATTTTATTGAGCTGGAAACCAGAAGCGTGGCAAACATCATTCAGCGCGGTGGCACCATACTGAAAACCGCACGCAGTAAAGAATTCATGACCAAAGAAGGTATGGAAAAAGCTTACAATAATCTGCGTCGTTCCGGTATTGATGCCATTGTGGCTATTGGTGGCGATGGTACTTTTCGTGGCGCGCATGAATTCACATCGATTTATCCCGATGTGAAAATTGTCGGAATTGCAGGCACCATCGATAATGACCTGGCGGGCACCGACAATTGTATTGGCTACGATACCGCATTGAACACCGTTGTCGAAGCCGTTGATAAAATCCGCGACACCGCCGATTCGCATGAACGACTTTTCTTTATTGAAGTGATGGGGCGCGATGCAGGTTTTATTGCTTTGCGCAGTGGCATTGCCGTTGGTGCCGAAGATATTTTAATTCCGGAAACATCCTCATCGATAGATGAATTGATTGATAAACTTGAAAATGGTCGTCGCAGAAATAAAACCAGTGGCATTATCATGATTGCTGAAGGCGATGAAAGCGGTGGTGCCTTTGCTGTGGCCGAACAAGTGAAAAGCAGATTGCCTCAATACGATGTGCGTGTAACGGTGCTGGGCCACATTCAGCGCGGCGGTTCGCCTTCGTGTATGGACCGCGTGTATGCCAGTCAATATGGCTATCATGCTGTAAAGGCGCTCCTGGCAGGTAAATCGGGTATTATGGTCGGACTTGTGAAACGCGATGTTGTTGAAACTCCGTTTAGTCAGGCGGTCAAGCATACCAATAAAGTGCGGTCCGATTTAAAAGAAATGATCAGGACTTTATCTGTTTAATTGTTCATTGTGTTTGCCGAAATAATTCTGCCGCTGCCCCTCAGGGGATTCTTTACCTATCGGATTCCTGACGGGATGAAAGATCAGGTGGAGACTGGTATGCGCGTAGTTGTGAATTTCGGATCAAAGAAATTTTTTACAGGGATTGTCGCAAACATCACCGATAAAGAGCCGGATGGCGACATCAATATCAAGGAAATTTCAGAAGTGCTCGATGTGTTTCCGGTCGTCAATCCGTTGCAACTCGAATTCTGGAACTGGATGTCGTCGTATTATATGTGCTCGG
>Ga0209373_10004272_pt1 | contig 12429 bp, 4 predicted proteins | sample Higcelweek5metaG_FD_187173 | JGI IMG/M metagenome (GOLD analysis project Ga0209373, IMG submission 187173) | Freshwater pond sediment microbial communities from the University of Edinburgh, under environmental carbon perturbations - High... | ecosystem: Environmental > Aquatic > Freshwater >... | reverse complement strand
TCTACATGACGGTTTTTAGCTATTTCGATAAAGATCCATCGGCAAGAAGAGTGGTCGGTTTGTTGGCCGACAGTAAAACAACATCTGATTACCAGTGTGCTTATCGCGAAGGGGCTGGAATGGCAATTGCCGATCTGGCCCGTTTGTCGAACAATAAATTGGTGAATACAGAACTGCGGGTGAAATTTTTAGCTGCGGCTGAAAAAGCATTTGCCCATTCGCAAAAATTCAATTTAAACTATTGTGACGACGGGAAAGAAAACATCATTGATGATTATTGTGCGCTGATGGGATCAACCGAATTGTGGTTGGCAACCGATAACGCAATTTATCGCGATGAAGCCCGCAAACGAGCGCAAAACCTTTCGAAGCGCATTTCTACTGAAGGATATTTCATTGCCAACGACAGCAACCGTCCATTTTGGCATGCTTCCGATGCAGGGTTGCCAATAATTGCGTTGGCTCGTTATCTCGATAAAGAAGCCGAACCCAATTTCAGGAGCAGAGCCCTTTCAACCATTAAAAAAGCGTTAGATTACAATCTTGCTGTTACTTCAAAAGTGGAGAACCCGTTTGGTTATGCTCGTCAGAATTTTTTGTTGAATGGAAAAGTAATGGATGGGTTTTTCATTCCTCATGAAAATGAGAGTGGTTGGTGGTGGCAGGGTGAAAACGCCCGTTTGGGATCATTAGCTGCGGCCGCTTTGGTTGGCAGCAGGTTGGTCTATCCTAAAGAAAAGTTTCCTGAACAGAATGACGCATTGACGCAATTTGCCTATCATCAGCTTACTTGGGTGTTGGGACGAAATCCATTTGACATCTGTTTTATGTACCAAAAAGGGAAGAACAATGTTCCTTACATGAAATCGATGTATGGACATGGAACCGGAAAAGGCGGAATTTCGAACGGTATAACCGGTAACAAAGAAAAGCCCGACGGTTCAGGTATTGACTTCAGGTTTGAAGACGATGGCAACGAATGGCGCTGGACCGAACAGTGGATTCCTCATTCAGCTTGGTTTTTGCAAGGCGTAGCCGCAACAGTTTCGGAATAATTCAATATTTATACATAATAACTAATGGAAAAATTTGCATTCAGAAATATATTTTTGCTGTGTTTGCTTCTGTCTCAGTTTTATGCGCAGGCAAAAAAACCAGAAAACAAATTCAATGTACTTGTTCTTGCCGAACGGGGTGGAGACCATGAACCGTATGTAAAGGCCGGGTTAGAGTGGATTGCTGTTAAATCAGATGAGCTTCATTTTAGGTATGATGTGATTAATAAAGCGGATCAAATAACTGATGAATTTCTGACCCAATACCAATTAATTGTTCAGTTGAATTTTCCCCCTTATACATGGAAACAAGATGGAATGAAAGCCTTTGAAAGTTATATTGAAGAAGGCAAGGGTGGCTGGATTGGGTTTCATCATGCCACATTGTTGGGCGAATTTGATGGTTACCCAATGTGGAACTGGTTTTCGATTTTCATGGGCGATATTAAGTTTGAGAATTACATTGCGAGTTTGGTCTCGGGAAATGTGGGCGTTGAGAATATGAAACATCCGGTAATGAAAGGGGTGCCTGAAAATTTTGTTGTTGAAAAAGAGGAGTGGTATACCTATAATCAAAGTCCACGCCCTAATGTAACCGTATTGGCAAGTGTTGATGAGAACAGTTATTTACCTAAATCGGATATCAAAATGGGCGACCATCCAGTAGTGTGGACCAACGAAAAGATGAAGGCCCGGAATGTGTACATTTTTATGGGGCATCATCCTGCATTATTTAAAAACGAAGCTTACCTGATGATTTTTGAGAATGCAATCAAATGGGCGTCCAAAAAAACCAATTAGCAATAACGTAATTGTATAAAAAAAATGGGTCAATCGTTGCTGCGAATGACCCATTTTTCTTTGAATTGTTGAAACAAAAAAGGTGGAAATATTCCACCTTAAACTGTTGCCAGTTTTCTCTCGCCACAAAATCCCCTAAATTCTAACTAACTAAAAACCTAAACTAACCTAACAAACCAACTAATCAAAAATCTTAAACCTATTATCTCTTTTTTACATCTTAATCTAAAGAAAGGAGTCAGCCACCAACTGACTCCTATTATCTTCCTAAAAATGAACTTATGAACGCTAACTTGTATTTCAATTATATAGTATGAAATATCAATTGTTGTGCCGTTTTTTCAATGTTCAGTAAAATAGGTATTTAGGTCTTTTTGTTCTTCTGTTGAATATTCAAAATGGGACAGTTTTTATTTTTTTGGAATTCTTTTTTTTTAAAAAAAGAAGTGAGATCCTAAGTTCTCACTTCTCCAATAAAGTCACTAAAAAACTCTCTCTCTTAAAACCTAAAAAACCCTCTTCAATTTTCTGAACTCAAACCTAATTGAACCAATATGTTTTCGTAGGAACAAAATCAACTTACCTAGATTTTTTATTCCTATTTTTTTGAACGATCATTAATTATATTTTTATAATTAATCAATGTTGATGCCAAAGTGTTAAGTGTCACAATTATAGCGTATTGCGTGAGAGGTTAAATTTTATTTGTTTCAAATTGGGACGCTGTTTGTAAATTTGGGAATTAAAGTGTTGGAATGTGAGCTCAATTCTTTAAATTGAAGTTGAATTTGGAATTGAATAAAATAGCGAATTTGAAAACTTTGAAAAATGAATTCATGTCCTGAAATAGTAAGTAATTATCAGAAAGAAAACAGGCTGTCTGATTCTAATTTGCTATGCGTTTTTGACAATCAGAACGGTGTGCTTGAGCTGCAAGGTGATTTTTATTCGAATCTGAACCTTGATTTGAAAGGAACAGTACTGATTGAAAAGAAGATTTCAGAATTGATAATTTCGCTTCAAAAAGGGAATATTCATTTTTTCCCAGAATTTAATTTAATTGACAATATCAATTGCCATTTGCATGTTATACAGACTGATAATAAAGTATGGGTATTTGCAAATAGGAATTTGAACGAAAAGCATATGACTACTAAGTCTGTAATATTGGAAAGTGAACAGCCACAATCAGAGAGTGAGCAGTTACAAGAGATGTTAAAAATGAAAGATCAGTTTTTAAACATCATTGCCCACGATTTTCGATCTCCAATAACTAATGTAATCGAAGGTGTTTCAATCGTTCAAAATAATCTTTTTAAAATCGACGGGATAAGTGATTTTGATAAGGAGATTATTAATTGTGTTAGGGAAGAGTTGATTCTATTGTTAAATTACACTAACAAACTTAACAACTGGACCAAGTTGGATTTAGAGACTGATGAATCCAAATTTGAAACCTTTTCAATTGAGAACCTCTTTTCTTCGGTCGAGATTAGTTTGCGCAACTTGTTGGAAGATAAAAATATAGGAATAATCTGGAAGTGTGATTCAGCATTGTCATATACTACCGATATGTCGTTGTTCAAAATGGCAATTTACAATCTGATAGAAAATGCGATCAAGTTTTCACCAGAAAATGAATTGATTACAATTGAAGCCCGTCCTGAATTCATTAAAATTTCAGATAATGGATTCGGAATTTCCGATGAGAAATTGAATATGATTCGTAAAGGGTATTTGTTTAAAAACAATAAAATTACGGGGAAATGTTTTGGCCCTGGACTCGGGTTGAATGTAGTAACACGCATTTTTGCTTCATTGAAATATGCATTTGAAATTGAATCGAAAGTAGGAATGGGTACAACAATCACTATTAAAATTAAGTAATTATGGGTAAAGGTAAATACAAGATTTTTATTGTCGACGACAGTAACCTTTTTCTGAAAGTACTCTCAAGTTCACTATCAGTTAATGATGAATATGATATTAAGACCATTACAACAGGGAAAGAGTGTATCGAAAGATTGAAGGAGAAACCAGATATTATAACCCTCGATTATACGTTGCCCGATTTTAACGGGAAAGAGGTTTTGGAACGAATTACCGCACTTTTGCCCAGTACTTATGTAATCATTGTTTCAGGGCAAAGCGATATAAATACCGCAATCGAATTACTAAAAATTGGAGCGTACGATTACATTGTTAAAGGCGTAGATACCCGCGAAAAGATTGAAATATCGATTAAAAAAATCATAGAAACGCTGAAGTTAAAAGAGGAAAATAAAATTCTGAAGGAAGCTATCAAAACTGAATACAATTTCAGGAGCCTTATTAAAGGCAGTAGCAAAGCCATGGAAAGTGTTTTCAATTTAATGGGCAAAGCGGTACAAACCAACATCACCGTTTCGGTATTTGGAGAAACGGGATCTGGTAAAGAGTTGGTTGCAAAAGGAATTCATTATAATTCAGTACGAAGCAACAAACCATTTGTTCCTGTTAATATCTCTTCTATTCCCGAAACATTGATTGAAAGTGAACTTTTTGGTTACGAAAAAGGTGCTTTTACTGGTGCTGAGGGGAGCAAAGCCGGGAAAATTGAAACGGCCAATGAAGGTACTCTTTTCCTCGACGAAATTGCTGAAATGAACTTAAGTACACAAGCTAAGTTGTTGAGGGTTATTCAGGAACGGGAACTCACTCGTTTAGGAAGCAATAAAACCATTAAGTTCGATGTCAGAATTATTATTGCCACCCACCGTAATTTGCAGGAATATGTCCAGAAAGGTCTTTTCAGGGAGGATTTGTATTTTAGGTTACTTGGTTTAACAATTGATTTGCCTCCGTTGCGTGAAAGGGGAAACGACTGTATTTTACTGGCCAAACAATTCATCAACGAATTTTGCGACGAGAACAAAATGCCTCACAAACAACTTTCGGATAGTGCTTCTGAGAAAATTCGTTCTTATCGGTTTCCCGGTAATGTACGTGAATTAAAAGCTTTGATGGAATTGGCCTGTGTCCTTGCTGACGACGATATGATCGAAGCACAGCACATCAACATTAACCCTGTAAATCTGAATCAGAATCTCTTATCAACGGAGAAAACCTTACAGGAATACAATGAAGAAATTATTCAATACTTTGTGAATAAATATCAGAATGTTCGTGAAGCAGCCCGGAGGTTAGATGTTGGAAAATCAACGATTTATCGCTATTTGCAAGCGAAAGAAGAAGAGGACGATGAATCAGAATCCTAAGAAAGGAAGAACCTGATTCTCTTTAGTTTTGAAATCGTAACGAAGCATAATTTCAAAAGTGCCTGATTGATAATTTCGAAGTCTACTTGAATAATCATACGAGAACCCGATTTTCAAATTTTCAACCTGAAAATGGGCATAAGCTCCAGGGCCATCGCTAATGCGGTACATGGCTCCAAACCATACCTTATCGTAGAATAAGAAACTGAAATCAAAGTCGGCAGTTGCAGGTGCGCCCGAAACCAGTATGGTTGTAAAACCAGGTTTGAAGGTCACTTCGGGCGATAACTGGTAAATATATGCAGCCTGCAATAAATAATGACGCTCCTCTCGGCTGGTCGCACTTCTCGATATATCTTTCTTATTGTACTTGTTCTCTAACAAACGCGGAACCGATAAACCCACATAGTAATTGTTGCTGTACAAAAAGAGTCCAACGCCAAAATTGGGCATTAAATGGTTAAAGTCACCATAATCCAATATGTACGAATCATCGAGATGAATACGGTCAAGACGACTGAACATTGCTTGAATATAATTGAACCCGCCTTTCAGTCCAAAACTTAACTGTGTAGATGGGGCAACCTGAATTCGGTATGAATAGTTTGCGAAAAGTGAGGTGTTTGACACCGCTTTTCCAATGTCGTCGAATATGAAATCGAATCCCAATCCGGTGTGCAAACTGTCAATGGGTGAACTAAAGGTTAACGATGAGGTTGTGGGGGAATTTGGTATGCCCAGCCACTGTTTTCTGAAAATGGATGAGATGCTTCCAACTCCGCGAACACCGGTATAAGCAGGGTTTACCGACATCAAATTGTTCATGTACTGAGTATATACAGGATCTTGCTGAGCGCTGGCATTCAACCCCAGAGCTAAGATTCCTGTAACCATCAGTACAGAAAATAAGTGTTTCGATATGTTCTTAATTCTCCTCATAAAATTGGCCTATCGATAAATATATATCAACCCGGCTTGTTTGTTTCTAGCTTCGTTATATTTTAATGTATAGTAATAAGGGCCTGAAGGCAAAGTGTCGTCGCCAAGGAAACTTCCCTGATTAGAGCCTCCGCCCCAATCGTTTTCATAGGCTTTTCGTTGATAAACCAAATGCCCATAACGGTTGAAAATTTGCAGTAATGCATCGGGGAAATATTCTATTCCTTCAATAATCAGCACATCGTTTTTACCATCACCGTTTGGTGTAATAATTTCAGGAACCCGTAATTCTTTGATCACAAAAACAATCCAACCTTGTTGCTCATTTCCACATGGCGAAACAATGGTGTACAATACACTGTCGCGGCTAAAGAAATCGGCATTGGGTCTATAAGTCAGAGTGCTGTCGTTATTTTGTTCCAGCAAACCTGATAATGGTTGATCGAATTGTTCTATTGACGGGTAAAAATATCCCATGTCGTTGGCAATCGGGTTGAATTCTACCGGAACACCCGGCCAAGTTTCGACCGTGTCGGCTACTGCTGTAAGTGGAACTTCGGATGGAACCTTGATATTTACAATTGCTGAAGCAGAATCGCCTTCGTTATCGAAAATGGTGTACATAAATTGGTCGCCATTGCATGTGAGCTCAAACGGAGTGTATATAAATTCTCCTGTTTCAGCAATTAAACGAACAGTTCCCGATGTTGGACCGAAGCCAATTAATAAATGTGTTTGTAGTGTGTCGATGTAACCGTCGGGGTCAGGATCGTAATCGTTGGCCAATACCTGAATCACCAGTTCGGAATCAAAATTGACAGTTACTTCGTCGGCTTGTGCAACGGGAAGAGTATTACGTTCAATCACATCGATCAATACCCAGGCGGTATCGAGCTGTCCCCAAATATCCTTGATGGCATATTCAAGCGAGTCAATTCCGTAATAATGGTCGGTTGGCCTATAGTTTACAAAGTTGTAGCTGGTAGAGGCGGCAACCCCATTTTGAGGTGGGGTAACTATAAAAATGGTGTCGATGGTGCACCTTTGTTTGTCCTTAAATTCGTCGTTTATAAGAACATCGAAGTCGGCACTTGTATTTTCATCAATCGAAATAGAATCAGCATTGGCGGTTATTCCTTCTAATACTGGCATGATAAAAACAAACCCAATTGCTGAAGAATCGTATGGATCAGATATTTTGTATTTGAACCAGGCATCGCACCACAGAATGGTATCGGCTGAAATGGTGATGGTGCTGTCGGGATAATTGATGCTGATGTGCAGGGAATCACCAAGGTCAACTATTTGTTTTGCAAGAATAATGGAGTCTCGGTCTACGTCGTAATCGTTTTTAAGAATATGGTCAAACGAGATGGTTGTTGTTGTCGATCCGGTATTCCAAACCACTGTATCGGTAACAGCAACCGGCGCATCGTTAATTGGGTTTATGGTGACATATACTCTTAAATCGGCACAAACTTTATTCGCCGAGCAAATGGTGACATTGAAATAATCGGTGCCCGATGAATCTTGTTCTGGGGTGTAAATTAATTCTTGTTTATTGGTCGATAATGTCCAACTTCCAATTTCGGGAGTAACCAGTTCGTTTGCATTATCAACTGAAAAGAAGAGATGTTTTTCGGCAAGTAGTGGGGCTAAAGCAAACTTAACAGGCGTATCTTCATCTGTAATCAGTTTCTTGATAATGGTAGAGCCTAAATCGACTATTACAAACACTTTTGCCGATGCACACTTCCCTTCGGTATCACAAATTTCATAAGTAAATTCGTCGGTGCCCTCGTTTGTATCTGAGGGTAGGGTGTATAGAATGGTGCCGGTTGTTTTATCAGCAAAACAATCTCCTTTTATACTGGTTAGTGGTGTGGTAATTTTCAAGCTGTTCCAATCCAATTCACCGTCAATATCAAAGTCGTTGTTCAGTACAAAAATGCGCTGAGTGGCGTTTTCTGTTACCACAGCATTGTCGTCATTGGCAACAGGAGGGGTATATACTTCGTTCACCCAAATGTTGATTTCGGCAAAATCGCAGTTGTTATCGTTGTCGCATATTTGGTAAATAATTTTGTCGAGACCAAAGAAATTTGAGTCAGGAGTGTATGATATGATGTTGTTCGCATCAATTGAATACGAACCGAATTGTGGTCCTGCAATTATTTTGAAACTATTTCTGTCAATGGTTGTCGTTTCATCTGAAGCATCAGTGTCGTTATCAATTGGATGAGGATTGTCTATTACCAAAAGTTTACCTTCATTTGTGGTGTAAAAGTCATTATTCGCTATTGGATTGATTTCCGATTTCACCAAAACAGTAACTTTTGCAGTATTACACGATGATATTTCCAAATCCAAATCACAAGCAGAATAGTTTAGACTATCAAAACCGGTAAAGCTTGAGTTTGGTGTATATGTAAGTTTTCCTGAATTGTTATTGAATGTTGAGTTTCCGTTAAGAGGCTGGGTAATGAGCACAGAAACGGTGTCAATCCCGTTGTCAAGGTCAAAGTCGTTTTTAAGGATTGGTAATATTGCCGTTTCTCCTTTGAAAATTGCAATGGCGTCGTCTCTTACAATTATTGGGCTGTTTACCGATTTAACGTGAATAAACACGGTTGCAAAATCCCAATATCCCGATGTACTTCCAACTAAATAAATTAAACTATCGGTTCCGTTAACGTTTTTTTCCGGTTGGTAAGTAATGGTTTTAGAAGCCACATCGTATGTCGCAATTCCATGTTCGGGGTAAATCTTAATATTGACCGAAAGCGGATCGGGAATATGACCACCAATTGTGTCGTTGGCGATTATTGGAAAGGTTATAGGAATATTTTCAAGTGTTGAAACAGTATCATTTTGAGCAGCATAACTGTCGTTTGTGTTTTTAACCACCACTGTTACAATTACTGTGGCTGTTGCTTTATCAAAGTCTGAAACAGAGTACGTGAATTCGAAAATGCCCATTTCAGAAGATATAAAAGAAATGGTGTCACCTGTTCTGGTGATTTTGTCGGTTTTAGTAATCACCAACGAAGTGGAATCAATTCCATCGTCGACATCACTTACCTGGTCGAATGCATTAAATTGAACAGATTCATCTACCATGGTGGTAAACGAGAGGTGTTTTGCAACGGGAATATCGTTAACCGATTCTACACGAATAATAAACCATGCGTTGTCGCAAAAAACCGGATCTCCTTTATCACAAATCTGGTACTGAAGACTATCGGTTCCAAAGAAATCTTTGTTGGGGAAATACGATATTTCGCCATTGAAGCTGTTCACATAGGCTTTCCCATGTTTTGGTTCAGTAAGAATGGTCAATGAACTGTAATCAACATTTCCCAACGAGTCGTTATCCACATCCACATCGTTATCCACCACATTATAGTGCAAATATTTGTCTTCATCAATTTGAGCATAATCGTTAGTGGCAACAATTGGATCGTTCTGGCCAAGTATTAATACAATCAGTTTTGAAGAGGCTGTTAACCCAGCACCGTCGGTAATTGAATAGGTGAATTTTTCAGAAATGTATTCTCCATATCCGAGTTGGTCTACAATGCTGCGGTAAGGTGTGAATTCCACTTTGCCATTTTCTGTCCAGAATAGTTCACCGTAAATGCCACTCAATAGGTGGTTGGAGCCTCCTTCCATCGAAATAACCGAAAGCGTATCCCGGTCGGGGTCCTTATCGTTTGCAAGCAATCCAACAATGGCTTCATGTGTGGCCGAGATATCGTCTTCGCGCAGCTCAAGCGTATCGGTATAAGCTATAGGATTATTGTTTATACCCCAAATGTTGATGGTGATTGACGAGGTATCGGTGGCATCAAATTTATCGGTGATGATGTATTCAAACTGTTCAACATTTAACTCGTCAGGGCGAAGAGCAACCGCCAATGCAGAATCTGGTTCGTAGGTGAAACTACCGTCGGGAGCCCAACTCAACGACCCATAAACGCCAGTTATATCAATGTTGCCACTGTCGTTCACTTTACTTACCGGATATTCTGTCCCATCAACATCGAAGTCGTTCGATCTGATATTTTCATCGGTTGCAGTGGTAATTATTGGCACGTAGTCAAATGTTTCAAATGTATCTTCTAATGCAACCGGTGGATCGTTAACACCATAAATAGAGATGTTAAGAACTGCGGAATCGAGGCCATTGTTGATGTCTGAAATCACATAGCTAAATTGCTCGTTAACAGTATCGCCAAAAGCAAGTTTATCGCATTCGAGCTTATTGACAATAAATTGATATGCTCCAGTGCTGTCCCATTGCAATTCGCCATAAGTTGAAATGAATGGAGAAGCCGAATTATTAATGCTGATTACCTTTAACGGATCGTTGTCAATGTCGGAATCGTTGGACAATATGGCAACTGTGGAGTCTGCCGGAATAGCAATACTTACGGTATCTTCTGCGATTAAAATATAGTCGTTTGAAGCTAAAGGGGCGTCATTCACACCTGTAATTTCGAAAACTACCATTGCGCTGTCAGTTGCTGTGTGTGTGTCTGATACGATGTATGTGAAGGTGTCAATAACCTTTACACCTAAAGCAAGCGAGTCTATTTCGGCATTCAGTTCGTATTTCGAAATTCCTGTTGCATCGATGGTGAGTAGGCCATAAATACCGTGGATCGTATCCTGATATAGATTATATCTGTTTTTCACAAAAATGGAATCACCGTCAATGTCGCTATCGTTTTGAAGAACACCGTTGTTTTTTGTGCCAACAATGTCTACAAAGCGTTGGTCTTCGGTTAATGTAATGGTGTCATTTCCAGCAATTGGATTGTCATTTACCCCAACAATGGTAATGATGAGTGAGTCGTGAGCAGACGTATTTTGCGTATCGAAAATGGTGTATTTGAACACATCGCGAACGCGTTCCCCTTCATACAATGGATTTGTTGCAACCGAATCGGGAGTGTAGGTATATGAACCGTTGCTTCTCCAAACGAAGGTTCCGAATACACCGTCAACAGTGTCTTTGCTATCGTAATTCACGCGGCTCACGTCAATCGAATCACCACGGTCTATATCGTAATCATTAGCCAGTAATTGATTTTGTTCTGTACTTGATATGAACGGTGTGTCTTCAACAATCAGGTTTGAATCGGTAAATGCAATTGGGTTATCGTTTCTTCCGCTGATTTCTAAATAGAGGTATGCCGATGTTTCCGATTGTAGTTTGTCGATGATGGAATAGGGGATTGAATCGAGAATAACATCGTTGAATGCCAGAGTGTCGAGCCCATCGCGCAAATCAGCATGGGTGTAACGGTTGTAATTATAAGTTCCGTCAATATTCCAGTTAAATTTTGCAAATTTCGTATCGGTCGGGCTTCCTGTCTGTACATTGAAACTGTTCATTTCAAATGAGTCACCATCGGGATCCTTATCGTTGTAAAGAAGCGATAGTGCCTGGGTGTTGTGTTCAATCACCAGATCGTTTTCTGTAACGAAAAGGGTATCGTTTTGTGGTCTTGGAACGTCGTTTTCCCCTGTAATGTTAATAATCAGGTAAGCCTGATCAATTGAATCAAAGCGGTCTTTAATTTCAAAATAAAACGAATCGATCACCATCTCCAATGCAGCAAGTGTATCAATGTCAGCATTTAAAGTATAGGAGAAAATCCCGTCGGCTGTCCAGTTCAATTCTCCATATTTCCCATGAGTAGATTCAATAGAAATAATACCAAAATCTTCATTGTCGTCAATGTCGCTGCAATTGTTCAGTATACCACTGGCACGGGTTGTTTGGATCAGCACGGAATCGCTTTCAAGCATACTTTCGTAATGGTTTTCAGCAACAGGTGCATCGTTCTGCCCGGTAATTGTGATTGTTAACTGAGCTGTGCTTTTTGCGTTGTTTTTATCGAGTACGGTGTATTGGAATATGTCGGTCATCGTTTCTCCTTCAAACAACGTGTCAACAGTCGCTATATCAGTTGTATAGGTATATGAACCGTTGGGTTGCCAAATTAAAGTGCCATATTCCCCGTGTTGTTCGTACGAATTATCCTGACCGTTTACTGCAACAACAATGGGGTCACGGTCAATGTCGTTGTCGTTTGAAAGTAATCCCAATGAATCGGCGATTTCTGTAAAATGATCATCTTCATTAATATCAAGAAAATCGTTTACGGCAATTGGTGCGTCGTTTATTCCGTTGATAATAATGATCAGCTTCGCTTTTGCAATAGAATCAAAATCATCTTTTATGGAGTATTCGAAAATGTCTGTTATCCAGTCGCCAGCGGCAACAGTATTTATTGTATCCGGATTTGGAGTATAGGTGTACGATCCATCAGCATTCCAATTCAGTATTCCAACTTTACTCGTATATG
>Ga0209373_10004271_pt1 | contig 12429 bp, 22 predicted proteins | sample Higcelweek5metaG_FD_187173 | JGI IMG/M metagenome (GOLD analysis project Ga0209373, IMG submission 187173) | Freshwater pond sediment microbial communities from the University of Edinburgh, under environmental carbon perturbations - High... | ecosystem: Environmental > Aquatic > Freshwater >... | reverse complement strand
AACCTCATCAAAATTCATTGGACGATATTTCAATGTTAAAGACATTTTTTTAAATTAAAAAATAAATCTTTTATTTATAAAGTTTTATTATCTTTTTTCAATCAAAAATAAAAGATTAATTATTTTTCAAATCATTACTTATTCTCAAAATATCATTAATCATATCTGTAAAATACTTTGATTCCAATCGAACTAAATGAGCTCTAAGTCATTCTTCAGTATCAATCAAATTATCGTAAACCTTTTCAGAATACTCTTTTAGTCAGCAAGATAAAAATTCTTTTACGAAAATAAAATAATTCCATATAATAAAAGACAAATAATTTATACACATAGAAATTTTCGCATTGTCCAAATGTAAAGCCCAATTAATAGATCCATTTTGTCAATTTCTTGCAATATCTGTATATTGCACCACTGTATCAGCTGCAGAACTATGTCAATGAAGTGATAAAAACTTATAAATTTGCCAATCTACTTTTAAATCGTTTTTCATAAATCTTCAAATATTAAATTTTTCTTGCCCTGTCTCATTATATAATGTTTTTTCTCGCTTTGTCGGATAAAATTCTATATAATACAATCTCAAAATTAACTCAAATAAAGGTCTTATCAAAATTAAATTATCTGTATAAAATCAACTAATCAACCTAGAATATGCAGAAAAAAGAGTTAGCATATTATTTGCTAAAAAGATAAATTGAATTGAGTTGTGACTTTTCCATAGACTTTTATCCACATAATTTAAGTATTCCAAAATATGACTCATACTATCAAAAGCATGTTCAAAAATATTTATAAATCAATTAAAAGTCTTAATCATATAATCTCTATGAAATTCTTCATACCCATAAATATCCATAAATATCTTTGATGGATTCTCAGTATGAGATAGCATTTTTTCTATTTTCTTTTGTCATTCAGGAGAAGCTTCTCTAAAAGGTATTTCTCTTCAATCTCTTCCTTTCATAATGTTTATATATTTAAAAAATAAAAAAAAGCACATACTCTTTTCGAGATATGTGCTTTTATATTTTAAATTAGAATTTATCGTATTTTGCCATTACAAGATCTGCGTTTATTTTACTAACAAGCTCTTGTACAACTCAAACTATAATAATAACTCATGAACCTGATACTATCACAGGGATAGAACCAAGAGATCTTGTAATACTTTCTACAAAAGGAATATATGAAAGAATATAAGAATATATTCATATAATACCAAGACCTATTCATCACCATAGACAAAGATGCAACAATGTAGAATTGATATACTTAGCTGTTTCTTCTCAAGGTCTAATTCATGGAATAAATCATCATCTTTTTTGGATATTATCTGCCATTTTATCAGGGTTGAATACTATCAATGTGTAGAAGAAAGTAAACAAGACGATGAAAAGGAAATATACAAATATAACAAGCAATGATGGAGTTTGTGTATAAATATTTAAGTTTTGAGATATCCAATCACTAGCTGTAGCCATTGCTCCAGATACTGTAGAATATTTGGTAATAACCTGGGATAACAAATAAGGGAATGTAACGAATGCTATAGAAAAGATTATCGGTATCATTCAAACAGGATTTAATGGAATGGGCAAAATCGCAGTTTCCTGTACTTTACCATGTCTTGCGTGGATTATAGGGATTTCTTTCCTTGTCTTGATAAGTAATACTGAAAGTACAACTAACACCAAAACAACTATCAACATAAATAAAACTATAGATACCAAATTGGATCAAGAATTTGATGATGTATATGTAAATATTTTGGAAGATATTCAAGCTACGATATTTGCAAAGATAATAAGAGAAGTTCAGTTTGATATTCATTTTTCAGTAACAAGTTCTCAAAGCCACATAAGCATGACAGTTCACACAGTCAAAACAAATGCTGACAATAATACTATACTAAAACTTGCTGTATTGATAACTGTACCACCTAATATATGATTTATAAAGTATACCATTCAAATAGATTGTAGGAAAGCCAAAGGAAAAGCTATCCGTCTTGTGTATTGCTGAATTTTGATAGTTCAAACTTCTCATTGTTCTTGAAGATCTTCAAGTTGAGGCAATACAGAAGTCAAAAGTTGCATAATAATAGAAGCATTGATATATGGTATAAGTCAAACAGCTATTATTGAAAATTGATCTAATGTTCATCACAAAAGCATTGCGAAATATTCAAGTCATCAAGAATTTTGAATATTTGTAGCTGCTATCAAAGTTTTTAAATCAACAAAAGGAACTGGGATAAAAACAAGTAATCTATACAATACTAATATAATTAGTGTAAAAATAATTTTTTGTCTTATAGATTTATTTGCCCATACATCTCAAATATATTTTAAAAATTCAGTCATTAATTTGTTTTAATTTTAAAAATTTTTAATTTATCTTCCCTCCTGCTTTTTCAATTTTTTGTTTAGCTGAATCAGATATTGCATCCATTCAAGTAAAAGTTACAGCTTTTGAAAAATCTCATGTTCACAAAACCTTTACAAGTGTATCTTCTTTATTTATATAGTTAAACGCTTTTAATACTGTTTTATCTATAACCATATTATTAGTGATTTTATCATCTTTTTCAAGTCTTCAAAGATTCACAGCTTGATAATCTTTTATAAGATTTTTTTGTCTTTTGAAACCTTTAAGTTTAGGCAATCTCAAATTCAAAGGAGTTTGACCACCTTCAAACCATGCTGGACGAGTACCTGAACCAGTTCTTGATCATTGTCATTTCAATCATCTTGTACTGTAATTTCATCTTCAAGAAGCATTTCCTCTACCTCTTCTTTTAGACTTTCTTACTAGTCATTTACTTTTTGTAAGTTCGTTAATAAACATTATAAAGGTTATTATTATTTAAATATTATTCACTTTTTTTAGGAGCTTTTTTGACTGCTTTTGGTGCAGCTTTTTCTTCAGTTGTTTTTGCTGCCTTTGGAGCTGATTTTTTAACTTCAGTTACAACTACTTTTTTGATAGTTTCTTTTTTGACGGCAGGTTTCTTTTCTTTAGAATCCACAGTTTCTTCAGTTGAGCTTTCTACTTTTGGAGCTGATTTTTTAATAGGAGCTTTTAAAGTTCTAGTAGGCTTTTCTGATTTTACAAATTTTTCAATTTTTGCTTGCTTCTCTTCAACTGCAGTTTCTACATCATCATCCTCTTGAGCTGTTCTCTCAGCTTTAAATTGTGATAATGCATAAATTGTTGCCAAAGCATTATTAAGTTTATTATTAGTTCAAATAATTTTGGACAAAATATTGTTGTATCAAGCTAAGTCAAGAACTGCTCTAACTGCTGATCATGCTTTAAGTCATGTTCAAGCACCAGCTGGAATAAGTTTTACAATAGCTGACTTATATTTATGAGTAACTGTATAAGGTACAGTATTTGATCCAATTATAGGCACAAAATACATATTTTTGTATGCATCATGAGTAGCTTTACTAACAGCACCTGCTACATCTCAAGATTTTGCTATTCATAGTCAAATTTTACCTTTTTTATTTCAAACAATAATTGTAGCTCTAAAAGAAAGTCTTCTTCAACCAGTAGTAACTCTAGTCACTCTCCTAACTTCTAGTAGTAGCTCTTCATATTTCTTTTCCTGTTTAGGTTTTCTATCTCTCATACAAATATTTTTAAATTTTAAAATTTAAGTCAAGCTTCTCTTGCTCCATCAGCAAGCATTTTCACTCTTCATATATACAAAAATCAATTTCTATCAAAAACAACCTCTCCAACTTTTTTATCCAAAGATTTTTTTGCTAGTTCTATTCAAACTAATTTTGCTCTTTCAGATTTAGTTCATTCTTTGATTTTCATATCATTGCTTGTTGCTACCACATGACCATTTCTATCTATGATTTGTGCATAGATAAATTTGTTTGATCTGTTTATTATCAATCTTGGTCTATCTGTAAGTTCTTTTGCGATAGTATTCACTCTTCTTTTTCTAGCAAAATATTTTGCTATTTTACTAAGAATTTTATTTCTTTCTTTTATCATCTTTGTATTTAATAGAGTTTAAATGTTATTTTTTAGATGTTTTACCAGCCTTAAGTTTAATAACTTGTCCAAAGTATCTAACTCATTTTCATTTATATACTTCTGGTGGTCTAAATGTTATTATTTTTGCAGTTACTTCTCATACCTTTGTTTGTCTATTCAAGCAATACTAAGTATATCATTTCATTTTGGATCTTTCACAGAACTTGCTGAGATTCAATCTGGAAGTACGTATTCAATAGGGTGAGAATATCACAAATTTAAAGTAATTTTATTTCAGTTAACTTTTACATTGTATCAAACTCATAGTACATGAAGTTTTTTTTCATATCATTGAGTAACTCAAACTACCATATTATCTATAAGAGTTCTTACTAAGCCCCATAAATTTTTATGTTCTTCAGAAATTATAGAAGTCAAAACTTCTTTATCAACTAATTTTATTTCAGTTCATTTTGGACAAGTATAATCAAGTTGTCATTTTGGTCATTTGACTACTATATATTGTCAATTTATAGTTACTTCTACTCAGTCAGGAAGTAGTATAGGTAGTTTTCATATTCTGGACATCACTATTAATTTATATTTTAAAACTAATATATTTCTGCTATAAGTTCTCATCAAACTTTATTTTTTTTAGCTTCATGAGTAGCCATCAATCATTTACTTGTAGAGATTATTCATATACCACGACCTCATGCTACAGGTTTAAGGTGAGTGTAAGATACGTAAGTTTTTCTACTTGGTGTTGATATAAGTTTTACAACTGGTATATCAGCTACAGGATCTTTAATTTCTTTAAGTTTTATTTTCAGAAATTTTTTCTTTCAATCTGATATTGTTTCAAAATCTATTACAAAGTTATATCTTTTTAGCAAAGATAGAACATTTTCTTTAAATTTAGAATAAACAACTCAATTTATTTCAGTCCTTCTAGCCATATAGCTATTTTTTATTCTGATAAGCAAATCATTTATTGGAGCGTTTACGAAACTCATTTTTTATTATCTTAATTATTAAATATTACCAACTAGCTTTTCTTACTCACATAATAAGACCTTCTCTTGCATATTTCCTAAAACATACTCTACAAATTCCAAATTCTCTAATATAAGAACCTGTCCTACCACAAACTTTACATCTGTTATAGTATTTTGTAGGATTTTTAGTTGGGATTCATGTGGCAATAGATTTTACTCTTTTGTCATTTAATCTCTCTTGTCTAGCAATCACTGATTTTTTTGCCATTTCATATATTTATATTATAAATTATTTTTTCTCTGCGAATATTATGCCTAATGATTTTAACAACTGTTTGGAATCTTCATCTGTATCAGCCGTAGTCGCAATATTTACTTGTATTCAATGTGAATTTACGATTTCTTCAGGAACTATTTCAGCAAACGGTGTTTGATTTTGGAATCAAATATTGTAATTTCCGTGTCCGTCAAATTTTCTAATTGACAATCATTGAAAATCTCTACCTCTTGGTAATACAAAGTTCACCAACCTTTCAATAAAGTCGTATGCTCTATCTCTTCTAAGTGTTACTTTTAACATCATAGGCATATTTTCTCTCAATTTGAAATTAGAAATAGATTTCTTTGATTTTATCATTTGAGGTTTTTGACCAGTTATTGTCATAAGATTTTTTTCTAGGTCAGAAAAATCCTTCATTCATTTTCTAGTAGCCAAAGATCCGATACCCATAGAAACTATGACCTTATCAATTTTTGGTACTTGATGAATATTCTTTTTTCAAAGTTTTTCCTTTAATTCAAACTTGATCTTTGTATTAAAATCATGATATAAACTCATTCTTTTTAATTATTATTAATTTAAATAGTTGTTCAGCATTTTTTACATACTCTCACTTTTTTGTTGTTTTTATCTACCATTATTCAAAGTCTAACAGGTTTTTTACATTTTGAACAATAATACATAACATTTGACTTATCTATAGGCAAAGTTTTTTCTATAATTCATTTTCATTTAACTGCTTTTTTAACTGTGTTTACTCACTTAACTACAATTTTTTGATCATCGATAACAGCTTGAACTTCAGAATTAGCTCATTTATATTTTCAACTTATAACCTGTACTTTATCGCCTGTCTTAATTTTTCTCATTATTTTGAATTAACAAACTAAATAATTTCTTCTGCCATATTTGCAATATTTTTGAAACCTTTTTCTCTAAGCTCTTTAGCTACAGGTCCAAATATTCTTTTTCATTTAGCAGCTCATTCTTTATCTATAATGGCTACGGCATTATCTTCAAATCTGATATACGAACCATCTTTTCTTCTAATTTCTTTTGCTACTCTGACAATAACTGCCCGAACAACATCTCATTTATTGTAAGTAGAAGATGGTAGAGCTGATTTTACCGCAATCACAACTTTATCTCAAACTGTAGCAAAACTTGCGTTTCATTTAATTAAGCCTATGATCAATCATGTTTTTGCTCAAGTATTATCTACTATTTTAACTCTTGATTCTGTTTGCAACATTCTTAAATATTTTATCTATTAAAATGAGAATATATCTCAATGGAATATTTTCATTATTTAACTATTTCCAACAAAGTCCATCTTTTTAACTTAGAAATAGGTTTTGATTCTCTTATCTTTACTACATCTCAGATTTTTGCTGTTTCATTTTCATCATGAACATAGTATTTTTTCTTTACTACAAATCTTTTTTTGTAGAGCGGATGAACTTTTACGTTCTCTACTTCAACTACTAAAGATTTTTGCATTTTGTCACTAACTACTTTTCAAACCAATTCTTTGATATTCTTATCTCATATTATTACCATCTGTATTGTTTGTTTTATGATTTAAAGCAGTATTAACTCTTGCAATATTCATTCTTGTCAATCTTATAAGGTGTGTTTCCTTCAATCATTTTACAGCGTTTTTCATTCTCAATTGGAAAAGCTCTGATTTAAAATCATTTCTAAGTTTTACTAATTCCTTTATAGGTTTTGCAAGTAGTTCTTTAAATTCAAGTTTGGTCATTTTTAAATTGAATTATTTTTAAATTATTTAATTTCTCATTTACCCACAGTCACTGTCTGCAAAGGTAGTTTGTATGAAGCTTGTTTAAAAGCTTCTTGTGCGACTTCTCTACTAACTCAGTTAATTTCGAAAAGCACTGTTCCTCTTCTAATTCTAGCTCTGAAAGTATCTACATCTCATTTTCATGAACCCATAGGCATTTCCAAACCTTTTTTTGTATAAGGGACATCAGGGAACACTCTCAACCGTATCTTACCAAGTTTTCTAGTGAATCTAACTATAACTTTTCTAGCAGATTCTATCTGTCTATTTGTAAGATAGCAATTGTTCAAAGCTTTCATACCGAAATCTCAGAAAGACACATAAGTTCATCTTGTAGCCATTCATTCCACTCTCAGTCTCATCTGTTTTCTGTGTTTCCATCTATTTGGTGACAATAAAGACATTTTTTATTATTAATCATGTAAATTATTTTCTTTTTGGTTTAGCTTTTAACCCAACTGGTTTAGAACTACTTTTAGATTTTGTAAATACATCTCATTTATAAATCCATACTTTTACTCATAATATTCCATATTTTGTAAGAGCAGTTGTATAATGATAGTCAATATCAGATCTTATTGTCTGTAATGGAACTCTTCAATCTATGAATTTCTCACTTCTTGAAAGGTCTACTCATCCAAGTCTTCCTCATACTTGTATTTTCACTCAAATTCATCATTTTTCCATAACTCTCTGCAACACTCATTTTGCTACTCTTCTGTATGGAACTCTTTTTTCAAGTTGTTCACATGCAAATTCTCACATAACTTTAGCTGAAAGTTCAGGTACTCTGATTTCTTTTACCACAACTTTAAATTGTTTTTTGAATTTTTTCTCAAGTTTTTCTTGGAATTCAGCAAGTTTTTTTCATTCTTTACCGATAATTCAAGCAGGTTTTGCAGTAAATATTATTATTTCCAAATCCTTTTCGGTTTTTCTAATAACTACTTTACCTACTCAAGCTCTTGGAAAACTTTCTTCAATAAAATTCCTGATTTTGATATCTTCTACAAAAAATTGAGCGCTCTGAGCTTTGGTCTTTGCAAACCATTCTGATGGCCAAGATTTTGTAAATCATACTCTAAACCCTCTTGGATCTACTTTTTGTCCCATTAATTTTTATTTATTATCTAAAACAACTTTTATAAATGTTCTGTATTTAATCAATCCATGTATTCTAGATCTTCATACAAATTTCATTCTTTTTATAGTAGGTCATTTTCACAAATCTATTTTTGTAACGATTAATGATGTTCCATCTATATTAGGATTTTTGTATTTAGCGTTATAATAAGCAGATTTAATAACTTTTAGTAATATTTTAGCAGCTTTTTTTGGAGCAAATGTCAAAATACTAATTGCACTGTTCACATCTTTTCCTCTAACTAATTTTGCTACTAACTCCATTTTTTTATCTGAAGATAGAGCGTATTTAAGTGTAGCTGTCATACTTTTATCCATTATACTAAGCTTTAATTGTTAAAATATTTTTTTAAAAAGGGTGTCATCTAAATGTTCTTGTAGGAGCGAATTCTCAAAATCTATGTCAAATAAGTTCCTCTGTAACATAAATACTAACAAATTGTTTTCAATTATGAACTGCAAATGTAAAACCAACCATTTCAGGAAGAATTTGACATGCTCTATCATAAAGCTTTATAATCTTTTTATCTCAAGATTTTGTCATATCCTCTACCTTCTTTAATATCCTTGGATTTACGTAAAATCATTTTTTTAGTGATCTAGCCATATCTTAGTTTTATAATTTAAATTAATTTTTAGTCCTTCTTGATACGATGAATTTATTTGACCATTTCTTTGAACTCCTTGTTTTCTTTCCTGGAGGAACTGGTTTTCATGTGAATGATTTTTGATATTTCAATGCTATAGATGTATGTCATTCTCAACCTCAATGCGGATGATCCACAGGGTTCATAGACTTACCAAGGACGTGAGGTTTTTTACCTAACCACCTATTTCTACCAGCCTTTCATATCACAACATTCTTATGTTCTTCATTTCCGATTTCTCAAATAGTAGCCCAACAATTTTCGTTAAATTTTCTAACTTCTCATGAAGTAAGTTTAATAAAAACTAATTTTTGTTGTTCATCTTTACCTGATATTGTAGCAAAAGCTCAAGCAGATCTAAGCATTTTAGCTTTTGTATTTGGTACAATTTCAAGGTTATATATATTAAATCATTCTGGAATGTCTTTTAATTTTTTTCTATTTCATGGAAGTAATGATGCTTTTTCTCAAGTCATAACTGGAGCTCAAACTTTAATTCATTTCCATGCTATTACATATCTTTTTTCACCATCAGCATATTGTAACAATGCTATTCTAGCTGTCCTATAAGGATCATATTCGATAGAGGCTACTTTTGCTGGAATATCTGACTTATCATATCATCTAAAGTCAATTATTCTATATTTTCTTTTGCATCCTCCTCATCTAAACCTTGTTGTTATCCTTCCTTGATTATTTCTACCAGCTGTTGAGCCGATAAAAACTGTAAGGTTTTTCTCAGGTGTAGTTTTTGTTATTTCATCAAAACCATATCATATCATATAACGTCTAGATGGTGTATAAGGTTTGTAAGTTTTTAATCACATTTTAGATTTTTAACATATTAAACTATTTTACTATTTCTATTTTATCTCATTGTTTTAGAGTAACGATTGCTTTTTTGTATTCTTTCCTTACCAAAGGTTTTCTATTCCTTCATTTGTATGGAGAATGGATTATATTTATAGCTTCTGGATCTACATTATATATCAATTTTATTGCAACTTTTACATCGTTTTTATTAGAATCTTTATGAACTACAAAAGCATATTTATTTAATGTCTCTTGTACTTTCATACTCTTTTCAGTCACTATAGGTTTCAACAGAACATCATTGTAATTAATTTTTTCCAAAACTCTTACTTCTGTTGACTTTATAGCTCTTCTTTTCAACTTGTCTTTAAATACCATTTTTAATTTACTTATATATTTAAATTATTTTACAAATGTTTCCTCTATCTTATTTAAAGATTCTTCTAAAAACAATACTTTTTTGTATGTCAATAAATCATAAGGATTTACATAGTTTGCTAATACATATTTAACATTAGGTATGTTTCTAAATGACTTTACTAATACTTCATTACTTTCAGGAATAACAAATAGTGTTTTTGTATCTGTCAAACCTAATTTTGCCAAAGTTTCATAAGCATCTTTAGTTTTAATATTCTCATAAGAATATTTATCCAAACCTAACACTTCATTGTCTCTTACTTTCATAGTTAGTGCTCCAAAAAGTGCTTTCCTTCTCATTTTTTTAGGCATATCTTTTTCATAATTCCTGTCGTTTCTAGGACCAAAAGCAACTCAACCTTTCCTTCTAATAGGAGATCAAGCATCTCATACTCTAGCTCTTCAAGTTCATTTTTGTCTGTAAAGCTTTTTACCTGAACATCTAACTTCAGATCTTGTTTTGGTATGAGCATTTGATTGACGAGCGTTAGCTTGTTGCAATAATATAAATTCATGAATTAAATCATTATTTATATTGTCATCATTAAAAACAACTTCATTCAGTTCTAAGTCTTTTAGTTTTTTTCCGTTTATATCATACAGTGGAATCTTATACATTTTTAAGCCTTAATTATAAAACAATTTTTAAAAAGCTATTGTAAGCACCTGGTATACTTCATTTAACTGCCAACAATTTTTCATTGTCCAATGTTATTCTATCTATTACTTTTACTCTTTTTAAAGTAACAGTTTCCAATCACATATGTCATGGTAGTTTTTTTCATTTTGCTACTCTTCTTGGTTTTCTATTTCAAATTGAACCTGGTCGTCTATGGAATTTTGAACCATGTGTTTCTGGTCATCAACGAAATCAATATCTTCTAATAACTCATTGAAAACCTTTACCCTTTCAAGTTCATGTTATAGTTACAGAATCAATGTTGCTTAGCATATCAAACTCGATTGTTTTACCAGCCTCTGTTTGAACAAATCATTCGCCTATTTTAAATTCGCAAACCATATCATATTTTATTTTAATTCCTTTTTCCTTATTAAGTTCTTTTTTTCATATTCATACAATAACAGCTTCATAACCATCTTTTTCCATTGTTCTATAACCAATTATTTCTTGTTCAACAAATTTCAAAAGAGTGACTGGAACATAGTCATTATCTATCCAAAACCTTGTCATCTCTTGTTTTTTTAATATCAATCATCAATTATTCATTGGTTATTTTTAACTTATTAAATTTGGCTTTGCCAATAACTCTAATTATTATTCAAACAATTTGGCCTCAACTGACACTCAAACTGGAATTGTTGCATTTTGTAAATATTCTACAGTTTTTGCTCAATTTTCAACTACATCTATAAGTCTTGAATATGTAATTCTTTCAAATTGTTCTCTAGAGTCTTTATAAACAAAATGTGCCTTTAAAACAGTATAAAGTTTTCTTTTTTTAGGCAATGGGATTGGTCCTTTCACTACAGCTCATGATTTTACAATCAGAGACATGATTTTGAAAGCAGCGTTATCTAAAGCCTTAAGATCATAGCTTTGCAATTTAATTCTTAATTTTGGTCAATCTTTCTTAGTAGCCATAATTATTTGTCAGTTTATAAAACAGGAAAAGGACTATATAGTCCCAGTCCTATTGAAATATTTAAATCATTTCTAGTTTAGTCTAATATTTTTGTAACAACTCATGCTCAAACAGTTCTACCTCATTCTCTGATAGCAAATCTCAAACCGTCTTCCATAGCAACAGGATATATCAATTCTACAGTAATTTTAGCATTATCACCTGGCATAATCATTTCACCATCTATAGTAATACTACCTGTAACGTCTGTTGTTCTGAAAAAGAACTGTGGTTTGTAACCTGTCATAAAAGGAGTATGTCTTCCACCTTCGTCTTTTTTAAGTACGTATACGTTTCATTCAAACTTTTTATGAGGAGTAATTGATCATGAAGCAGCTAGGACTTGTCCTCTTTCTACATCATCTTTTTGTATTCATCTCAATAGCAATCATACATTCATTCATGCTTCAGCTTTATCAAATTGTTTGTGGAACATTTCTATTCATGTAACAATTGTTTTTTTACCTTTTTCTGCTGAAAGTCATACTATTTCAACTTCTTCATTCAATTTTAATAGACCTCTTTCTATTCTACCTGTAACAACAGTTCCTCTACCTTTAATTGAAAATACATCTTCTATAGGCATAAGGAATGGTTTTGCAGTATCTCTTTCTGGTATTGGTATATATTCATCCAAAGTTCTCAATAAATCCCACATACATTTTGCATCACCATTTTC
>Ga0209373_10004270_pt1 | contig 12430 bp, 14 predicted proteins | sample Higcelweek5metaG_FD_187173 | JGI IMG/M metagenome (GOLD analysis project Ga0209373, IMG submission 187173) | Freshwater pond sediment microbial communities from the University of Edinburgh, under environmental carbon perturbations - High... | ecosystem: Environmental > Aquatic > Freshwater >... | reverse complement strand
AATAAAGTTGTTATGGAAAATTTTTTCTTTAAATAATCTAAATTATTTATAACAACTTTATTTATTTGTAATTTTTGATGTACATAGAGATAAAAAAAGATTTTCTTTAATTTTTTTGTTTTTTTTACACAAATAATGGATTTAAAAATATCTTCATATTATTTAGTATTGTTTGAGGGCTCGCTATTGTATCAGACAACAGTGCAAACGAAAATCTTGTGTCTTCGCCTTCGGCGATGAGACCGCCTTCGGCGATGAGACCGCCTTCGGCGATGAGACCGCCTTCGGCGATGAGACCGCCTTCGGCGATGAGACCGCCTTCGGCGAAAGAGAAAAGAGAAGAGAAGGGCATCTCTCGGTTGTCTACGACAACTTCTAACTTCGCATCTCTAGAAGTCGCTAAAGAAAGTTTCTGAAAGAAACTTTCGAGAGATAAGCTGCTTTAACACGTGTGTCACTTTCAGTGACACAAGCGCCGAATCTCTCTTCTTCGCCTTCGGCGAAGAGAGATCCGGCGATGCAAGCATGTGTGTGAGAGATGCGAAGTTGAAAGTTGAGAAGTTGCTTAAGAAAGTTTATGAAATAAACTTTCTTTAAGGCGACCTCTAGTGAGATATAAGCAGCTGATCTCTCGCACAATAGAAGTGCTTTGCTGGGTTGTCTATGACAACTTCTAACTTTAACTTCGCATCTCATCGCCGAAGGCGAAGAGAAGTCCTTGCCCGATAGAAGCCCTTGTCCATGGGTACCACAAGCGAAGGGTTGTCGAAGACAACCCTTCGCTCAACTTGTGCGCCTATGGCGCTCATTGTGCTGAGGGAGGTACTTTGGGGCTATGCCATATTAGTTATTAGTGACAGCAAGCACGACAAGCATGTCAAGCAAAACAGTAGTATTGATAGAGAATGAGTAACCTTTTACCTTTTTAGTGTTGTCTGGAAACTCTAAACCGAGAGATAGGCTGGGTACCCTTCGCTTATCCGCCTCTTCTCTCGAGACCGCCTTCGGCGCTGAGATGCGAGTGTCTCGCCTTCGGCGAGAGATATGCGGCGAGCCTTTGAGGCCTGGTTACCTCGGCCTCTTACTGTAGGCCAGGGTAACCAGCACTTCTCTCACGCTTTTAGCGCAAGTCTTTTTGCATATAAGGTAAGAGATAAACTATTTCTAAGAAAATTTCTTTTCTTTTTTAAATTCAATCAAATTTCTTTTTTAATAGCTTTCAAATATATTTTGTTCTATAATATTGTTCGAGGGTTTCTAATATCATCTAAAGACGATTTTTAAAAAATGATTTCTTTTTTTAGAAAATGTATACACGTGAACTAAAAGTTAGTTTTATATGTAGTGCAATTTTAATATTAAAATTGATCTTAAAAGAGTTTTTTTTAAACTTTCTTATCTCTAGAAAGTTTCTTTCAAAAACTTTCTTATATATCGTTTTTATAATTATTTTATTTTCTAAAAGATTTTAGAAATTTTCTTATGCAAGGCTTTGTTCATGAACTAGGCTAGAAGATCCAAAATTTTGGATCTTCTAGCCTAGTTCATGAACAAAGCCTTGCATAAGAAAATTTCTAAAATCTATAAATAGGTTAAAAACCAAGAGTTTATATATATATAATATAAACCATATCACAATTGTTTTTATTTTTAAGAAATTATTAAAAAACTAAAAATTGTTACCACATTCCTTTTTCAGGTCACACGCCCATTTTTCAAAAGTTGTTTCAACAGGATTACGATCAACCGCAATCTTTACTTTTTTAGCTTCACGTTCTGGTGAACTAATTGTCATGGGATTTCTCCTTTTATTAACAATTAACAATTTTTTAAATTAAGTTGATTTCTTTGAGTTTTAAAAGAGTTCTAATAATGTATACATATGTAATATGTATACATAGAAACAATCGATTAGTGAGAAATGAAATTATCTCAAGAAAACTTTTTAAGTTTAGAATTTTAAAAAATTCTAAAATGAAAAAAATTTTTATGTGAATTTTTTTCACTTTTTCATACATAATTTACAAAATCAAACAAACACTTTTTATAATATTTTTAAAATTTAGAAATTGTTATATCCATTATTTTTTAAGCACTTAAGAAATTGTCTTTAGACAATTTCTAGAGGTTGTTTAGTGCAAAAACTAAACACTAACAATGACGATATAAAAAATCATATTATGATTATAATATAAATTATTATAATCATATTATTTATTTTCAAATAAAAAAATCTAATTTGAAAAATTAGAAAGTTATATAGATCGTTTCTAGAGAACATAACATGTATTTCTCCACACAACTCTTTCCTACGGATCTGATAAATATTTAAGATGTGGATTAATTTTTACTTTAAAGGAAGTTCTTGAATGACTTTAAAAAAAAAAAGTGGTCTTAAACATTTGCAAGTTAAGAGCTGTTAAGGGGTGTCTTACGCGCGCCTACGTAGCGTAAGACACCCCTTAACAGCTCTTAACTTACGCTGCTTGTATTTGTCGACAATAGGGTTCTTTATTAGTGTTCTTCAATGCGCACAGTCTTGCACTTGTTCGCCTTCGCGTGCACTTCTCTCGAGATTCGGTGCAAGCCTTGCGTGTCACTCGCCTGTGCACTTGCGCCTTCGGCGCACGAGATTCGGTGCAAGGCGCTCTCTCGAGAAAGAGAAAGAGAAGAGAAGCGCCGAGAGACTCGGCGCGCGTGTCACCTTATCTCTCGGTGACACGAGAGATTCGGTGACAAGAGAGATTCGGTGCACGTCTCATCTCTGCGGCGAAGAGAGAGATGCGGTCTCTCGTAACAGCATATAACTTGATGGGTGTACCAGCTGGATATACCATTCTCGCCATAGGTAGCTAAACCTTTTACGAGAGTTGTGCTTCGCCTTCGGCGATGAGAAGAGAAAAGAAGCGCTGTGTCACCGCTTCTCATGCGCCGAAGGCGCTTCTCTTCTCTTTCTCGAGAGAGCGCCTTGCACCGAATCTCGTGCGCCGAAGGCGCAAGTGCACAGGCGAGTGACACGCAAGGCTTGCACCGAATCTCGAGAGAAGTGCACGCGAAGGCGGTCTCTCGACAAATATATATATCTAACTTTGCTACCCTTATCTTCTCTTTATCTTCGGTGAAGATAAAGAGAAGAGTTCTCGAGAGAGCGCCTGTGCACCTTCGGTGCAAGGCGAAAGAGAAGAGTTCTCTTCGCCTTCGGCGATGAGATGCGCCGAGTTCCTCGAGAGACCGCCTTGCACCGAATCTCTCGCCTCGCCTTCGGCGAAGGCGAGCGCCGAGTCTCTCTCGCCGAAGGCGAGCAAGTGCACAGGCGGTCTCTCGCACAGACTCGGCGCGATAAATGCGCAACTCTTTCTCTCGGGTACCCAAAGAGCCACCTAAACCCAGAAGTGCTTAGACAGCGCGTATAACGTATAAAAAGCTTATTTTTTTATTTTTACCAAACTGAACAAATTAATTCTCCTCCAATCCCTCTTAAACGTGCTTCACGATCTGTTAAAATTCCTTCAGGAGTTGACACTATAACTATTCCAGTGCCTCCTAAAATACGTGGAATTTCTTTATGATTTGCATAAATACGTAAACCAGGCTTACTAATTCTTTTTAAATTAATAATACACGATTCTTTAATTTTTCCATTATAAATTTTTTTTGAACGATATTTTAAGCGAACAAAAATATCATTAGAATCCAACATTTTTTGGTAACCTTGAATAAATCCTTCTTTTTCTAAAATGTGTGCAATTTCTAAATTTAATTTAGTATAAGGAATAAGCACATTTGCTTTTTTTGCTAAACAAGCATTACGTATACGGGTTAGCATATCACTAATGCTATCATGAATAAATCCTTTTGTTGTTGAAATAATCATTTTTAATATATTAATTTTGTTTTTTTATTATTCATTCCATAGTAAAAAGTAGTTTAATTAGATTTTTAGAAAAAAATCAAAATTCTAATTTTTTTTAATAATTTAGTTGATTTTCAATATCAACTCAATAAATTTTTTGTGTCTATGTTTATTTTTTTATATATGGTATTTAAAAAGCTGGAACAAGGCAAGGGTTCCCCCTTATACAGTTATTATTGCTTTGAAGGCGTAGCCCTCTTTACGTCACAAGAGATTCGGCGAGAGAAGTGCTTGCACCGATTATTGTGCGCCTTATCTCTCGGCGCTTCTCTTCTTCGCCTTCGCTTGTCACCGAATCTCTCGTGACACGCACCTTCGGTGCAAGCCTTGCACCGAATATATCTTGTCACCGAATCTCTCGTGTCGTGCGCCTTCTTGCGCCTTCTTGCGCCTTCGGCGCAAGCAAGCAAGAGAGATAAGGTGACACGCGCGCCGAGTCTCTCGGCGCTTCTCTCGTGACGAGAGATGCACAGGCGGTCTGTGCGCCGAGGAACTCGGCGCAAGAAGAGAGATCCGGCGAGCGCTAGCAAGTTTCTTTCAGAAACTTTTTTAAAAAGTGTCACTTTCATCTCTCTAGAAAGTTTCTTTCAGAAAATTTATTTTATAAAGTGTTAAAGTTGATAAGTCGCTTAAGAAAGTTTCTTTCAGAAACTTTCTAGATATAAGCTGCTTTAACACTTAATAAGTTGCTAAAGAAAGTTTCTTTCAGAAACTTTCTAGATATAAGCTGCTTTAACACTTAATAAGTTGCTAAAGAAAGTTTCTGAAAGAAACTTTCTTTAGCAACTTATTAAGTGTTAAAGGCTTGTGATCTCTCGTTTTGTGCGGGGTACCGAGAGATGCCCTTACCTTCTTAATCCTAGTTAATTCTAAAATAGCGATCATCTTTAAGATTTGATAGCACAATGCTTTAAATCCTGAGCAAAACCTTTGAAGCTCTTTTCCCAAAGTCAAAAAGGGAAGATGTAAATATGCATTTTTTAGATTCTGAAATCAAAAAGGCAAATCTTTTTAAAGACTAGATTTTAAAAGGAAAACCAAACTCTTTTAATAAAGCTAGACCCTCTTCTTGTTTTTTGGCTGTAGTAACTATAGAAATGTCCATTCCACGAATTTGATCAATTTTATCATATTCAATTTCAGGGAACATTAATTGTTCTTCTAAACCTAAACTATAATTTCCATTTTTGTCAAAACTTTTGGGATTAATCCCTTGGAAATCACGTACACGAGGGAGTGCTAAATGAATTAGTCGATCTAAAAATCCATACATACGATCTCCTCTTAATGTTACTGTAACACCTACTGGCATTTTTTCTCTTAATTTAAAGCCAGCAATAGCTTTTTTAGAACGTGTAATAACTCCTTTTTGTCCAGCAATCATTCCTAATTCTTTTAAAGCTGAATCAATCATTTTTTGATTTTGTGAAGCGTTTCCAATCCCTCTATTAATAACAATTTTTTCAATTTTTGGTACTTGATGAACATTTTCATATTTAAAAAGTTGCATTAATTTTGGAACAATATTTTCTACATATTGTTTTTTCAATCTTTGTGTCATAGAAAAAATACATATTTTTTTTTTTTAAAGTGAATTTTATATTAATTTTTCGTCTAAATTAATTTCTTTTTGTAAGTTGTCTCTTCGCCTTCGGCGATGAGAAGCGGTGTGTCGTGTCGCCCAAGGCGATAGAAGCGCTTTCAGTGCTTCTATCGTACTTGAGAAGTCGCTTTCAGCACTTCTCTAGAAAGTTTCTTTCAGAAAATTTCTTAAGTGCTTGAGATCTCTCGTCGCTTAAGAAATTTTCTGAAAGAAACTTTCTTTAAGGCGACTTCTATCGAAGTTGAGGTTGTCGTCGTAGACGACAACCTATCACAAAGGTAGGGTACCCAGCACTTTCTTGCACCTTCTTCGCCTTACTCACGTCGCCGCTTCTCTAGAAAGTTTCTGAAAGAAACTTTCTAAAGTGTTAAAGCAGCTTATCTCTCAGAAAGTTTCTTTCAGAAACTTTCTTAACTAGAAGTCGCTAAAGATAGTTTCTTTCAGAAACTTTCTAGCGCCGAAGGAGCAAGCGAAAGATATATATGGTGCTAGAGTTGCGCTGAAAGTGCAACTCTCAAGGTATCCAAAACCAGATTCTAAGCGTAAGACTTTTTCTTTTACTCACTTTTTTGTTATATAAACTCATTTTTATTGTTCTAAAAAGGAAAAATTACATGATTTCCTTTATTTATTAGAAATATGTGATGGTTAAAGAGTTGAGGCTGGAGATCTCTTACCTGTTTAACGGTCACCTATGATGACTGTCGCTGCAGGCGACAGGATGATTTGTGGAATCGCCTGGGATTCACACCGTATCTCTCGGTGCGAGTAAGGCGCTAGGTACTGCTGTGCTGGGAATCTCTCGTCGTACGCAACTTCTAACTTCGCTAGAGTTGCGCTGAGTCTATCGGCGAAGGCTTGCACCGAATCTCTCGCCGAGATATCCGGCGAGTCTCTCGCGCTTTTTCTCGGCGAGAGATTCGGTGCATCTCTTCTCTTTCGCCGAAGGCGTTCTCTTCTCTTTCGCCGAAGGCGAAGTGCGTGTCACCGAATCTCTCGTGACAAGCGCTGAGTCTCTCGTGTCACCTTTTTTGCGCTCGCCGGATCTCTCGGCGAAGAGACTCGGCGCTTCTCTTCTCTTTCGCCGAAGGCGAACTCTTTCGCCGAAGGCGAAGACATGCGCGCCGAGAGACTCGGCGCTTATATCGCACAACTCTCAATGTATCTTAAGAAGTCGCTTGCGACTTCTAGATATAAGGCGACTTCTAGAGAAGCCCTTGCTGAGATGCAAAGTGTCACCACATCTCTTCTCTTCGCCTTCGGCGATGCCAGTGAGTCTCTCGCAGGACAAGGCTAGGTTCTCTCAGCAAAAAAGCACAGGAAGGCAATCCTGGTCAAGGTTCTCAATCCACGACTGCAGTAAAACAGCAGTAGGCGGTTATCTCGCAACAACCTTATTTGCCATTGCTTATAATCTATTCATTAAGTTATAACACTTCAGGAGCAAGTGAAATAATTTTAGTAAAATTACGATCTCTTAATTCACGTGCAATTGGTCCGAACACACGTGTACCACGTGGGTTCCCTTCTTTATTAATGATAACAGCTGCATTATCATCAAATTTAATATTCATTCCATTAGAACGATGTATTCCTTTGCTTGTTCTTACAATTACAGCTCTTACAATATCTGATTTTTTTGTTGGCATATTTGGAAGAGCATCTTTTACAACAGCTACAATAATATCTCCTATATTTCCTGAACCAGCCCCTAAAACTCGAATACACATTAATTTGCGAGCACCGCTATTATCAGCTACATTTAAATAAGATTGAGGTCTAATCATAATTTGAATTTTATAGTTTTAAAAATTTTATGTAAATTATTATTATTATTATTAATATTATTATTATTATTATTATTTCTAGTGAAGAAAGGGTTCGCTTGCTTATCTCTCGGTACTCGCTTGGAATTTATCGCTTGCGCTTGCGCCTTCGCCGAAGGCGGGAGAGAGATCCGGCGACGCACTTCTCTCGAGATTCGGTGCAAGCGCTCGCCTTCAGCGATGAAGGTGCATCGCCGTAGGCGAAGAAGGCGAAGAGAAGCGCAACGGTTCTCTTGTGTTGCTGAAAGCAACACGTGTGTCTTGCTTGCTTGCGCCGAGAGATTCGGTGCAAGAGAGACTCGGCGCAAGAGAGACTCGGCGCAACGAAGGTGACACTCATGCGCCGAGTCTCTCGGCGAAGGGACTCAGCGCACCAAAGGTGACACGAGAGATGCGCCGAGTCTCTCGGCGCTTATCTTCGCTTGCACCTTTGGTGCACTGCCTTCGGCGAAGGCTTGCACGAGAGAACGCCTGTGCGTGTCACCTTCGGTGACAAGAGAGATTCGGTGCAAGGCGAAAGAGAAGAGAACGCCTTCGCCGAAAGAGAAGAGAAGAGTTCGCCTTCGGCGATGAGAAGAGAAGAGTTCGCCTTCGGCGATGAGAAAAGAAGCGCCGAGAGACTTGGCGCGTCGCCGGATCTCTCGGCGAAGCGCAAGCTTCCCTTCCTAACACCTTATTATGTTGTATTTGACTTATTCGCACCGTATCTCTCGGTGCGAACCCAAGGTGAAGCCAATAGAGGTACACCCTATCTTTGGGTACCAAGAGATGCGCTTTCATTAGGCTGAGTATCTCAGCCTTGCTTTTGGTATCCAGTGCTTCTCTTGGTACAAAACAACAGCGAAGCCCTCCTAACAAAAACGAACCCTCTACTTTACTTTATTGAATTTGTTTAATTAAAAACTTAGTTTTAACAGGCATTTTATAAGCTGCTATTCTTAAAGCTTGACGAGCCATTCCTTCAGAAATTCCTTTAATTTCATAAAGAATTTTGCCTGGTTGAACTACAGCTACCCAATATTCTGGTGCGCCTTTGCCTGAACCCATACGTGTACCAGCTGGTCGCATAGTTATAGGTTTATCTGGGAAAATACGAATCCATAATTTTCCACCACGACGTACATAACGAGTTAATACACGTCGTCCTGATTCAATTTGGCGAGATGTAATCCAACAAGGTTCTAAAGCTTGTAAAGCAAAATCACCATAAGCTATTTTATTTCCACGATTTGCTTTTCCTTTTAAGTTTCCACGATGATGTTTACGAAATTTGGTTTTTTTTGGACTTAACATATAGATGTATATAATTTTTTTTTTAATTGTGTTTAAATTGCTTCTCTATTTTAAAGTTTGTTTATGATTTTCAATTCCCCATTACATTTTGTGCCTGTGCCGAAGGCGAGGCATGCCACAAACTTGTGTAATCTTCGCTCACTTGTCTGATTCTTGCGTTGGTTTTTGTGCTGGTACCCGCACGTGTGTTGCTTACAGCGAGAGATCACAAGCGAAGCAAGCACTTCTCTTGTAGAAAATTTAAAGTTTCTTTTTTAAGTGTCGCTTTCAGCAACACAAGCGCCGAAGGCGAGTCTTCAGCGAAAGCAACAGGTGCTTGGAATCTCTCATTTGCGCTTGTGTAACCTTTGTTGCGCCGAGTCCTTCGGCGCAAGACACAGTCACTTTCAGTGACCGTGTCTTGCGCTTCGCCTTCGGCGAAGCACCTTCGGCGAAGCACCTTCGGCGAAGCACCTTCGGCGAAGCACCTTCGGCGAAGCACCTTCGGCGAAGCACCTTCGGCGAAGCACCTTCGGCGAAGCACCTTCGGCGAAGCACCGCAGGTGCTAGCCGAGTATATCGGCAAAGGGACTCGGCACAACAAAGATGACACGAGAGATGCGCCGAGTCTTTCGGCACTTCTCTTCGGTAGCACCTTTGGTGCACCGCCTTCGGCAAAGGCTTGCACGAGAAAAGCGCCGAGAGACTCGGCGCATCTCTCGAGACCGCCTTCGCCGAAGGCGGTCTCTCGGTGAGAGATTCGGTGCGTCGCCGGATCTCTCGGCGAAGCGCAAGCTTCCCTTCCTAACACCTTTGTGCACGAATGGTTACCGAGAGATCAGGTAGGTTAATTGATTTATGTATAGGTTGTACACTTAGTTTAGTGTCTAAATGCAAATTTTAAATAGAAAAAATTTATATAAAAATTAAAAGATATTTTAAATATTTTTTTCATATTAAAAATTCTTGTAACATTTTTACAATTTTTTTTTAACACAATAATAAATATAAGAAAATTTTCTACCTTTTTACAGCCAAATTTTTCTTAATTCAAATTATGAAATTGTAATTCTAAAAATTCCATAATTTTTTTATTTAAGATGTAAAAGAAATCGTCTAAAAGAAAGGGTTTTCTGTGCTGACGTTACTCGCTTGAATACCCTGTTAAGGTCGCAAAGCGAGAGATCCCAAGCATTCGGTATGAGCTGCTTTGCTACTCAAAGGGTCATACTTGTGGTAAGAGGGCCGGGTCCCGAGAGATGCCCTCTTACCACAAGTCACACACTCACTGTTTACTATTGTTAGGAGGACAGTTGACACACAACAACCTAGTTATATCGCCCGAGAGATCACAAGTACCTAAAGTCCGAAAGCAAGGGGTTCTCTCGTGCCTCTTGCTTGCCTGGTTCCCATAGTAGCGAAGCACACAAGCGTGTGTTCGCTTCACCTGTGTGCTACTGGGTTGCACTTTCAATGCACTTTCCTACTCTCGCCGAAGGCGAGCAAGAGAATAGGAAGCTTGCGCTCGCCGAAGGCGGTCTGTGCTCGCCTTCGGCGAGAGGAACTCGGCGCAAGAGAAGCGCAAGCTTCCTAATACCTTCGGTGCACTGCCTTGAAGATATATTTCATTGTATTGTACCCCTCGCCTCGCCTTCGGCGCAGGCGAGAGAGATCACAACTTTCTTTGAACGATACTAAAATAATTACTAACAACTTCTTTTTTCTATTTATTATTAATTTGACTGTTAAACATTTGCATTTTTATATATTATATAAAAATTTATATGTTTTAATTATATATATTAAAATATATAATGTATAATTTTATAATACATACATTATACATTATATATTATCTAAATTTTTAATTTAAAGAGTATTAATTTCTTTCTAACATTTTACACTGTTTTTTTAAGTTGGTAGCATATGTTAATTATTTATAGAATTACCAAATCCAACTCTTAACTAGAACAATCTAATCCTCAGAAAGAAGAGGACTATGCTATTTCTAGCTTCGCCTTGCTTGCGTCGCCGGATCTCTCTTCGAGAGACCGCCTTCGGCGAGCGAAGGCGGTCTCTCGAAGAGATATTCGGTGCACCGCCTGTGCACCTTCGGTGCAAGGCGAAGAAGGTGCACAGGCGAGGCTAGCCTTTTAAAGCTTTATAATTTGTGATCTCTCGTCAGGGTACCGAAAGATGCGGTGCTTCGCCTTGCGCCGAGTTCCTCTCGCCGAAGGCGAGCACAGACCGCCTCTTCTCTCGAGACCGCCTTCGGCAAAAGAGTTCGCCTTCGGCGAAAGAGAAGAGAAGCGCAGGCGAGGCAAGCAAGGCTGTTGCTTGTGCTTATGCATCTACGGTGCAGAGTACCCTGAGTTATCTTGTGTTGCTTTCAGCAACACTGTCACTAAAAGTGACCGTGTCTTGTGCTTCGCCTTCGGCGAAGCACCGCATCTCTCTTCTCGCCTTTGGCGAGAGAGATCCGGCGACGCAAGCCTTGCACGCAGAGATGATAAGCGCCGAGAGATCCGGCGCTCGCCTTCGCCGAAGGCGAGGCGAGAGATTCGGTGCACGTCTCTTGGCGAAGGGACTCGGCGCAACAAAGGTGACACGAGAGATGCGCCGAATCTCTCGCCTCGCCTTCGGCGAAGGCGAAGCGCCGGATCTCTCGGCGCAAGCGCAAGCGCTGGGTACCGAGAGAAGAGTCTGGGTACCTTAAGAAGTCGCGAGAGAAGTACCGAGTCTCTAGTATCATCCTTTAGACGATTTATTATCTCTCGTGTTAAAGCAGCTTCTAGTAAAGAAAGTTTCTTAAAGAAACTTTCTTTAAGGCGACTTCTAGAGATGTGAAGCATCACTTCGCCGAAGGCGACACCCTAGAGTTGCGCTGAAAGCGCAACTCTTAAGGTACACTGAAAGCGCAACTCTTAAGGTACACTGAAACCAGTCAACCCAAAACTTAAGAAACACACACATAAAAACAGCATATAAAAAATAGTTTTCCAATTTTAATTACAAAACAAAATTAAAAAAGTTAACTATCTCTTTTTGTTTTTATTACATTTATTTTTTAATTAAAAAAATAAATGTAATAAAAACAAAGTTTTTAAAGAGAACTGTGCTTATTTGCAGTTAAAAGCCTGGTCTTCGCCTACGGTGACGGGCATCTCCACCTTATATATCTTTCTCGCCTTCGGCGAGAGAGAAGGGCATCTCCACCTTATATATCTTTCTCGCCTTCGGCGAGAGAGAAGGGCATCTCCACCTTATATATCTTTCTCGCCTTCGGCGAGAGAGAAGGGCATCTCTCGGTTGTCGTCTATGACGACAACCTCAACTTAGCCTCTCTAGAAAGAAAGTTTCTTTCATAAACTTTCTTTAGCGACTTCTCAACTTTAACACTTGCTTGCGCATCTCTCTTCTCGCAGAGAGAAGAGAAGCGCATCTCTTTGCCTTCGCCGAAGGCGAACTCTTTCGCCTTCGGCGAAGAGATGCGCTTATCTCTCGCCGAAGGCGAGAGAGAGATCCGGCGACGCACGAGAGAACGCCTTCGGCGAAAGAGTTCGCCGAAGGCGAAAGAGAAGAGTTCTCGAGAGAGCGCCTGTGCACCTTCGGTGCAAGGCGAAAGAGAAGAGTTCTCTCGCGCCGAATCTCTCGACGAGAAAAAGCGCTCGCCTTCGCATCTCTTCTCTCGAGAACGCCTTCGGCGAAAGAGAAGAGAAGAGTTCGCCTTCGGCGATGAGAAGAGAAGAGTTCGCCTTCGGCGATGAGAAGAGAAGAGTTCGCCTTCGGCGATGAGAAGAGAAGAGTTCGCCTTCG
>Ga0209373_10004269_pt1 | contig 12433 bp, 9 predicted proteins | sample Higcelweek5metaG_FD_187173 | JGI IMG/M metagenome (GOLD analysis project Ga0209373, IMG submission 187173) | Freshwater pond sediment microbial communities from the University of Edinburgh, under environmental carbon perturbations - High... | ecosystem: Environmental > Aquatic > Freshwater >... | reverse complement strand
TTAATAATCGCGAATTTTTTCGCATCTTCATCTTCAATAGAGTTCAAAAATGCTTCTTTATCACCGATTGCATCTTTCCAGAACAATTCATCCATGATCTGTGCAACTTCAATAAGCTTTTTAATCATTTCCTTCTGATTCTGAGAAAGACTACTTAAGTCAGCTGTGAGCTCAACTTCGGCATAATCGGCTACTTTTTTTTGCATTTCTGTCATCTCCTCTTCTACAACCACCTCTTTTTTGGGGGCATTGTTATTACACGCTGTCAATAATACGATTACTGACGTTAAAATTACAATACTTAAGAAATTTGTTTTCATTTTATATTAAAGTTTAAAATTCAAATTAATAATACACATGGATTACTGTCCAGTAAAATAAACGATTGCAGCAATTGCTCCAGCAATAGCCAATACGAGAAGTGCAATTTTCCACCAGCACCATGGGCGTTCACCCTGAACCTTACCAGTGCGGCCGTTAACGATAAATCTATAAACTTTATCTTTAAATCTGTATGCACTAATCCAAATTGGAAGCAATGTGTGTTTGAAAGTAATTTTTGAAAATGTAGTCTGAATCCATGAAATTCTCTGATGGTCGCCACCGATTTGTTTCATGATTGCTTTACGGATTTGTGGATCTATCTTAAGTTTGGCTGAATCGAAACCTTCTTTAAGTCCAACAGCATAGGTTTCTGCTCTAAAGCCAGAAAGGAATTTCTCATCGAAAGGAATTATATTTTCAAGATCCCAAGGTTCTAACTTATCTGTTTTTTCTTGTGGTAATGATTTGCTAGCTAAAACAAGAACGTCATCAAAGAACATATTTAATGAACCCGACACGCTAGTCCATCTTGTTTTGGTAACAGTACGAGTTTGTGATTTACCACTGCCATCAGTATAGCTCTCTGTTGTTTGGTAGTTATCTCCACGTTCGCCTCGGTAATGAGTGTATGTGTCTGAATCGTAGGTCCAATAAGGCAAATACATACCGGCAATCTTTTCTGCCTGCGAAGCATACTTTTTAAGACCGGGAGGTGCAAACCACAACTTTTTAAGCCAAGTTTTAAAAGACTCCAGAGCTTCCTTGCTTGTAATTTTAAATGGAAGTAAGGATTTTGGTTTAATCTGTTTACTTGTACTTTCATTTTTTACAATAAGTTTATTTCCACAGAACGGACATTCGCTGGAAACTACGTTTTTATCAAGAGTTGTAACGGCACCACACGCATCACATGCAATTGTAGCGACAACTTCAACATCTTTATTATTTTCTGCTTCCCTTAGATATTGCTCGAAGTCAAGTTCATCAATAGACTCTTCGCGAATTTCAATTTCGTTTACTGTTCCACAGTATGGACAAGCCAATGAAGTTGTTCCTGGTTCGAAAACTAGTTTAGCTGCACAGTTTGTACAAACGATATCCTTCTGATTAGTATCAGATAATTTTGGGTTTAATTCCTGCTCTTCCATGAATTTACAGTTTAGTTCAATAATTAGAATAATCTGCGTAAAATTATAAATTAAATTTGAGTTTTATAAACAAATGCATAAGAATTAAACCCATAAGGTCACAATTTTTATAATATTTCGGAACAAGTTGTTAACACTAAACACGCATTTTTACAAGGTTATCAATGTCTTAGTATGTGTTAAAAACTCAAAAAACAATATTTTATAAAAAAAATCGTAAAAAAGTTTTGCTGTTTAAATAAAAATAACGATTTTTGCAGTCCTTAAAAATAAAGAATAAATTGTTATGGCAAGAGCTTGTCAAATTACCGGAAAAACTGCAATGGTAGGAAACAACGTTTCCCACTCAAAACGCAGAACAAAAAGAACTTTTGAAGTTAATTTAACAACCAAACGTTTTTTTGATGAAGAAACTAATACTTGGATGACATTAAAAGTGTCAGCAGCAGGAATTAAGACCATATCAAAAAAGGGTTTGAAGGTAGCTTTAAAAGAAGCAAAAGAAAAAGGTTATATTAATTAATAGTCAGGAGGATTACAAATGGCAAAGAAAGCTAAAGGAAACCGCATTCAGGTTATACTAGAATGTACCGAGCACAAAGAATCAGGATTGCCCGGAACATCAAGATATGTTACTGTTAAAAACAGGAAAAATACTCCCGACAGAATGGAGCGTAGAAAATACAATCCAATTTTAAAGAGAGTTACTGTTCATAAAGAAATTAAATAATCATTTAAGTTATGGCAAAGAAAGTAGTTGCAACTCTTAAAAAAGAGGGCGGACAAAACATCGCAAAATGTATTAAAATGATAAAGAATCCTGAAACAGGACATTATCAGTTTAAAGAATCACTCATTGACAAAGAATTCGCAAAAGAGTTTTTCAGTAAAAAGTAATTGAACTAATTAATATATTGCAGCACCTTTCCATGATGGTAAGGTGCTTTTTTTGTTTTCATTTTTTTATGAGGCATTCCATTAATTACAAATCGTGATAAATAGTAATTGGACAAACGCATCTAAATTTATTCAAATAATATGCAAAGAGTCGGACACAAAAAACAACGAATTTCCAGGTATAATCGTCTCATTGGAGTTCTGATATACCAGCTTTGTTTCAGATTGAATTGTTTTTACTGTCGTCCTCTTTTTTAACGCGAATTTCACGAATTTGCACGAATCCTAAACCGTCCGATCAAATACTCACCTAATCATTCAATATGACGCAGGTATCATCCGCTGCGGATCGAGCTGAGCTAATTTTAATAGCAATAGCAATCTACTAAGTTGATTTCTAAATTCATTAACGTCGTTGCGATGCGCTGAACTGAGGTTGGTGAGTTCATCGAGCCATCGAAGCGAGGGCTGTAGCCGTTCGTAAAATTCGTGAAATTCGCGTTAAAAGAAAGTTGAAACGAACAGTTTGTGCTGAGCTTCGGTTCGTAGCTCCAAACTTGGATTTCGTGGCTTATTTGCAAAATTGCCCATTAAAGCTTTTGTAAAGTTGTTAAAAATAATATTTTAGATGCGTTTGCCCTGTAAATTGTAAAATTTAGCGGTAAAATAAGCAGCAAAATGATTATATTTGCAAAAAATTAGGGCTATGGCTTTCTTCGGACTATTCGGTAAAGAAAAAAAGGAAAAACTTGATCAGGGCTTGGAAAAAACCAGAACTAGTGTTTTTGACAAACTGAACAGAGTTATCTTCAGCAAATCAAAAGTAGATTCTGATGTTTTGGATGAGCTGGAAGAGATTTTACTGACCTCAGACGTTGGCGTTGAAACGACCATGCGCATCATCGAAAGAATTGAACGAAGAGTTAAAAGCGAGAAATATGTTGGCACAGAAGAGCTGAACGAACTGCTGAGAGACTCAATCGCTTCATTATTGGAAGAAAATCATGCAAATGCACTTAATGATGATCTTGTTTTTGAGAAAAGCAAACCTTATGTAATAATGGTTGTAGGCGTTAATGGCGTTGGCAAAACAACAACTATTGGTAAGCTTGCAAACAAATTTAAACAAGCTGGTAAAAGCGTTTACATTGGAGCAGCCGACACATTCCGTGCAGCCGCAATTGAGCAACTACAGATTTGGTCTGACCGTGTAGGGGTACCAATGATTAGACAGAATATGGGATCTGACCCAGCTTCTGTAGCTTATGACACTGTAAATTCTGCAAAAACAGCTGGTGCCGATGTTGTAATTATAGACACTGCTGGTCGCTTACATAATAAAGTAAACTTGATGAACGAACTCTCCAAGATTAAGAGAGTGATGCAGAAAGTCATTCCAGATGCTCCACACGAAGTATTACTAGTTTTGGATGGCTCAACTGGTCAGAATGCTTACGAGCAAGCTAAACAGTTTACATTGGCTACCGAAGTCACCGCTCTCGCAGTTACAAAACTCGACGGAACAGCAAAAGGTGGTGTAGTTATTGGCGTTTCCGACCAATTTAAAATTCCTGTAAAATATATTGGTATCGGCGAAGGAATCGAAGATCTCCAGGTTTTCGACAAAAGAGAATTTGTTGATTCGTTGTTTAAAAAATAGGATGTTTTCTTGCCACGAAAACACGAAGACACTAAAATACACCAAGAATTTCTTTTTTTTAAAAGTAATTTATGATTTGTAACACTTCGACAAATTCAGTAAAACATATAATGGCGGTTTTGAACTGATTAAGCTAATTGAAACTAATTTTTGTCAGTTAATCACAAAATTTTTCCAAAATCAACAGCAGTATCCAAATTAGCGTAAGCGACATCACTTAACCCACCGATTACCGATTACCACTTTTACCGATTACCGATTACCGCCTATACCCTACTCAGCTTTATCATATTCGTCTTATCCTTGGCAGTTATTGGAGTGCTTGCAACGTGGATTACCAAATCGCCTTTTTCAACGAGTCCTTGTTCCAAAAGATGTTTTATTGAGTATTCAACTGCCTTGTCGATAGAATCAAAAATTGGGAAGTAAAAAGTCGAGATGCCCCACAGAAGTGGTAACCTTCTTAGCAAACTCTTATTGGCTGTGAAGGTAAATATCTCAGCTTTAGGCCTTTGACTTGACAATCGTATTGCAGTATTTCCCGAAAATGTAAATGGAATAATTGCCTTTGCGTTGGTTTGCTCTGCCATTAAACAAGCATTATAACAAAGCGAATCCGGCAGATAAGTATTACTCAACTCATCAGGCAAGTGATACTTGTTAAAGATATCCCGGTTTTTTTCAGTATAATTGATTATGCTTTGCATTGCTTCAATAGTCTCTACAGGGAATTCTCCAACCGAAGTTTCGCCGCTAAGCATCAGTGCATCAGCTCCATCAAGAACAGCATTTGCCACATCTGTAGCTTCGGCTCTAGTTGGTCTGAAATTGGTAATCATACTTTCGAGCATTTGTGTAGCAATAATTACAGGCTTTGACGAAGCAATACACTTGTCAACTATCATTTTCTGTATTACTGGTACTCTGTCAAAATTTACCTCAACTCCTAAGTCACCACGAGCAACCATAATCCCATCAGCCTGCTTAATAATTGCATCAAGATTCCTTACGGCTTCTGGTTTTTCGATTTTTGCAATGATATTAACTTTTTTCTGAAATGACGAAATATAATCGCGCAGGTATTCTATATCTGATGCTTCCCTAACGAACGAAAGTGCAATCCAATCTACGTCATTATTTAATGCAAATAATAAATCTTCCTTATCTTTATCTGTAAGGCTAGGCAGACTAGTTTTTGTGTCTGGCAGGTTCACTCCTTTTCGAGAATATAGTGGCCCTCCGTGAATAACTTTAGCACTTACAATTTTCTTTCCATCAGTTGCAACAGCCGATAATTTTATTTTACCATCGTCAATCAAAATAACATCTCCGACTTCAACATCTTTGGCAAAATCTGCATAACTCATGTAATAAGTTCCAGGAGTTTTATTGTTTTTATCGGTACAGAATTTTACAATATCATCATCATTTAGCATAACTGGTTCGTTTTCGACAATTCCGACTCGAAGTTTTGGGCCTTGCAAATCACCTAAGATTGCGATATCGATGCACATTTCCTCTTCAAGCTCGCGAATTGTTCTAATAATCAGCGCTTTATCTTCATAAGAGCCATGCGAAAAATTTAGTCTGAACACATCCAAACCTGCCTCAATCATTTTTCTTAGTATCTGTTTGTCGTTGGTTGCAGGCCCGAGGGTTGCGATTATTTTAGTTTTTGATCCAATTTTCATATCGTTATTAATAGTTGATAATACAAATTTAGTTTTTTTCGAATGTCTGTACAACAAAATGTTTAAAAAATTAAAGTAATCTCAAATGCTTAACCCCGTAACACCTGCAATTTTTTGCGAAAAATATTACAAGTATATCATTTTGATAAAATCTGAAGATATAAATAACATCTCGTATAAAATGATTATTTAAACATTTCCTATTGGCTGGAATTGTAGTCTAAAGTTTAACTTTACGCAATTAAAAAAATTAATGTATGAAATTCAAATTTAGCATTTTAGTTTTTGTTTTATTCAGCATTTTTGCACAGGCTCAGAACATTTCGAAATATGAGGCCTTGAGGATTGGAACAAATTTTTACACACAGCACGCATCAGCTTTTGGAATTGAAAAATCTTCGCTCGAAGTTGACAATGAGATTTTATTGTCTTCTCCAGCTGGAAAAGAATGCATCTATGCTTTTAATTTTAAAAATGGAGGTTATGTACTTGTAAGTGCCGACGACAGAAGTTATCCTGTTTTAGCCTACTCGTTTGATGACAGTTTCGACATAAACAATATTGCGCCTGCAAATAAGCTTTGGATTGACAAATATTTGGAGCAGTTTGATCTAATTGAGCAAACAAATCCTGAGGAATCGGAGTCAATTAGTGCAGCATGGAATTACTACTCAGTTGATAATAGAACTGATTATAAAGCGATAAAAGGTGTAGAGACTTTGCTGACTACGAAATGGAATCAGGACTATCCATATAATTACTATTGTCCTCCGCATCCAGCTGGTCCGGGTGGACGCGTTTATGCTGGTTGTGTAGCAACAGCAATGGCTCAGGTTATGAAATTTTGGAATTATCCTGAAACAGGTCGCGGTACAAAAGAATATTTCTGGGGTGATTATTTTACTGTAGATTTTGGAGCAACTACCTACCAATGGGACTCGATGTCAAACACAATAAATACTCTCAGTAGAAATTCTATTTCCGAATTGATTTTTCACTGTGCGATAGCTGTTGACATGAGTTTTTCGCACACAGGTTCTGCATCATCCATCACAAATTCGTTTTTTGCTTTAAAACAAAATTTCCGATACAGAGCAGGAGTTTACGAACTAGATAAGAGTCAAGTTGAAGATTTTGAGTGGAAACTTATTCTCAAAGAAGATCTCGATAAAGGTCACCCAATATTGTATCGTGGTACTGACGATGGAAATAATGGTCACGCTTTTGTCTGCGATGGATATCAGGATACAACATATTTCCATTTCAACTGGGGTTGGGGTGGTTATGGAAATGGATATTATTATCTTGACAATATAAATCCTCAGATGGATTTTCATTGGGGACAGGGAGCACTTATCAATCTTACACCAAATGACGCAGAATATTGCAGCAGTATGGTTTACGACCAACCTCAATGGTCATTTGGTGATGGTAGTGGACCAAACTATTATTTTAACAATACAGATTGTGAATGGTTGATTTCACTAACAAATCACGAATATGATTATGTAAGTTTATATTTTTCGAAATATGATTTATTGGAAAATGATATTTTAAAAATTTATGAAGGTAACAGTAGTGATGGCTTGCTAATTGGCACATACACTGCTGGAAATGCGCCGTCAGAAATTATTACCGAAGCCACTGAGTTATTTATTACTTTTCACTCAGATTCTCAGGGACAAGCCGATGGATGGGAACTAACATACGAAGCTGTTGTTTTGGGTGTAAATGATGAGAGCGTTTCAGGAAATATCAATATTTTCCCTAATCCTACAGATAATAACATTACTATAATCGGACTTAACGAAACTTCTGATGTAAATATCGTTGACATGTGTGGCAGAGTTCTTTATTCAAATGATGAATTTGTTAATGGAACTATAGACATCTCGAGTTTCGCAGCAGGTATCTACTTTGTTAAAATTGAAAATAACGCAACTAAGATTACTGAAAAACTGATTAAACAGTAACACGATAAAACCACGAGTAAATTACATTAAAAAAAAAATCATCTGAAATTCAGATGATTTTTTTTAACTTAGTTGGCAAACTATACAATATGTAATAATATCTTTATTATATTTACAAAATATAATCAATTTTAATTTCTACAAACATGAAAAATTTAACCGCATTAACAGTTTTGGTTTTTATTTTTTTATCGTTTTCAATAAAAACAACAGCACAGGAATACTTCCTAAATTCCGAAACCAATGGAACAACAATTACCACTTGTTCGGGTACTATGTATGATTCGGGTGGAGCAGAAGGTTATTATGGAAATAGTGAGGACTACATTGTTTCTATTTGCAGCAGTAATCCTGAAAATTTAGTATCTATTGAATTTACACAATTTAATACTGAGTACTCATATGATTTTTTAAAAATTTATGATGGTAATTCTGTAAGTTCAGACTTAATTATTCAAGGAAGTGGCACAACACTAAGTGGTCAAACAATTTCAGCGTCAGGAAGTTGTTTAACATTAAATTTTGTCTCAGACGGATCAGTGGGTTATTATGGATTTGAATTAGAAATTTCTTGCAGTCCAGGATGTCAAGACTACAATATTAATATTTTGTCAACTGAACCATTTTTTGAATCTCCATTGTCATATCAAAATAATTTGTGTCCAGGCAGTTCTGTAATCTTTAATGCGCAAGGCATTTACCCAAATAATAATCTGAACTACTTGCAAACAGATGAGAATGTTTCATGGAAATGGATAGTATCAAAACTGAATGATGAAACAGTGTATTATGAGGAATTGGGATTGACTCAATATGAACATACATTCACACAAGGTGGAATATACAATGTCAGTTTACAAGCATCTGATAGTAACGGCTGTATATCAATTTGTGATGAGAGATACAGATTTACAATATCTTTAGCACCCAATTTAAGTGATATTTATGTTGAACCGGGAATTTGTGCGGGTGAAAGCATAGAACTTACAAATGCAGTAACTTATGACTCAATTGTTTATGAAATAATTCCTACTAGCTTTGATACTATTTGCATGTCAGATGAATTTTACCTTCAATGGCAAAGCATGTGTATGTTCGTTAGTGCCAACACTCCTGGTCAGATTATTAATTCAGAAGAAGATCTTGAATCTGTTTGTATAAAAATGGAACATTCCTACATTGGAGATTTAGACATATTAGTAGAATGTCCAAACGGTCAAACTGCGGAACTATTGAGCTACAATGATGAACTAGGCTCTTTGTATTTTGGAGAACCTATTGATGTTGATTCATTACCTTGCCAACCTGGTATTGGTTATGATTATTGTTTTTCAATGTCCGCTCAAGATACAATTGCTTCATTTGAAGGTTTTAATGAAACAATACCTGCAGGCACCTATATTCCAACTTCATCATATTCAGATTTAATTGGATGTCCAGTTGAAGGTACTTGGTGTATTAAAATTATGGATCATCTGTTTTCAGATGATGGCATTATATTTTCGTTCGGCCTAAATTTCGCTGATGGGATAAATCTAAATGATACAACCATTGTTTTAATTAGTACTGTTGACCTAAGCCCCGACTCAGAAGACATTTTCTGGAGTGGTCCTGATGTTGAACCAAATCACGGATTAACTACCGTTTCCCCAGAAGTTCCCGGAAACTATGATTACACACTTTCAATAACTGATAATCTCGGCTGCACAACTGAATCCACATACAATGTAACAGTTTATGACATCAACGATCCTTTCTGTGAAACCTATTGTTCAAGTATGTTATGTTCAGAATTAACAGATACGATTAACGATGGAAGTGACGAATATCCCTCTCAAAACGATTCATATTGTTTCTGGATGATTACGCCTGCAAGCAAATCAGTGAGTGATGTCTTTTTCTATTGGAATTATTTTAACGTTTATAACGGAGATACTCTTAAGATATACCAAATAAATGATGATGTTTTAACTCTTTTTTATGAGTTCACTGGCAACTCAATTATTCCTGAATCTTTTGTAATCCCTGGAAACGAAGCCTACATAACATACACCACCGATGGAACCATGCGCTCTCCAGGCTGGGAATTAGTTTATCAAACCGTTCCGACAGGATTAACAGGAAACAAAATCGGTGACATTTCGGTATTCCCGAATCCAGTTTCAGATTTAGTAAGTATCAGCGGCATGGATTCTCCAGCAAATGTATCAGTTGTTGACATGTGCGGAAGAGTTGTAATTTCGGCAAGTGATTTTGAAAATTCAAACATTGATATGAGTTCTCTCGAAAATGGAATTTATTTTATCAAAATATCTGGGGAAACTAATTATTCATTCAAAATTTTAAAACATTAAACTAATTGTAAATCATAAAAAAAATGCAGTTTTGTGACTGCATTTTTTTTGTCTTTTTTTTCCGAACTATCTCTTCAAAAACTGATCTCCCGATTCCTTAACTACTGATTTTTCCCACTCTTCGCAGTAACCAGGGAACATTGGTGATTTTGGATAACCCCAAGGATTGCGGATAAATTCACCATTTTCTTCGTGTTTCTGGTTTCCATCAAGGTATTTTACAAGCAAAAAATTACCAAATTCGCGCCAGTAATCCACAACATAATTAGCCATATTGCAAGAATAGTCGGTGAGAAACTGTCTTGCCAATGCTGGGTCTTTTTTGTAAAGATCCAATGCAGCTTTTTCTATCTCTGGCTGATATTCAGCAAATTTGTTTTCGAGTTCAGCCTGATGTTTCGAAATATCAACCATAACTCTGTTGTAGTACAAATATTTGAAATGCGCTACTCTATTAAAAACCCAAAATGCTGCATCATCCTTATATGTCAACATGTCGCCATAACCTTCAGCCCATTTCTCTGCAGGTTTAGTAATTCCCATATAAAACGGCACATAAACACAAGAACCAGCATCGTCAACACCAAACCAATATATTCCACCGATTGAATTAGGAAGCCATGATCTCATCTGTGCAATAAATGAAAAACCTGTTTGTTGAGTAACAGTAACTCTTTCGTTAAAATATTCTTTGCCGTCAACTTCATAAGTCATAGGACGCCAGCGATAAGGCATAGCATAAGGTCCTGCTCCGGCAGTTTTACTCATATCCAACTCTGTTCCCTGAAGATAATTTCGTTTAAATGAGAACAAATCCTGAGGTGTAAGTTTACGGTTTGGTTTAATGTAAAGAGGCATACGTGTTGTAAGGTCTTTTCCGCAAACATGATCCCAATACTTTGCCATATCATCATTGACTGCATTAAACATTGCCCAAACTCTTAATTCGCAAAATCTTGCGCCATCAAAAGTCATAGGGTTATAAGCTGCCGAAAATGAGAAATCCTTATCTTCTCCAGTAAAGTAGCCTTTTGATTTTGCAAAAGAAATCACATCATCCGCATATATAATTTCGACTTCAGGATTAAATAACTTATCCATTTCTTTGCTACTGATAGAGGTTTTGCCATCGCTAAGTTTGAATTGTGTTATTCTCGATTGATTAGCATGAGCAGAAATATATCCGTCGGGAATTCTAACAGCTACCCAAACTGCTCCTTTATTTTTATTGACGTACTTTTTCAGTTTTTTATCATAAACCAATTCTGTTCCTTTACTTATCATTTCCAGAATCCAGACTTCGTTTGGATCACCGATTGAAAAAGATTCGCCGCTACTGCAGTAACCATATTCTGTAACTAATTCAATCATTACTTTTATTGCTTCACGGGCATTTGTAGAACGCTGAAGTGCGAGAAACATCAAACTTCCGTAATCTACAATTGCAGTTGTATCGTTAAGCTCATGTCTGCCACCGAAAGTTGTTTCACCGATGGCCACTTGATACTCGTTCATAAAACCAACAACCTGATGTGTTTTTCGTGCCTGAGGAATTTGCCCAAGAGGTTTTGCAGTCCCACGATCGTAAAGAGTTACCATCGCTCCTTCTGGCCATTCTCCAGCAGGTCGCCAGTAAAGTTCGCCATAACGAATATGCGAATCGGCAGCATAACTTACCATTGTACAACCGTCGACAGATGCACCTTTTGTTACCAAATAATTGGTGCATGAGAAAACTTTGAGAAAACTCAAAAACAGAATCGCTAAAGTAAGAAGGATTACTCTCATAATAGTTTTTAATTAAAATATGACTGCTAAGATATGCAAAATCTATAAAACAAAAAAACTGCCTTTTGCGGGGCAGTTTTCCTGTAATATTAAACTATGACTACATTTTGTTCAATTTAATTGTAACAGAATTATCTACTCCAGAAAGACGAACAAAGTAAACTCCCTTAGCAAAATCTGAGATATCTACTGTCATCTTTTCGTCAACAATCTTTGTTTCCATAACAATTTTACCATCAAGGCTGACAATCTCGAATTTCTCAAATCTACTATCAGAAACCAACTCAAAATAATCACCAGCTGGATTTGGAAAAACAGAAACGCCTTCATTTGAAGCTAAATTACCAACTTCGGAGAAGGACTCAAATTCAGCATTGATTGTTGCGTTAGCAGAAACATTTTCAAAGACATAAGCCGAAATTGCTCCCTGACTTACACCATTGACGTAAACTGCTAGTATATGATAATTTTCATCCGCAGTAATAATATACAACTGATCTTCCAAACATCCAACATTGGTTATTCCAACAGGACTTATTGTTCCACCTACTCCTGCAGTGGCTGTAATATCATAATCAACACCTGCAAACGTTGCAAC
>Ga0209373_10004268_pt1 | contig 12435 bp, 13 predicted proteins | sample Higcelweek5metaG_FD_187173 | JGI IMG/M metagenome (GOLD analysis project Ga0209373, IMG submission 187173) | Freshwater pond sediment microbial communities from the University of Edinburgh, under environmental carbon perturbations - High... | ecosystem: Environmental > Aquatic > Freshwater >... | reverse complement strand
CACTGGCCGGCTGCCGCCTGCTGGCAAAGCAGGGTGGATGGCAGTTGATGCGGGAGGAACGTAACCTGCAAAGGCCGGTGATCGTACCTCCCGGTGGCGGCACGCTGTGTTGGGATGGACGATTCCGGTTGGATATTCAGTGCGCTGCGGGTGGACAGGTGGAGGCGCTTTGTGATGCCCTGTGGCGGCAGGCGTTGCTTCAGTCCCCAGACCTGAACCGGTCGGCCCTACCGGCGGCGGTGAGACGGACGTGCCCGGCTTTTACCCGTGACGGGCAAATTTATGCCATACCCCATTTGGGATTCCAGGTGGCTGGGCAGGCTGCGCTAAGCTGTTATATCCTTACGGAAGTGGCTGTTCCTGCATTTGGTCCACGCTTCGCTGTTGTCAGCGCCGCGAATGACATTATCTAATGGGATGTTGCCCCGTCCGGGGTACCTGCCCCAGGGCCGCACGGTTGGTCGATGGGTCGGACACCGGAAGGGTTGCGGTGGATGAAAGGCTTGTGACGTGAATAATTTCGGCAAGAATCTGGCGCTTTGGCTGGTTATCGGGGTGCTGTTGATCGCCCTGTTCAACCTGTTCCAGACCTCGTCCACCCGCTCGACCCAGTCGGGGCTTGCCTATAGCGAGCTGCTGGCAGAGGTGGATCGCGGCATCGTCACGTCCGTGACCATCAAGGGGGACCAGATTACCGGTACGACGAATGACGGTCGGACATTCACGACGATCGCGCCGCAGGGCAGCAACGTCGCCGACCGTCTGGTCGATAAGAATGTCCGCGTCAGCGTGATGCCGGAGGATAACAATCCTTCCCTGTTCAGCATCCTGCTGAGCTGGTTCCCGATGCTGCTGTTGATCGGCGTGTGGATTTTCTTCATGCGCCAGATGCAGTCCGGCGGCGGCAAGGCCATGGGTTTTGGCAAATCGCGCGCCCGCCTGCTGACCGAGAAGGTTGGTCGCGTCACCTTCGACGATGTGGCTGGCATCGATGAGGCCAAGCAGGAACTGGAAGAGGTTGTTGATTTCCTGAAAGACCCGCAGAAATTCCAGCGCCTGGGCGGCAAGATTCCCAAGGGCGTGCTGCTGGTGGGTCCGCCGGGTACGGGCAAGACCCTGACTGCCCGCGCCGTGGCCGGTGAAGCCAATGTGCCATTCTTCACCATCTCCGGCTCTGATTTCGTGGAAATGTTTGTTGGCGTGGGTGCGTCCCGCGTGCGCGACATGTTCGAACAGGGCAAGAAGAACGCGCCTTGTATCATCTTCATCGACGAAATCGACGCGGTCGGTCGCCATCGCGGCGCCGGCCTGGGCGGCGGCAATGATGAGCGTGAGCAGACGTTGAATCAGCTGCTGGTGGAGATGGATGGTTTCGAGGCGAATGAGGGCGTTATCCTGATCGCGGCCACCAACCGTCCCGACGTTCTGGACCCCGCTTTGCTGCGTCCTGGTCGTTTCGACCGCCAGGTGGTGGTGCCGAACCCCGATGTGCTGGGCCGTGAGAAGATCGTGAAGGTCCATATGCGCAAGGTGCCGCTGGCCCCCGATGTGGACCCCAAGATCATCGCCCGTGGCACTCCCGGATTCTCCGGCGCTGATCTGGCCAATCTGGTCAATGAAGCGGCCTTGCTGGCGGCCCGATCCGGCAAGCGCGTCGTCAGCATGGCCGACTTCGAGTCGGCCAAGGACAAGGTGATGATGGGGGCGGAACGCCGTTCCATGGTGATGAGCGAGAAGGAACGCAAGCTGACCGCCTATCACGAGGCCGGCCATGCGCTCGTCTCCCTGATGGTGCCGGAATATGACCCGCTGCATAAGGTGACGATTATTCCGCGTGGCCGCGCCCTGGGCGTGACGATGAACCTGCCGGAACGTGACCGCACCAACTACACCAAGCGGGAGATGGAATCGCGTCTGGCCGTGCTGTTCGGCGGTCGCGTGGCGGAAGAAATCATCTTCGGGCCGGAGAATGTGACCACCGGTGCCGCCAGCGACATCCAGCAGGCCACCCGTTGGGCCCGCGCGATGGTGGCGGAATATGGCATGAGCGACAAGCTGGGCCGCGTCCGCTACAACGCCAATGAGCAGGAGGTTTTCCTGGGGCATTCGGTGGCGCAGCAACAGAATGTCTCTGAGGCGACCGCCCAGCTGATCGACGAGGAAATCCGCCGTCTGATCGAAGAGGGGGAAATGCAGGCCCGTACCCTTCTGACCACGCATCTGGACGATCTGCACAAGGTCTCCGAGGCGCTGCTTGAGTTCGAAACCCTGTCGGGTGACGAGGTTCGGGCCCTGCTGCGCGGGGAAGAGGTGGTGCGTACCGATCCGCCCGCGCCGCGTCCGCCGGCGGTGGAGCCGCCCAAATCCACCGGTGGCCGTCGTTCATCCGTGCCCACTACGGGTGGCAGCGAGCCGGAGCCCCAGCCGGGCGTTTGAGCTGGTTTCAGTTTCGTTGAGTACCAAGCCCCCGGCATTTCCATGCCGGGGGCTTGTGCTTGGTACGCCCAGCCAGACAGAAGTTTTTGCTATGAACCGCCCGCTTGCCATCCTTTCCGGTGCTGCCGCGCGTATCGCTGTTGACGCTGGCCAAGCTCGTTCCTTGGCCGGTGGGGCATTGGCATTTTCACTGGTGGAAAGCGGGGACGGAATTGTTCCGGCCTCGTCGCTTGGCCCTGATCATCCGTTGGTCATTCCGCGCGCCCCCTGGGCGGGGTTTGACCTGTCGCGTCCCCTGATCATGGGTATCGTCAACATCACCCCGGATAGTTTTTCCGACGGTGGCGACCATGACGATGCGGATGCCGCCATCGCCCATGGACGGCGATTGCTGGCCGAGGGGGCTGATATTCTGGATATCGGGGGCGAGTCGACAAGGCCCGGCGCCGAACCGGTGCCGGTGGCTGAGGAGATCGCCCGCGTGGTGCCTGTGATCCGGGCGCTGGCGGCGGAAGGTGCGGTGATCTCCATCGATACGCGCCATGCCGCCGTGATGCGTGCGGCGGCGGCAGCGGGTGCGCGAATCATCAATGATGTCACCGCCCTGACGGGCGATCCCAACAGCCTGTCGGTTGCCGCCGCCACGGGCCTGCCCGTGGTGTTGATGCATATCCAGGGAGAACCGCAGACCATGCAGGTTGCGCCCAGTTATAGCGATGTGACGGCGGAGGTTTACGACTGGCTGGCCGCCCGGGTTGATGCCGCGATTGCAGCCGGCATCGGGCGGGAGAAAATCGCCATCGATCCCGGTATCGGATTCGGCAAGGATCTTCAACACAATGTCGATTTGCTGGCCCGGACCGCTGCGCTGCACGGTCTGGGCTGCCCCATCCTGATCGGTGTCAGCCGCAAGCGCTTCATCGCCGGCCTTTCCAAAGGAGAGGCACCGAAGAACAGGGTGGCGGGTTCCATCGCTACCGCCCTGCATGCGCTGGGGCAGGGCGCGCAGATCCTGCGCGTGCATGATGTGGCGGCAACGGCGCAGGCGGTGGCCGTGTGGCAGGCGCTGCAATCGGCCTGATACCCCTCTTATCGTCATTGCGGCTCTTGCTACCGGGCGTGCTATAAAGCTGTCATACAGCCCCAGCGCTCACAGGGATTTCTGATAGATGTCGCGTAAATTATTCGGCACGGATGGCATCCGCGGCACCGCCAATACCGAGCCGATGACGGCAGAAACTGCCCTGAAAGCCGCCATGGCGGCGGCATTGCAGTTCCGGCGCGGAGAGCATCGCCATACCGTGGTGATTGCCAAGGATACGCGCCTGTCGGGCTATATGCTGGAACCGGCGCTGACGGCGGGCTTCATCTCCATGGGGATGGATGTGATCCTGGTCGGGCCGCTGCCGACGCCTGCTGTGGCCATGCTGACCCGTTCGATGCGGGCCGATCTGGGGGTGATGCTGTCCGCCAGCCACAACCCTTATCAGGATAATGGCATCAAGCTGTTCGGCCCTGACGGCTATAAGTTGTCCGACGAGATCGAACGTGCGATCGAGGAACGGATGGCCCAGCCCTTCGCCGTCGATCTGGCCAGCCCGCACGATCTGGGCCGTGCCCAGCGGATGGAAGATGCGTCCGGTCGTTACATTGAGGTGGTGAAAAGCAGCTTCCCGCGTGGCCTGCGGCTGGACGGGATGAAGATCGTGGTCGATTGCGCCCACGGTGCCGCCTACAAGGTGGCCCCGCGCGTGTTATATGAACTGGGGGCCGAGGTCGTCACCCTGTTCAACCAGCCCAATGGCTTTAACATCAACGATAAGTGCGGTGCCACCGCGCCGGCGGCCATGCGGGCCGCTGTGCTGCACCATAAGGCCGATATCGGCGTTTCGCTGGATGGCGATGCCGACCGGCTTATCCTGGCCGATGAAACCGGTACCCAGGTCGATGGCGATCAGATCATGGCCCTGATCGGGGCCAGCTGGGCGGAAAGCGGGCGGCTGCGCGGCGGTGGCGTGGTCGCCACTGTCATGTCGAACATGGGCATGGAACTCTATCTGAAAGGGCTGGGGCTTTCCTTGGCCCGCACCGCTGTGGGCGACCGCTATGTGGTGGAACATATGCGGGAGCACGGATTCAACGTCGGTGGTGAACAGTCCGGCCATGTTGTGCTGTCGGATTTCGCCACCACCGGCGACGGGCTGCTGGCGGCCTTGCAGGTGCTGGCCTGCATCCGCAAGGCCGGGCGTCCGGCATCCGAGGTGTTGCGCGTGTTCCAGCCGCTGCCGCAACTGCTGAAGAATGTGCGCTACGATGCCGGCACCGGGGTAAAGCCGCTGGAGGATGGCCATGTGAAGGCTGCCATCGCCGAAGGGGAGGCGCGGCTGGCCGAACGGGGCCGTGTGCTGATCCGCAAATCTGGCACCGAACCGCTGATCCGCGTGATGGCGGAAGGGGAGGATGAGGGGGTGGTGAAGCACGTGGTGGATGATATCTGCGCCGCGGTGCAATCGGCGGCGGCCAAGGTGGCGGCGGAGTAAAGGCGATGAAGGGACGGGTTCTGATCGTCGCGGGGTCCGACAGTGGCGGCGGGGCCGGCATCCAGGCCGATATCAAGGCGGTGACCGCGCTGGACGGCTATGCCATGACCGCCATCACCGCGCTGACAGCGCAGGATACGCTTGGCGTGCATGGCATCCACACGGTGCCGGTGCCGTTCCTGGTGCAGCAGATGGAACTGGTGCTGGCCGATCTGGGGGCCGATGCGGTGAAAACCGGGATGCTGGCCACCGCGGAGGTGATCCATGCCGTGGCCGATACGCTGGCCGCGCGGGCGCCGGGGGTGAAGCTGGTGGCTGATCCGGTGATGGTGGCCAAGGGTGGTCACCGGCTGTTGGATGCCGATGCCACCGATGCCGTATTGTCCCGGCTGTTGCCGCTGGCCAGCGTGCTGACCCCCAATGTGCCGGAGGCCGAAGCCCTGACCGGGCTGGATATCCGCACGATTGATGATATGCGCCGCGCCGGGCGCGACCTGCTGGCCCGCGGGGCCAAGGCGGTACTGATGAAGGGTGGCCATATGGAAGGCCCGATCCTGACCGACCTGCTGTTAACTGCCGATGGGGAGCACGCCTTCCAGGGCGAACGGCTGGAGACCCGCCACACCCATGGCACCGGCTGTACGCTGGCATCCGCCATCGCCACCGGGTTGGCCCAGGGTTTGGATGTGGCGGCGGCGGTGGCGCGGGCGCGTCGCTATGTCGATATCGCCATCCGCACCGCGCCGGGATACGGCCATGGGCATGGGCCGCTGAATCATAGCCACACCGTGGGGGCCTTTGCATGAGCCGGATCGACGCCAAGCTGCTGGATGCCTATAGCGCGACATCCTATGTGGTGCTGGACGGCATGCGCAGCGCCACTGCCCGCGCGATGGCGCTGAACGGGGAGATCGACGCTTTGCTGGAAAAGCGCGGCTAGGCGGAGATTGTCTTTGTCACTGCCTGGAACCCGAAATCCAAGCCGGCCAGTGCGGAGGCGAACGAGAAGGCGACCGCCAAGCTGCGGGACATTCTGGAAGATGAAGACCTGGATTACCTGCCTGCTGAATTCCGCCCGGCATCCAGGGATTGGCCGGTGGAGAAGGGTTTTGCCATTTTTGATCTGGCCCCGTTCGATGCGCTGCAGCTGGCCGAAATGCTTGGCCAATATGCCATCGTCTGGCAAGGCCACGGCCAGCCGGCGCATTTAATGTTCACAACGCTGGCGGTCTAAACCAGCGCCGCACCGCTGGCGACCGGGTGTTCCATCAGGGCGGACAGGATATCCAGCCCCTGCTCCAAGGTGCCTTCCTGGTCCACCCCCAGCAGGCAGATCCGCACCGCGTTGGCAACCTCCCCCCTGCCAGCGGCGAAGGCGTCGGCGGCGGTGATTTTCACGCCGCGTTCCAGGGCTACCCGCACCAAGTCCTCCCGCCTTATATGGTCGGGCAGGGGTAGCCAGAGATGGGTGACATCCGGGTCGGATTGGGCCAACCGGTCGCCATCCAGGATGGCGCGGGCCAGGTTCTGGCGTTCGGCCACCTGTTGGCGGCGGCGGGCGGCAATGCGGGTGGCCTCCCCACTATCGATCAGTTCCGCCGTAACCACCATGCCCAGATGGGCCGGCGTCAGTACCGTGGCCCGCAGCACCGTGGCCAGCCGGTCCAGCAGTGGGCGGGGCGCGACGACATAGCCGGTGCGCAGACCCGGAAACAGGCTTTTTGAGACGCTGGAGACATGCAACGTCACATCCGGCCCCAAACTGGCCAGCGTTGGCATGGGGGGGGATTTCAGGAAACCATAGACATCATCCTCCACCAGCATCAGGCCGATGCGACGGGCCACATCCACCAGGGCGCGACGACGTTCCAGCGGCATTGTCACGGTGGTCGGGTTTTGCAGGGTGGGCATGCAATACAGAACATGGGCGCCATGGTTGCGCGCCGCCTGTTCCACCGCATCGGGCAGCAAGCCATCTTCATCCATCGCCACCGGGATCAGCCGCAGCCCCAGATGCAGGGCCAGCGACCGGATGCCTGGATATGTCAGTTGTTCCACCAGCAGGGCATCACCGGGATGGGTGACGGCGGCCAGGGCGGCATGCATGGCCCCCTGGCCGCCGGTGGCCAGCAGGATTTGATCATGTGAGGCTTCCAGCCCGGCACTTTCCGCCAGCCAGCTGGCGATGCTGGCCCGCAGCCGGGGATGGCCCATCGGCGTCTGATAAGACATCAGGTCCAGCAGATCCGGTTGCTGCGCCACCGCCATGGTGGCGGTTGTCAATGCCTCCCCCTCACCCCAAAGGGCGGAAGCGTTTACCGACAAATCGATCAATCCACGCAACGCCAGCAGGCCGCCCTGCTCCGACACCGGTTCCAGCAGGCGGCGCGGATCACGCACAAAGGTGCCGCGCCCGACCTCGCCCCCGATCAGGCCCAGCCTTTCTGCTTCCTGATATGCACGCGTGACGGTGCCGACCGTCACCTTCAACTCCCACGCCAGATCACGGTGGGTGGGTAGCCGTGTGCCCGGTGTCAGCCGTCCGGCGGCGATATCATCGGAAAGGGCGGTTGCAATGGCACGATAAAGCGGACCGGAACGGCCTTCCAGGGCGGGTCGCCAGGCGATGGTCGCGGGCTGGTTCATGATGTTCCTGTCAGGTAGGGATATTGTAATCGTGACAATATGCTGATTGCGCCCTTTATTGTTCCGATATTATGCCGGAAAAATACAGATAAGCCGGGGTAAAGCTGCTTTGCAAGAATCTCACGATGAAGCTTCCCCCATAAATGAAAGGATCGTGTGTTGACAATCAGGGGCCTGCCATGATCCATTCTATCGACGACGGTCTTGTGGAACATGTTCTGGCATTGGCCGCCTATTGTATCGCTACATTCATCACGCCCGGCCCGAACAATATGATCCTGGCTGGCAGTGGGGCTGCATTCGGCTTCCGGCGTACGCTGCCCACCATGGCCGGCATCACAGTGGGGTTTACCGGACTTGTGCTTCTGGCCGGGGTTGGCGGTGAAACAGTGATGCAGGCCGTGCCGATGCTGGCGGTGGTGCTGAAATGGGCTGGCATGGCCTATCTGCTCTATCTGGCATGGAAGATCGGGACCGCAGGCCGCGCAGAGGCGGGGGGGCGATCTCAGCCGCTGACATTCGGGCAGGCCATGGCCTTCCAGTTCATCAATCCCAAGGGGTTGGCCATGGCCATTTCATCCCATGTCACCTTTCGCATTCCAGAGCTGGGGCAAGGGGGCAGTATCCTGACCGTGACCGGCATGTTCCTGATTGCCGGCATCCCCAGCATCCTGATCTGGGTCCTGTTCGGCCAGGGGATGGGGCGCTGGCTGCATGATGATCGGCGTCTGCGTCTTTTCAACGGCGCCCTGGGGCTGGCCACAGCCGCCAGCGCCTTGCTGTTGCTGGTTTAAGAAGGGAGGACCGGAGCCATGTCACCCAACATTGTCTATGCCGTGGAAAGCCGACTGCGTACGGCGGAATTCATCGATGTGCTGCGCCGCTCGGGTCTGGCCGAGCGGCGCCCGGTGGATGATCCCGCCCGCATCGACGCCATGCTGCGCCACGCCAACCTGGTCGTCACCGCCCGCGCCGATGGTCTGCTGGTTGGCGTGGCGCGGTCGGTCACCGATTTTTCCTTCTGTTGCTACCTGTCCGATCTGGCGGTGGATACAGCCTGGCAGGGCAGGGGGATCGGCCGGCGGCTGATGGCGGAAACCCGCGATGCCGCCAGCCGTGACATTGCCGATGATGGTGGCCGCCCCTTGCGCTGCCTGCTGCTCTCCGCGCCCGCCGCCATGGACTATTACCCCAAGGCGGGGCTGGCCCGGCTGGATAATGCCTTCGATTTCACCAAGCTTTGATGCTGTGAGGCCCCCGATGCGTTTGCCCCTTTATCAGGTTGATGCCTTTACCGATCAGCTGTTTGCCGGCAATCCGGCGGCGGTGGTGCCCCTGCGGCAATGGCTGCCGGACGCGGTTATGCAGAAGATCGCGGCAGAGAATAATCTGGCCGAAACCGCCTTCATCCTTCCCGATGGTGAAGGCTGGGCGATCCGCTGGTTTACACCGGAAGCGGAAATCGATCTCTGTGGCCATGCTACGCTGGCCAGCGCCTTCGTCATCGCCAATTTCCTGGAGGAAGGGGCGGGCCTGATCCGCTTTTCGACCCAGGTGGCCGGTGAATTGCGGGTGACACGCCAAGGTGAACGGTACAGCCTGGATTTCCCTGCCCGCCCCGGTGCTGCGACGGCGGTGCCGGATGGGGTGCTGACAGCCCTGGGTGCCGCGCAACCGCAGGCCGCCTTGGCTGCGCGTGATCTGATGCTGATCTATGAACGAGATGAACAGGTGGCAGTGGTGACACCGGATTTTGCGGCCCTGGCACGCACCGGACAGAAGATCATCATCACCGCCCCCGGCGAAGATGTGGATTTCGTGTCCCGTTTCTTCGCCCCTTCTGTGGGCATTGCGGAGGATCCAGTGACAGGCTCGGCCCATTGTACCTTGATTCCCTATTGGGCGGAACGGCTGGGCAAGACGGAATTGACCGCCCGGCAGATTTCCGCACGCGGCGGACGCCTTTGGTGCCGGTTGGATGGGCAGCGCGTGCATATCGCCGGCCATGCCGTTCTGTACCTGGAAGGCACCATCCATGTCTGAGGGCTTTCCACCTCCTGGCTGGCAGCACCGGCGTGACGATGGATATGTTATCTCCGCCGACCGGGCGCGGCTGGATTTCGACTTCATCCACCGTTCCCTGGCGGCCAGCTACTGGTCACCCGGTATCAGCCGGCCGGCGGTGGAAAGGGCCGCTGCCCATGCCATTCCCTTCGGGCTTTATGCGCCAGATGATCGGCAGGTCGGTTATTGCCGGGTGATCACCGATCATGTCTCCCTGGGGTATCTGGCCGATGTCTGGATCGAGCCGGACTTGCGCGGGCTGGGGTTGGGCAAATTTCTTGTTGGCGCGGTGACCCGCCTGCCGGAATGGCGGGAATTGCGGCGCTGGCTGCTGTTCACCGCCGACGCGCACGGGCTTTACCGTCAGTTCGGCTTTTCCGCCCTGGCGGAGCCAGACCGGGCGATGGCCCGCCTGCGACACGGATAAAGCAAGGTTTGTCCAGCTCTGTGCGGCTATCCGAATTGCGTATAACTCTGTTTACCTATGGAAAGGAATTGAGCAAAATGCGTGCGGTTATCCGCTGACTCTTCGCGCTTGGCGCGTATAGTGGTTATGCGGTCCGTTGGACGGTCATTTCTGGGCATTGTTTGTGGATAAAGACAAACTAATCGGAACCGTCCGTACGGTCTTCGAACTGCATAGCTTTCATGGCGACACTTGGCTTGTCGTGCGGGAATCCTCTGACCTGCGCCAACTGGAGCCATCGGCGGCCATGTTGGTACAGCGCAATGAGGTGGATGGCATCCGCCTTGTGCGGCGCAACGATTATCTGGACCATGATTTTTCCACTACCGTGACCATGGTGAAACGCCTGCGTACCGGGGTGCAGGAGGCCGATCCGTTGGCCCGCGCCAATCCGGGCCGCGACGCGTCCTGGTGCGATCAGCCTGATGATCTGCTGGGCGATGTGCAGCGCCAGGTGATGCGCGTCTTTTTCGCCAAATATCTGGATGAACGGCGTCTGACACCGCTGGAAGTGCTCACATATGAGGTGCATGCCAGGGCGTTGGATGGGGCCGGCACGGTGGTGCAGGGGGCCTTGCAGCGCCTGGCCTCCATCCAGGTGCGCGGGACCAAGCAAACGGCTGTATCGCGCATGAAGGAGTTGATGGCCCTTGCCGATAACGGCTTGGCCCGGCTGATGCGCAATGCCAAAGCTGGTCCACCACTGCCCATCGGGGCTGGCGGTCTGCCGGCTTTGCTTGCGGCTGCGGCCAAGGGACCGGCTGATCAGCTTTCCGCCACGCTTTACCGGGCGCTTGTCGCCCATCTGGCCGATGCCAAGACCTGGATGGAAAAGCTGGATCGGCTGTTCCGGCTGGCCAGCCCGGATCTGACCAGCCGGGAAATGCGCCTGCTGGACAGCATGGCGGCGGAGATCATGGCCTCCCCCTTCGCCCTGAAGGAACTGGCGGGGCAGGAGACAACGCGGCTGGAGCTGGTTCTGAAGGCTATTGACCTTTATGTTGGCAATCTGGCCCGTGACGGCGGCGAACAATCGCCCGGTGTGCGCGCCCTCTCCACCCTGCTGGCAGCGGGGGCTTTGCCGCGTACCCTTTCGGAATTGCGCCTTGGGCTGCTGCGTCACCTGCATGCCCGCCTGCCCCTGCGCAGTGATCGCGGCATCCGGGATGAAATGCAGGCCACGGTGGAGGTATTGACCCACCTGCGTCGCCATGCCCCGCTGTTGGCCCGTGACGAGGAGGTGCTGGAGGCGGTGGCCCAGCGGGCCGACCGGCTTATCCAGCCCGAAGCCATGTCCGAGTTGATCGGGCCGATCCGCAATACACTGAACCGGGCTGAAACGGTGCTGAGCCTGGCGGAAAGTGCGCCCGGTGAAGCACCCAAGGCCAAGATCGCCACATATCTGCGCAGCCTGATTGCACCGGAGGATATCATCCGTGAAGAGGGCAGCCGGCTGGAGGCGATCAAGACGCTGGCCACCCTGGCCCGTCGGGTCGCCATGTCCGGCATGCCGGTAGGCCCCCGGCGGGAGATGCTGGATATTCTGGATACGTCGGTCTTCGAAACTATCCGTACTGAAATCCTGGGCAACCAGTCGATGAACTATACCGACCGTATCCTGGCCATCGTCCGCCTGTGCGGGGGGCTGCCGGAAGGGCGGGCGCGTCAGCTGGCCGGTGATCAGTTGACCCAGGCGCTGAAACGCCCGGAATTCATCTTGAATTATCTGGAACGGTTCCCCGGTGCGCAGGAACGCCGCGACGCCTATTTCAAGCTTTGCAGCGCCATGGCCGAGTCTGGGCTGGTGGATAAATCCCTGGTTCCCCAGACGTAATACTAGCGGCACGAAATCTTGACCTTTGGTCAATCTTTCCTGCCCCTCATGCGCCGGGCGGCTGCATCCGCAGCCTTGGCTCGACGCCGCACGTGCGGCGCGGCGGCGGTCGCCGCCGTACCACCGGTCATAAATTATGGCCGGTGGTATAATACCAATCTCCCTTGATCGTGACCGATCCAGGGAGGTTTCGTGTTCCCTCACGCGCCGGGCGCCCGCATCCGCGGGCTTGGCTTGCGCCGCACGTGCGGCGCGGCGGCGGTCGCCAGCCTGCAAACCGCCAAGGGTCAAACCTTTAGGCAGTTTGGTATCAGTTTCCACCGACTTCGCGGACCCACCGTTGATGAAACTGGTATTAGTCTTATGGGAGCGCCGTCGGCACAGAGGTCGGTCATCGTCTTGGTGTGCGTGAACCCGAGTATCAGTTGGACCCGGAGCCCTTAAGCACC
>Ga0209373_10004267_pt1 | contig 12441 bp, 14 predicted proteins | sample Higcelweek5metaG_FD_187173 | JGI IMG/M metagenome (GOLD analysis project Ga0209373, IMG submission 187173) | Freshwater pond sediment microbial communities from the University of Edinburgh, under environmental carbon perturbations - High... | ecosystem: Environmental > Aquatic > Freshwater >... | reverse complement strand
CATAATAAGAGAACTGATAATATTGAAAGCAGCGATCAAAATGATCAAACAAATAATGGCTGCCACAATAAACTTTTCATAATTCATCCACTTCAGGAGCGTAATATTTTTCGTTTTCCAATCGATGCAATAGTGAGGATAGCTTATAACCTCGCTCGCCTTGTCGAGACTCGCTTCCGTTTTCCACTGATCCTTGATGCGAAATTGAATTCCAGAGACCGCATCGCCCATTGCTAAAAGTTTCTGCGCTTCCGGAATGCCTATATAAGCAAGGTTCCCATCATATTCATACATTCCCGTTTCAAAGATACCGGACACCACCACAGAAAGCATACGCGGGCCGCCGGAACTTATGGCGTCTTCGGGGCTTTGAAACGTTTGAATCACCACTTTATCGCCAACAACCACACGGAGCCGATTCGCAAGACCCACACCAAAAATCACAGAGGGGCACAAATTGCCGCGAGAATCAGGAATGCTATCCAGAGTGTATTTACCCCACACCATGTGTTTGTATACATCCACTACTTTCTGAGAGCGCTTGGGGTCGATGCCGTAAAGCACAATGCCGTCATTCACCTTCTTGGAGCTAATCCCCACCTTGTAGATAATAAAAGGGGCAGAAGCCGTGACCGCGCTATCGTTCTCCATCACTTCTCTCGCAATGCGCTCGTAGTCTTCAATGGGATCGCCATGATAACGCAACACTTCGAAATGGGCATCTTTGCCGATCATCTGCGCGGTGACTTCTTCTTCGAAGCCATTGACAGCGGATAAAGCAATGATCAGTGAAAAGACGCCAATGCTCACGCCCAGCATACTGAATATGCCGATCAGAGAGACAAACAGACTTTTCCGTTGAGCTCCGAGATAACGCCAGGCGATGAGCCATTCCAATTTATGCATTTTACTGTTCCGGCTTCATGAGTGGGAAAAGTTGTACATCACGAATCGTCTGCTGATTGGTGAGGAGCATGACCATGCGGTCGATACCGAAGCCAACGCCCCCCGTCGGTGGCAATCCCGATTCAATCGCATGCAGAAAACTTTCATCCATCGGATGCGTTTCCCCTTCACCCCCGCGACCCCGATTCACTTGTTCTTCCAGGAGTTCGCGCTGACGCAAAGGATCATTCAATTCCGTATAGGCATTACCCAATTCCCAACCGTTCGCATAAGGCTCGAACTGTTCGATCAAATCAGGATTCGTGCGGTGCCTTTTGCACAGCGGGGTACTTTCCTTGGGCATGTCCTTAATGATCGTCGGTTGCACCAGATTTTTTTCTACCGCGAGTTCAAACAATTCCAAAATCGCACGGCCACGGCTCCAGGTGCCTTCGAGCTTTTCACCACCGCGCTTCGCGATAGCGGCCTTGAGATCATCATCGCTCAACGTTTCCACCTGAATATTCGCATACTTTTCAATGGCTTCGTACATGGAAAGACGCGGCCATGGAGCCTTAAAATCTATTTCCGAACCTTGGTAATCAATTTTCGTGGTACCGTTCGCCGCAATGCAAGCGCGTTCGTAAATATTTTCGAAATGCACCATCATGTCGTTATAATCGGCATAAGCTTCGTAAAATTCAAGACCTGTAAATTCCGGACTGTGCGTGCGATCCATGCCTTCGTTGCGGAAGTTTTTGCTGAATTCAAAAACCTTTTCCATACCGCCCACAATACAACGTTTGAGATAAAGTTCCGGTGCTACGCGGAGGTACAACGTCATGTCAGCCGCATTGTGATGCGTCGTAAAAGGCTTGGCGTTCGCGCCACCGTAAATAGGTTGGAGTGTCGGCGTTTCCACTTCAATGAATCCCTTTTCGAGAAGGTATTCACGAATGGCCTGCATAATTTTGCTGCGCTTTAAAAATACGTCCCGCACGTCATCGTTCAAAGCCATATCAGTGTAGCGCTGGCGATAACGGGTATCCACATCCTTGAACTCATTGAACACGGTCTTGTTGCCTTGTTCATCCACAATTTCCTTAGGCGTGGGGAGAGGGCGCACCGCTTTGGAAAGCATGGTCACCTGATCGGCCTTGACCGAGTACTCACCACTCTGGGTTTCCATCATGGAACCTTCGACGCCGACAAAATCGCCGAGATCAATCATTTTGACGATCTCGTAATTTTCATTCAAAAGATTCGCGGCACAAACCGCTTGCAGACGACCATAGCGATCCTTGAGGTGCATAAAACACATCTTGCCCTTGCGATTAAAGCGCACCACACGACCCGCAAAAGCGACTTTTGCTTCTGATTTTAAAAGCGTCTCTTTCTGTTCCTTAAGCGTCTTGGAATCATGGGTACGGTTGAACTTGTGCGGATACGCATCCACACCGAGTTCCCTGAACTTGTCAATCTTGACAAGGCGGGCTTGGACTTGATCATTCATATCTAACATATTGAATTTCTGCCTTATAATCTTTATTTTACAATCGAATCACTGGTGGAAAGCAAATAAGCATTAATAAACGGCTTAAGTTTGCCATCCAAAACACCGGCGGTATCCGAAGTTTCCTCGCCTGTGCGAAGGTCCTTCACCAATTGGTAAGGCTGAAGGACATAGCTCCGAATCTGAGAACCCCATTCCACCTTTTTCTTATCTGCCATACGATCCTGGCGTTTCGATTCTTCCTCTTGACGGTAGAATTCAGCCACCATGGTTTTCAGCGTTTTAAGAGCGGTTTCTCTATTTTGAATTTGCGAACGCTCGGTTTGGCAGCTCGCCACAATACCCGTAGGTAAATGTGTCATGCGAACCGCAGAATCCGTTTTATTGATATACTGCCCACCCGCACCGGAACTCCGGTAAGTATCCACACGTACATCCGCCATATTGATGTCGTACTTTACTTCATCATGCACCGGGTACAGATAGACCGCAGTAAAACTCGTGTGGCGGCGGGCATTCGCATCAAAAGGACTGATGCGCACCAAACGGTGTACCCCGATCTCGGAACGAAGAAGTCCGTAGGCGTACTCGGAGTTGACTTCAATCGTTGCACTCTTCAGACCCGCTTCTTCGCCTTCCAGAACTTCGATCACACGAAAATCCATTTTCTCGCGTTCCATAAAGCGTAAATACATACGAAACAGCATGAGCGCCCAATCCTGAGATTCGGTACCCCCGGCACCTGGGTGAATCGCAAGAATAGCGGGGCACGCATCATCCTGACCATCCAGCATTTTACGCATTTCCATGTCAGCGACTTTTTTGGAGGTCTCTGCAAAATCGTGTTCTATGCTGTCAAAAAGATCTTGCGAATTTTCAGCTTTCGCCATCTCATAAAGTTCGCCAAGATCGTTACAAGAAGCGGAGACTTCATTCCACGCAGCAAGAATATCACGAATTCCTGTGATTTTTTTTAATAAGGCTTGCGCCTTTTCCTGATGATTCCAGAGGTCTGGATTCCCTGACTCTCGTTCTAATACGGATAATTCTTCCTTCTTAGACGCTAAGTCAAAGATACCCCCATAGTTTGTCTATGCGCGTGCGTAGAGCAATGAGGCCCGTATGAGTCGTTTGGATCACTTCTTGCCTCCGATCGCCTCCGGTGGAGTGTAATCAGAATTCAGGTACTGAACCTTATAGGTTTTCGCAAGTTGATCCAAATAATTCTTGATAGACATTTGACGCTCTTGCTCCGCCTGAACGCGGAGGATATAATCAATCTGATGCTTGTAGCTTTCCATCTTTCCGTCATTCTTTTCGGTAAGCATGAAAATCATGACACCCTCTTTAGTGGTAATCACATCAGAGATTTCACCTACTTTAAGCTTAGAAATGCCCTTCACAAATTCCTGTCCCAGAGAATTGGGGAGAAACTTATTCATGACGCCACCTGTTTTACGAGCATCGGAATTATCGCTATACTGGGCGGCAAGTTGAGCAAAGCTTGCTTTACTTGCACGAACTTGAGCAGCCAGTCCCTTGAGCATATCCTTCTTGTCGGAGATCTGCTGAGCGGTTTCACCCTTTTTACTCTTAAAGATGATTTGAGCTCCGCTGATCGTGTCGTTAACGGAAACCTTCCCTTTATTCAATTCCCAATAAGCGGCAATTTGCTTATCCGTGGGATCTTTTGGATAAGGAACCTTCTTTTCGAGAAGGGCTTCGCTCTGAAGTTGCTGCTCGACCTTTTCGCGGAACATCGCTTGAGTCGCACCCGATTTTTTGAGTTCTTTATTGAACACATCTTCGCTCGGATACTGAGACTTAAAAATCTTGATTAAGCTATCGACCTTAGTGGAAGAAGCCTTAATGCCCTGTTTCTTAATTTCAAGTTTAAGAAGTTCTTGGCCCACCAGGTTATCAACTACGGCCCAACGGAGCTGCATCTGCGCTTCGGCTGGAATCGCTCGACCTTTAGCCTGTTGTTCCCCGAGCATTTTCGCAAGGCTATCGACCTTACCTTGGGTAATTCCGACTTTTTCAACGCGGATAACATCAAAATTTTTACCGCTCATCAATTGAGCAGAGGCCATTCCCGCCATAAGCATCACGGGAAGAATAGATTGACGGACATAAGACAGTAAACGCATGTACCATACCTAGGTTAAAATGACCCACAAAATATAGAAAAAAGCACTGTGCGCGCCTCGAACGGCAATTTTCTTTCTTTGCCAGGAATAGAAAAGCTCAGCGTTTCATTGCATTAAGCAAGCTGATAAGCATAATGCCTGTGATATTCACCCGCGCGCAACCCACATTGGCAGTACCCAGGCGGTGCTGAAGAACTAATGATCGAACCTCATTCCGTTCTGTAGCATCAGGAAGATACCCACTTTAAAAAGCGGCCCCTCTGGCAAGGAAAATTTGAAAAAAATATTTTTGAGAGCTTACGATTCTTTAGCTTTGAATGCGGCTACAATATCCGGCACGAGGTCCGCAACCTTGGAAACCAAGGAATTGTCCTTCTGAATGGGGAGAATGCGCACATCATCGCCATTGATGACGAGGAATGCCACAGGATCCACAGTCGCGCCCCCGCCAGAAGCAGAGGTATCGCCTTTGCCCGCATGACCGCCAAGAGCAAAACCTAGAGAGACGCGGCTCACCGGAATAATAGTCGCGCTGCCCGCCTGAATGGGTTTCCCCACCACCGTTTCCGCTTGTGCAATCCAGCGGAGTTTTTCAAGTAATGTTTCTGCAAGTGTTTCGATTGCCATGGGCTAAATATACTCAAAAACGGGCATCGTAAACACTTTGTCGCGCTTCTTTATATTGCTCACGAAGCGTCTTTGGGTCCAGAGCCCCCCACACGCATACGATGCGCCCCCCAGGGAGCCTTGTCGCGAGGGCCCGTTCTCCATTCCCTGCATCAAAAGCGATTTCGTCTTGCTGAAAGCGAACCTGTTTTCCTGCCTTCTGCAACTGAGAAACCCACAAATTCCACTCCCCCTCCGATACCGAATTCCAACTGCGAGCGATATTCCAATAGAGCGCCTCGCGAGAATAACTTTGCACCAGCATGGGGAACGTTGTCGTCACCCCATGAAAATAACGTGTTTGAATAGAAGTTCGGCCTATGTCGCGATCATGGAAAGGCAGACTTAAAAACTCTTGGGGAAGTCCCGCACGATAATTTGGAAAACTTTGTACAAATTTTTCTAACAGCCCACGTTCGTGTCTCCTCAAGCGGCTATGTCTGAAAATGAATAAACGTCGCCCTGCACGCAGGCTCTGTTCCAAGTATTCCCCTTTAATCACGGGGAGTTTTTCCTGGAAAAGTCCACTATTCATAAAAAAGCCCAGCGCAAAAACATCATTTTCAAATTCGAGAATCATCACATGCAAAGAATCGCCAGGTGCTGTTACATACAACATATCGGCATATCCATGAAACGAATAATCTTTTAATGTTTGAGCATTGGGTGCAAACTCCCCTTCTATTTTTTCACTGTGCGAATAAGAAACGGGAGATCTACCGCAATAGGTCAAACTCCCAAAATCAATTTCAGCGAGATCCTTATCGCGAATATCGCACCCCGCAAGAGAGATAAAAACAAGAGCCCCAAATACAGACAAGCACTGCGCAAACGAGATTCGAAAACCAGAGAAGGGTCGCAAAAAATATTGGATTAAATCACGTGTCATATAATTTTGTTTCTAGCAAGGACTTGCAACAATGGGGAGCCAAAGGGCATTTTGTACAGCCCTCCGTGTGTTCACGACAAATAAAATCGGTGGTGCCATCTTCTAAAAAGAATTGCAACGCATGGGCAGCAGCCATTTCGTTCCCTGGCGCCAGTGCGGCATAAAGAGAACGTCCCAATTTTTGTTTTTTCTCCTCTTCCATTTCTGAATAGTGGAGAGCCTTTCCCGGGCCCACGAAACCAATCCAGCGGCGACACCCCATGGTGAAAGGCATAGGACATTTCGCTTCTGAGGGGGAGCAACAAAGTCCGAGTCCTAAAGGAACTGGAGATGTTAAACGCTTAATCGCATAAATGGCTTTAGGACGATACGCCTGTTTGCCCATAAAATGAATTTCACCCAAATCGCGCCAGATCCCTTTGACATCGCGGGAAGTGATCCAGTCGGCAAGCGGCCTATGGTGGCGCACAAAAGCGCCCATACTCCAGAAAATGCCGGGCACTTGTTCCCCTAAATTCCAAGCTATTTTACCCAACGCCTCGCGGGAAATTTTCAACAGCATTTTTTCTTCGGGGAGCGGAAACTCCCACAACCGATCCTGGGGATAAGCCTCAAAAAGAGCCCCGAAAACACGACGAAATGTGGGAAAAGAAATTTCCTGGAAAAGAGCGCAACCCAAAAGACACCAAGCGATGCGAGCTTCTTCCATCTCCGCCTTTTTCGCAATATCCACGATAGGGTCAGGCACCGATTGAAAGAGGTGAACAAATTCCTTCGTCGCCTGCATAATGTCCGGATTTTCTTTTTCCCAACGCACGCCAACAACCTAAAGCGCTTCACCCACACGCACGTCTTTTCCCAAAGCACTTTGGAAAAGAGACGGATTTCGTTCGCGAATCTCTTTGTTCGCCACCAGAATCACCGTGCTTCCCATTTCAAAACAAGCGAGTTCCCCCCCTTTTTCAAAATCAATGTGAGCAAGCGGCAGCCAATCAAAACGAGGTTTTGAACGGGGCAAAAGACCCGCATTGGTTATCAAGGACTCTGAATATTCCACAGAGATACGGCCTACGTTAGTGGCTCCCACTTTGACAACCAGCATTTCACCCCCCGCAGTCATGCGAATGCGACTGGTGAGGCGTTCGTTAATCGCAAAAAGCCCTTCAATGCGTTCCACGCTCCCCAAATTCACGGGCCAGAGACGACCCGGACAATAATGCGCAGAGAGAAGTTCTCCTTCCACGGGAGAATGAATGCGGTGGTAGTTGAAAGGAGCAAGGTAAATCGTCGCCCAGCAACCACCCTTAAATTTATTCGCAAGATCAGCATCGCGCAAAAGAGAAGTGAGAGAATACGTTTTCCCCTTGCACTGAATCATCTCGGTCATTTCGCCATCAAAAACACCGGTCTGCGAAAGATGACCATCCACAGGGCTCACCACTTCGGAAGTCGCAACGGGGCGCGCACCCGGTTTCAAACGACGGATGAAAAGTTTTGCGATGTTCGGGTAAGCGGACAAAGGCTTCTCCGCCTCATCCATCTTGAGTTTATAATGATTTGCAAACCAATCGCGAGCACAAGCACTCAATAGAGGAATCCGAAGGCGCGTGAAAGCACCGAATAACCGAGAGACAATATTTTTGGGCAAAAGCATCATAAAAACATAAAATGGTGTATTCATTGGAGCTCCTCTTAAGGCACTAAAAAACAAAAGTATAATTTAGGATACTTTCGCAAATTATTTTTCTGCAAAATAGAATTAAAGTTCCATGACTGTTCCCAAAGAACCTGGCACTAAAACATCTTGCGCATATTTTGCAAGATAATCCACAAAACCCTGCCCTGTGCAATGTAACGGCATCACTTTCCGAATCCCCGCCTTTTGAATAGTCTTCAAAACCATCGCGAATTCCTCTTGCGTTTTTCCTTCCAAGTGCAATCCTCCCACCAATGCGTAGAAAGGATCTTGGGGGAATAATTCCCGCGCCTTACGGAGCGTAGCCTCCATGCCCGTGTGCATACAACCACTCAGAATGGAAACTCCGTTCTCTGTTTTGACAAGCAGAATCTGTTCATCCGGAAACGCATCGGGGAGATAATGTTCTCCCAGCTTACGGAAAAAGCGGCCGCGCACTTCATTGTAGGAATTATCGCCTGCCACGGAACCACTCGCAAATACCCCGGGAATCAGTTCCATAAAGCATCGATGGGGCTGAAGGTAGTGAGCGTCCAACTTATAAAAGGCTTCAGGAAGACCGCCATAACGCCACTGATTGCCGGGATCTAAAATCCACTTCTGCTCCAGCAGCTTGGGATGAAAATGCAATTGGGCCTCTGGATAGCGTTTCAGCAATGCAGGAACCCCCGTTGTATGATCGTAATGTCCGTGACTGAGCGCAATCCAGGCAGGCGGAATATCAGCCAGTTGCAACGCCTCTAAATTAGCGACCACTAGGTCCGATTTCCCGGCATCGAAAAGCATTGTCTTGTCACCAGAACGTAAGTGCAAAGACAAGCCGTGTTCCCCAAGAATATCGCCCCGCAGAGAAACGTCATTAATGACTACAGTTAATTTTATCGGATTCATTTTCAGCACCTTCTCCTATTTGAATCGCCTGTTTATCCACAATTGCCTGTAACAATTTCCGGCGACCCGATTCCAGCAAGCGCTGCACTGTCCCACGGGAAACGCCCATTTTTTCGCCAGCGGCCGCCTGGTCCAATCCATCCAGGTCACACAGGCGCATGGATTCAAATTCATCTAAAGGAATCACCAGCAACTCCAGATCCGCCATGGGAACCCCCCGCGGTTTATAATAGAGACCCGAAGCATCTAACCTACAACAACGGCGTTTAGGATTTCTTGGCATAAATTTTTCCAGAATATTTTATGTGCATATACACAAAATATAAAAATAGTTTATATTTGCATATGCACAAAACGATTTATAAGGTCTCAGCCCCGGAAAAACTATGAAAATTGCCTTTTCGACAAATGGAAATACTCTGGAATCGCTTTTAGATACACGCTTCGGACGCTGTTCCCGGTTTTTGATCCTGGACACAGAAACCAACCATTATGAAATTCTGGAAAACACGCAGAATTTGAACGCAGTCCAAGGGGCAGGGATTCAATCTGCCCAAACGGTTCTTGAGACGGGAGCTCAGGCTCTGATTACAGGACATTGCGGGCCCAAAGCATTTAAAGTACTCCACGCAGCGGGCATCGCCATTTATTTAGCAGACAACCGCCCCATTGACGAGCTCGCGAAAGCATTGGCAGCGGGCACGCTTGCGGAGCTCACCGATGCGGATGTAGAAGGACACTGGTAATGCAAATCGCTATAGCATCTGGGAAAGGCGGGACGGGAAAAACAAGTCTTGCCGTTTCCCTGTTCCTTGCCAATAAGGATCGCGCCCGCTTGCTGGACTGTGATGTGGAAGAGCCCAACTGCCATTTGTTTTTAGCGACACGCTTTGTTTCACGCACCTCTGTCGAAAAACGCATTCCCCTTCTGAATCCCGATCTTTGTACGCATTGCGGCAAATGCGTTGAGGCCTGTCAGTTTAATGCGCTCGCCGAGGCAGGGAAAGCAGGGATCTTAGTATTCGAAGAACTCTGCCACAGTTGCGGAGGTTGTACTTTCGTATGCCCCACCGGAGCCCTTCACGAAACCCCACTGAAAATGGGGGCCATCACCCGCGCTCTCGTCGCTGGAAAAGCAGAACTCATCACAGGGGCACTCGCCATCGGACACACGGAAACGCCTTCCCTGATCCTTGCGGTCAAAAAAACACGACCCGATCCTGAAGTGGCTTTTACGCTCATTGACGCGCCTCCGGGCACCGCCTGCGCTTTTGCCGCCGCCGTTGAGCACACAGACTTCGTTCTCCTGGTTGCCGAAGAAACGCCCTTCGGGTTACACGACTTGAAACTCGCTATCAAAGCCCTCCAGAAAATGGAAATTCCTTTTGCGGTGGTACTCAACCGTATGCGCCCCGACTTCTCATCGGTGCTCGAATTCTGCAAAGAAAAAAATTATCCGCTCTGGCTTCAAATTCCAGAGAGCCGGGCTATCGCGGAGACTTATGCCCGGGGCGGAACACTCCTCGATGCCATGCCAGAATTAGAGGAATCGTTAAGAATATTACTGGATCAATGTGCGGAGGCAATGCAATGCAACCCCAAGAATTAGTGATCATCAGCGGTAAAGGTGGCACTGGAAAAACATCCATTACCGCCGCCCTCGCAGATTATTTTCCAAACAAAGTTCTCGCTGATGGGGATGTGGATGCCGCCGATCTGTTTCTCGTGTTACAAGTGACAGAAACGCAGATCGCTGAATTTCAAAGCGGACACATTGCAGAAATTGATCCTGACAAATGCCATCAGTGCGGAAAATGCGCCGCACTCTGCCGCTTTGATGCTATTGTGACTAGCGAATCGGGTTACCAAGTAGATGCGCGTGCCTGTGAGGGATGCAAAGTTTGTGTTAATGCATGCCCTCACCACGCCATCGAATGGAAAGAAGCCTTTTGCGGCCTGTGGAAAGAATCCCGCACAGCCCAAGGAACGCTCTTCCACGCGAGTTTGTATCCCGGAGCGGAAAATTCAGGGAAACTGGTCACTTTTCTCCGCGACAAAGCCCGGAAAAAAGCCATGGACGAGGGCATTCCCCTCATTTTAGTGGATGGTCCGCCGGGAATCGGGTGCCCCGTAATCGCGTCTATTACAGGTGCCGCGAGGATACTCGTCGTGACAGAACCGACGCCCTCCGGTTATCATGATCTGGAACGGGTTCTCGCCCTCGCCAAACATTTCCAGATACCTACCCATATCCTTATCAACAAAGCCGATCTGGAGACAAGTTATCTTAAAAAAATGGAAGATTGCGCCGCAAAATCGGGGGCCACAGTGATCGGACAAATACCGTATTCACCGCTGTTCTCGGAAGCGCAGCAAAAAGGCCAATCCATTTTAAAAGCTTTCCCGACAAGTCCGGAAGCAGAAACACTGCGCACTATCGCGGCCATATTAAAACAAAAAATGGATGAATCCGAAGCAGAAGGACAGAAATAAAATCATAGAAGGAAACAACAATGAGTGTACAAACACATAGTTCGTTCTCTGACACAGCCATGGATCTTCGAATGGCGAACACCGCCGATGAAGACAAGGCCTTAATCAACCACATCACAGAGGAATCCAGATGAAATTCGCAATCCCCCTTGCCGAAGGCAAACTCACCACTCACTTTGGTCACTGCAAAATGTTCGCCCTGATCACAGTCGATGACAACACCAAGACCATCACAAAAAAAGAAGAGATTGTGCCCCCGCCCCATGAGCCTGGATTACTCCCAGTATGGCTTCACGAAAAAGACGTCACTCACGTCATCGCGGGAGGCTTAGGACAAAAGGCCCGCGTCCTCATGGAAGAAAAGAACATCCGCGTCATGGCAGGAGCACCCGCCCTAGAAGCGGAGACATTAGTAAACCAGTATCTCGCAGGGACGCTCACATTTGGCGCGAATGGCTGCGATCATTAGAATTCATAGGGGCCTGTTAATGATTTTCCACTTGGGTAGGCTTCACTCGGAACGCTTTGCCTAAGCGCTCCGCGAATGGTTTTGCCCAGTTCCTTTCCGGCGCAATGCGACTCGTCGTTTCTGCCATGAATTCCGAATAGTTCAGAAGCACCAGTTCCCCGTATCGGGCATCCCACAAAGTCCACAAACTCTTCCATTCATAGCCACCGCTGCGGCCCGCGCGGGGGAACATTTTCACAGAGACAAACACAGGAATGGTCACGTAGCGCACGTTATAGCGCAAAGCTATTTCTTTAATTTTTTTCTTTAAAGGAAGTGGTACTTCGCGCGTAAAGGTTTGCTCTGTAACGCTCCGCCCTTGCCAAGGGTGCATATCGGAAAGTTTTTTTCCCTCGGCAAAAGTCATCGAAAGAATATCTTTTGAAAATTTTGCAAGGTAAGTAGAATCAGCATCGGGGACGCGCATCCCGGGGAGCATGAGTTCCCGCTGCATTTTGGGAAACGCGACAGGTACCAGAGAATCTTCGTAATGCGCAAGGTCAAAATCGATTGCCTCCGCACTAAAGCTGTGACAAATGCGGCAATCTTCAGGCGCCTCCGCAACCACCGCTAAAGCTGGGAAAACCCCCATCACCGCGGCAGAATCCATCATTTCATAAGTCTTGAGATTCCACTCCCGATACGATTTTTCATTGGAAATTTCCAACTCCACCTCGCCCTGTTCGCCACACTCCGCGCAATCCGAATCCCCGGTGACTTCGCTCCCGGACTTTGAGGCCTCCCCACGGG
>Ga0209373_10004266_pt1 | contig 12441 bp, 14 predicted proteins | sample Higcelweek5metaG_FD_187173 | JGI IMG/M metagenome (GOLD analysis project Ga0209373, IMG submission 187173) | Freshwater pond sediment microbial communities from the University of Edinburgh, under environmental carbon perturbations - High... | ecosystem: Environmental > Aquatic > Freshwater >... | reverse complement strand
AGTTTAATTAATCTTTTATATTAATTCAATTATTTTATTGTTCCCCCTGCCAAAATCGAAATGTAATGCGTATATTATTATGAATGAATCAATTGTCAAGGAGGAGTTTATATGAAGAAGAGAATAGTGATAATCGCTGCAATGGCTATGATACTTGGTTTGAGCGGATTGGTATATGCCTCGAATCCAGATGTACTGAAAGGTTTGGCAGCCAGAGACGCTGTGCATATCCAGAATAATGATGAAAACGATGATACAGAGGGTACTTTGGACGACGAAAATGAAAACAATGCTTCTGAGAACGCGCAATATGTGCTTGGATTGGTAGAACAAATGCAAGAGGACAAGATTGAAGCTAAGGGTGATATTGCGGAAGCAAAAGAAGCTGTTTTGGCAGCAAGAAAAGCTCTGCTTGATGAAAAAAAAGCTGGAGGAGATACTGAGGATGAATTGACCGATTTGGAAGAAGCAATAGAGGCATACAAGGATGCAAAGGCTGGCATGCAGACAAGCGTTGGCGAACTTAAAAAAGGCGACGTTCAAAACAACGGTGTCGACAATAGCGATAAAGAAAAACATACAAACAATGGTCATCATGAAACACAGGAATAAGATCAAGATTAATAGATATAATTTGAAAAGTGAATGGTGTATCCCCGCCATTCACTTTTTTCTCGGTTAAATTCAAAAAATATGTTAAAAAAAGTGTATCAAAATATAACGGTGTATAGGAATTGCACAGTAGTAATGCACCCGAGTGTTTTATAAATAAACAAAATATCAGGAAGTTGCAGCGTTTTCAACAATGGCATGATTTATGCTGTAGTAAACTTAAATGTTATAAGTTCCGTTGTGGATGAATGGAGCGCCAATAACGAAAATGTCTAAATCATTATGGAGGGGTGCTGCAATGATAGATAATAGAGGTAGGGACATAAATTATATAAGAGTTTCCTTGACTGACCGCTGCAATCTGAGATGCATCTATTGCATGCCTGAAGAGGGTATTGCCAAAAAATCGCATGAAGATATGCTGCGCTTTGAAGATACCATAAAAATATTGAAAGCTTCCGCATTGCTTGGGATAAAAAAAGTCAGGTTCACTGGCGGAGAACCTCTTGTTGTGAAAGATATCGACAAGCTGATATATGAAACTTCAAAAATACCAGGCATTGATGACATTGCGATCACAACAAACGCAATGCTTCTTGGCGATATGGCAGATGACCTGAAGGAAGCGGGACTTAAAAGGGTGAATATAAGCCTTGACACACTTAAGGCGGAAAAATTCAAGAAGATAACAAGAGGCGGAAATATCGAAGGGGTTTTCAAAGCCATTGACAGATGCCTGAGCCTTGGAATGAAACCTGTTAAAATAAATACCGTAATGATAAAAGGCATAAATGATGATGAAATTGAAGACCTTATTTATCTTACAAAAAAACTTCCGGTCAACATAAGGTTCATTGAGCTTATGCCGATAGGTGAAGGCGTCAATTACTACAAGGATGGGTTTATAAGCGCAGAGGATGTGATCTGCCAATTCCCTGAGATGGTTCCTATAAGCAATTCTGCCAGCAGCACTGCAAAGCTTTACAAGATCCCGAACTCGAAGGGAAGTGTTGGATTCATCAGCCCTTTAAGCTGCAAGTTCTGTGGTGACTGCAACAGGATACGTCTTACCGCATCCGGCACAATAAAGCCATGTCTTCATTCGGAAGAAGAATTTGACCTCAAGAAGGAACTCAACAATGAAATAAAGCTCATCGCGGAATTGAAGAAGATAATATACAATAAACCATCACAGCATAATCTGGAAAGTGATGGCATGAGCGAAAGCAGAAGAAAAATGTATGAAATCGGAGGCTAGCTGCAGGTATTGGCCCCCAATATTGTGTCGATGAAAAAAGCGACGGAAAATCCGGATTAAAAGAAAGAGGTGTCTCACAATGGCAAAAGTTATAGCTGTGAATATCAGCGAAAATAAAGGCGAGATCAAGCGCCCTGTTAAAGAAGGGTTGTTCATGGAAGGACACGGGCTTGAGGGCGATGCCCATGCAGGTGATTGGCACAGGCAGGTAAGCCTTTTGGGGAAAGAAAGCATAGAAAAAATGACTAAAGCCGGGGTAGTAGGATTGACGGAAGGTGATTTTGCTGAAAACCTTACTACTGAGGGGATTACCTTGTACGAGCTCCCTGTGGGAACCAGGCTTGAAATAGGAGAGACTTTAATGGAGGTTACCCAGATAGGGAAGGAATGCCACCAGGGTTGTGCCATAAAACAAAAAGTCGGGCACTGCATAATGCCAAAGGAAGGTATATTTGCAAAAGTCCTTACGGGCGGTAGAATAAAGCCGGGAGACGAAATTATAGTACTGTAACAGAAGCTAAAAGAGTTATTTTCGTAACTCTTTTTTATTTGTGTGTAAAATGTGTGTGAATTGTGTGAGAATCCTATGCTTTATTTGGTTATTAGTGTTATAATGATAACTGTCAAAATAATAATTTTAGGAGATAATATATGGAATTCTTGAAGGAGTTTTTAAGCAGGGAGGTCGTAAGAAGAAGTATATTTTTATTGACGGTCTGCTTTATGATATATTTGTTTAGCCCTATGATGAACCTTTTGCTGCTTACATTTGTTTTTACCTTTCTTATGAACAGTGCGCAAAGCAATATAGTCAGTATTTTTAATATCAAGTCACACCTCAAGGAAAAAGCTGTTACCATTTTACTGTATGCCCTGGTAATTGCAGCTATATGCTTTGTTGGGATCAGGTATGTTCCTATACTGGTTTTAGAGATAACGGGTTTTTTCAACCAGCTGAGTGTAGATGATTTCAAAATCGGATCTGAGGTAATTGATGCTTTCATAGCACAGGTAATACAACAGATCGATTTTGCAAACAATATCAAATCATTGCTGAACACGACAATCCAGTTAGCCAGCAAGATAGGCTCCATGGGGCTCCAGGCATTCATTGCGCTGATGCTCAGCATGTTCTTCATCCTTGAAAAGAAGAAAGTATTCATGTTCCTTGCGAAATTCAAAACCAGCAAGATATCGGCATTATACAAATATTTTGCTTATTACGGAACAAATTTCCTGAATACCTTTGGTAAGGTAATGCAGGCACAAATCCTTATAGCTCTTGTAAACAGCCTTATATCCATATGCATGCTTTATGTTATGGGTTTCCCCAACCTTGCAACGCTTTGGATAATGATCTTCGTGCTTAGCCTGGTACCTGTCGCTGGTGTTTTGGTATCCCTTGTGCCTCTTGCAATAATAGCATTCAAAATTGGGGGAATAACCAAAATAATCTATGTGCTCATGATGGTTGGAGTAGTGCACGCTATAGAAACCTACTTCCTGAATCCCCAGCTTATGAGCGCTAAGGTGGACCTGCCTATATTTTTCACATTCATCATACTACTTGCAGCCGAGCACTTCATTGGTATATGGGGACTTCTCATAGGGATACCGCTTTTCATATTCCTGCTTGAAATACTGGATGTTAAATTGTAAATCAATACCCTCATGGCTTGGCCATGAGGGTATTTTTATCCAACCGGTCCTAAAATCGTCAGATAGGATTGTCCTTATGCATTGAAAACTACGATCAGAAGCATCTTGAATCTTTCTTTAGCCAACAGGGCATGAGGCACGTTTGTAGGCATGACTATGGTTTCGCCCTTCTTAAGGTTAAAGGTCCCATCGCCCACCGTTACTTCAGCTTCTCCGTCCAGGATGTACACCATTGCATCTCCGCCAGACGAATGTGAGCTGATTTCTTCCCCTTTATCGAAAGCAAACAGAGTCAGACTCAAATTCTTTCCCTGAGCCAGTGTCCGGCTTACTACCTGACCATCCTGATAACTGACGAGACTTTCTGTCTCTATCACCTTTGAAAAATCTATGTTTTTAATGAAGTGCTGTTCCATATGAATTCCTCCCCGTTTATTTATCTTGTTTCCATTGTATAACACTACAAAACATATTTCCGTAACACAGGTTACCGTAAGGAAATCTTTGCTTTAGAGGAACAAATAACTCATTAAATAATATAAAATACCATTTACAAATTCAGATAAAGTGGTATAATATCTATATGATCCAAATTTGATTAAGGGAGATAGGTTAAGTTATGAACAATGAATTTGGTTATATATTAAAAAATGCCTTCTATATAATGACGGCAATGATTGTTGTCTATGTGCTGTTCCGTTTGGCGCCATACCTGCTGGTGCTTGGAGCTGCTGCTTTCGCATACATCAAGATAAGCAGCAAAATTAAGGGCAGAAAAGCAGAAAAGGAAAAGGTCAAGGTTGATGAGATAAGGGCAGAGGAAGAGAGCGTCAAAAGAAAGTTCGACTTTTCCAATAAACAGGTTGTTGATGTTGAATACAGTGAAGTAAAGGACAACTAATCGGCCTTGAATAAATAATACTTATACTTGAAACACCACCTATTTGATTTATCAATAAAAATGTCATTATCACAAAGACCATGATAAAATAAACATGCAGTTTATTTTTGGAGGGTACATATGATAATTGACATGCATGTTCACGAAAGCAAATATTCTTCTGACAGCAAATTTACACTGGCTGAGGCTGTAAAGAGGGCAAAAAATGTAGATTTGGACGGAATCTGCATAACGAACCACGAAAGCTCGGACATTTTTGATGAAGCACACGAATACTCGAAAAAGAGCGGCTTTCTTGTGCTGGTTGGCGCAGAGATATTGACTTATGAAGGAGATCTGCTGATCTTTGGGTTCAGGGATATACCAAAGCACAAAATGCATGCGTCGGAATTGATAAAGCTCACAAACAGCAACAATGGCATAGCTGTCAGTGCGCACCCTTTCAGAAATAACAACCGCGGCCTGGGAGAAAACATAAGAGGGCTTAAAGGCGGTCTTGCGGGAGTTGAGGCATTCAATGGAAGCACACTGCCTCACCATAACCTTACCGCATATACGTTGGCTACTGAGCTGAACCTGCCTTCGGTAGGCTCAAGCGATGCCCATGTCCTGGAAAACCTCGGGAAATATGCAACGGTGTTTGAAGACAGGATAAGGGATGAGATTGACCTCGTAGAGGCTGTAAAAGCTGGGAATGTATATCCGGCTATGTTAAGAGGCGGGGATTACAGCCCCATAGATATATACAGAACAGGGATCACCTATAATATGATGAATAAAACAGCTGTCTAAAAAACTTGGATTTATCCAAGTTTTATTTTATAATGTTAATTGGGGTGATTTATTTATGGACACTGAGCTGTATAAAAATGAATTTCTGAAATACAGGGATGAACTGTACGAAAAAGTATGGAACGAGATCAAGGAAAGCTACTCGGAATATGACGTGAACGCAGCATTTGGAAGGGAATTTGCAAGAATATCAGATTATTGGAAATACATGACAAAAAAACTGTTCAAGGAAAGCGGCCTGGCCCCAGAGGGCATAGATACCGAATTCCAAATGGAGCCTGTAGATTTCGACAAGGATAATGTGTATACGGAACGTATTGTTACACGTGAAAGGGAAGTATATGCCCACAAACAGATTGTGGACATGAAAAGCAGGGCCACAATGATCATATGCGCCATAGCTGGTTTGATCATAGGATATATTTTAAGGAATAATATCATAGATGCAATTATAACCGGATTTATGCTGGGACTTATGGGAAGTATCATGTACGAAATTATGGGAAATTCGAAAAATAAAAGGCTGGAAAAGATTAAAATCAAAGAAAACGAACAGGAAACAGTATTGAATGAAGAATATATCAATGAGCTGATTGAAAAAAGGAAGGAAGAAGTTTCAGGGAAAATGCTGGAGCTTATAGATAAATTCGCAGGATGATAGAGATAAAAAGGCTTAACCCAGTGTTAAGTCTTTTTTAGTGCATAATATTTAGAATCAGCTGGTAAAATATCGGCACAAACATGGCGGGTATAAGGTTTGCAACCTTGATTTTGCTGAATCCCAAAAGATTGAAAGCAGCTCCTATTATCAAAAGGCTTCCTATAGCGCTCATGTCCGTTATAACGGATCCGATAAGCAGGCCTTTGAGGCAGACCGACAATAGCGTGATGGTGGACTGATACAAAAAGACGGATATTGCCGAGAATATGACGCCGATCCCCAATGAAGAAGTAAGTATTACTGAAAAAACAAAATCAAGCATGGATTTGGCGAAAAGCAGTGAATTATCTCCGGTCAAACCGCCGTTCATAGCGCCCACAATGGACATGGCACCAACGCAGGAAAGCAGGCTTGCTGTTACGAAGCCTTCCGCTACGGGGCCGCCTTTGCCTTTCAGTTTTTCCTCGGCCATTTTGCCGATACTGTTCAAAAAACCGTCGATATCTATCAGCTCACCAAAAGCAGAGCCCAAAACCATGGATATTATGGTGAGCAGCAGGCTATTGAATTTGATGGCACCGGATATACCAATAAGCAATATGCATAATGCCAATGCTTTGATCAAGGTTTCTTCAACTTTTTTGGGGATTCCCCCCTTAACCAGAAGTCCCAGGAGGCCCCCGGCGATGATTGCACCAACGTTCGATAAAGTTCCTATCAAAATCATAACTGTATCCTCCAATATTGCATTATAATAATTCTATCAAAATGGATATTCAAATAACAGTAAATTCACAAAAACATGTTATAATTATTATGAGTGTTGCAACCGGAGGTATTCAAATTGGATAAACGTTTCATACAAACTGATAGCGGGAATGTAGAAATCCTCGATACGAACCTTACCTGGAATGACAAGCTGGGAAACCTGAAAGTGAGGTTTGGAATCGGAAGATATAATTACAGGGTAGAGCCTGGTATCTATGCTGTTGGAAATCCGGATGACAAATCGCCGGTTCTGGTTACAGCAAATTACAAGTTAACCCTGGACAGCCTGAGAAAAGAACTTGGAGGCCTTAATGCATGGATACTTGTTATTGACACCCAGGGGATCAACGTATGGTGTGCTGCAGGAAAAGGAACCTTCGGAAATTATGAGCTGCTAAAAGTCATTCACAAGGTTAAATTGAAAGGGATAATAACCCACAACAGGATTATCCTGCCCCAGCTCGGAGCTCCGGGAGTGGCAGCCCACGCAATAAGGAAGGCAGGCTTCGAGGTGGTTTATGGACCTGTAAGATCAGAAGACATCAAAGCTTTCCTTGAAAACGGGATGGTTAAGACCAAGGAAATGAGTGAGGTGGAGTTCAGGTTCAAAGACAGGCTGATACTTGCCCCCATGGAATTTATACCGGATATTAAATATGCACTGCCCTTTTTTCCGGTACTGTTTTTGTTCAACCTTGCGGTTAACAGCAGTGAAAGCATATCTTATATAGCAGGTCTGACACTTGTGAATTATATACCTTTATTCATTGCCCTGATGCTGGGCTCTGTCATGGTGCCTTTGCTACTGCCCTATATTCCTTTAAGGGCATTTTCCCTGAAGGGTGCCGCATTGGGCCTGATATGGTCACTGTTTTTCTTCAACTACCCAGGATTGTTCATGGTGCAGGATAATGTATTGATCAAGCTTGCTTATATATCCTTTATGGTTTTTATTTCATCATACACGGCCCTTCAGTTTACGGGCTCCAGCACATATACATCCTTTTCCGGCACAACCAAAGAAACGGTCTATTCCATTGTGTCGGGAGTACTGTTATGTGCAGCAGGCACAATCCTGCTTATTGCATATAAGTTTTTTGTTATCTGATACGGAGGGAACCAATTTGAAACACAAATATATAAAGAATGTGGTTACACTGACACTGGACAAGGATAAATGCATAGGCTGCGCCATGTGCGAAAAGGTTTGCCCTCATTCGGTTTTCAAAATCCATGGGGGAAAAGCTGTAATTGCAGATATCGATTCCTGCATGGAATGCGGTGCATGCGTAAGGAATTGTCCGGTAAAAGCTTTGGATGTCAAGAAAGGGGTTGGCTGAGCCAGCGCCATAATAAGAGGCTGGCTTACCGGGAGTGAGCCAAAATGCGGATGCTAAGCAAAATATTATATAAATGGGAGGATATTACATATGAAAAAAATGAGAAGAGCGGACAGGCTGATGGATACCGAAGAGGCAGCAAAACTTTTGGAAAAAGGTGATTATGGGATTTTCTGCACGGTGGATCAAGAGGGGCAGCCTTATGGAACCCCGGTGCATTATGTTTTTTATAAAGGAAATATATATTTTCATGCTGCCACAGTGGGAACCAAGCTTGACAATATAAAAGAAAACCAGAAGGTTTGCTTTACCGTGGTCACAACATCAGAAGTGGAACCTGAAAAATTCAGCACAATTTATGAAAGCGTCATGGCTTTCGGGAAAGCTGCAGTAACTGATGAAGAGGAGAAGGTTAAAATACTCATGGAACTGGTCAAGAAGTACAGTCCTGAATATATTAAAGAGGGCGAGGCTTATATAGAAGCATCCAAGAATGCTACTGTCGTTATAAAAATAGAAGTCGGATCGTTTACAGGAAAGCACAGGGTCTAGGAGGAAATATTGATGATCGAACAGATACGGGATGAGCTTCAGCAGATAGCTGAGACAGTCAAGGCCATAGTCGGCATAGACGTAACCATATTGGACAAGGATTTATTAAGGCTTGCCGGCACCGGAGCTTATAAAAATAAGGTTGGTACCTATGGCCCCAAGAATTCCGCATTTGAAAAGTGCCTTCTTACAGGAGTGCAATATCTGATTACGGACCCCAAGCAATGCAACGAGTGTGATATCTGCGACGTAAGGGAGAATTGCGAAGAGAAGGCAGCTGTATGTTTCCCCATAGTCATCGATGAAAATGTCGAGGGAGTCATAGGGCTGATAATATTCGATGAGGATAAGAAAGCAAACTTTATTGAAAAGAAAGAAAGCTACCTTGATTTCGACAAAAGGCTTTCAGAACTCATATCATCGAAGATGAAGGAGAAGAACATCAGCCATAAGCTCCAGTATAAGTCCAGGGAGCTGCTCACAGTTATAGACTCCGTAAATGAGGGCATAATTGTACTGGATAAAAACAACAACATCATAAGCCTGAACAGATATCTGAAGGAAAAATTCAGGATAAAATATTCAAACCTTACAGGAAAACCTATCGAGGAAATCCTGCCAAAGCAAGTCATGGCAAAGGTAAAAAAGAACAATTACAGCGTTGAGGAGGAGCAGCTTTCAATCTCCGTTGGCGGCAGGGAATTTGAATTCCTGTTTTCAATGAAACCTATTATTTTCAACGAAACCGTGGAAGGATCCGTTGTGACCTTCAAGGACTTCAACATGCTGCAAAGGTCCGTATTCAACGCCAGCGAAAAAAATGCCCTCATGACCTTCGACGGGATAATAGGCAGCAGCCTGACCTTCACCCAGGTAAAGGAGCAGGCAAAGATGATATCCAGCCAGAATGTCCCTGTTTTGCTGCTGGGTGAAAGCGGGACTGGGAAGGAGCTTTTTGCCAGGGCCATACATTCCGAAAGCGACAGAAGGAACAGAATATTCATGGCTATCAACTGCGGAGCCATACCTGAAACCCTTGTTGAAAGCGAACTCTTCGGTTATGAGAAGGGGACCTTCACCGGGGCAAACAGCAACGGTAAGATGGGAAAATTTGAAATAGCAAAGGATGGGACCATATTTCTCGACGAAATAGGCGACCTGCCTCTGCATATGCAGGTTAAACTCCTGAGAGTTTTGGAAGAGAAGGAGCTTATGAGGGTTGGAGGTTCCACAACTATAAAGGTTAACCCCAGGATAATAGCGGCAACGAATAAAAACCTTAAGGAAATGGTGGAGAGGAACGAATTCAGGGAAGACCTGTTTTACAGGCTCAATGTAATCCCCATAAACATACCTTCACTCAGGGAGAGGTCACAGGATGTTATGGAGCTGGCGGATCATTTTCTTAAAAGGTACAATATGATATACAACAAGAATATAGAAGGATATGCGGATGAGGCAAAAAATGCCATGATGGCCTATGCATGGCCCGGCAACGTAAGGGAACTGCAGAACCTGATAGAATATGCCATCAACTTTGAAAAGGGCAACCAGATCAGCCTTGCTGTTATAAGGAACAGATTAGGGGAGAGAAAGGAAACCACAGATATAAGCGGCAAGCCCCTGAAGGATCTTGTCTCGGATTACGAAAAAAATGTCATAAGCGACATGTTAAAATATTACGGTGACGACACCGAATCAAAAAAAATAATCGCAAAAAAACTGCAGATAAGCACTGCAACCTTGTACAGGAAATTGGAACAGTAGATTTTCGCAAATATGAGAACATATTCTCAATATTGAGAATCGAATATTTCCTTGATCCTCAAGGGCTTCAAAGGCATTCACGGGATAATTCTCACATATGAGAATTATCCTTTTCTTTTTGAACGCAAAATCAAGGGTTCCAGGGTTGGCATGATACTTGCTAAATAATATAGTGTTATTAAATGTATTATTAGGGGGAATTAAGATAATGAAGGATAATGAATTATTGGTTAGTATTTTAAAGGATCAGGTTGTTCCGGCATTAGGATGCACTGAACCGACAGCGGTTGCGTACGCTGCAGCAAAAGCGAAAGAAGTTCTTGGCGAAGAAATTGTTAGCATGGATGTTTACTGCGACAAGAATATCATAAAGAACGGTAAAGAAGTGGGCATACCAGGCACTCATGAAAAAGGCATTCTGGTGGCAGCTGCTTTGGCGATCATTGTAGGTAAATCGGATTACAGACTTGAAGTGCTGAAGGAAGTAACAGACGAAAGCCTTGAAGAAGCCATGAAGCTCATAGACAAGAATATGTTTACATTGAGCCTTAAGAACGATACCAACGGATTATATATAGAAGTTATCGCAAAGGGCAAAACAAACACTTCAAGGGTCATCATAAGGAAGACACACCTTAACATTGTTCTTGTGGAGAAAAACGGGAAGCCGATATTCTCAGCAGAGGAAGAAACAAAGACAGCTGCAAAGCCGGCTTTAAGGGATAAAATAAAGGAATTCAAAATCTCTGAACTTAAGGAATTTGTAGATACAGTGGAATTCGAGAAAATCGCATTCATCAATGACGGTATCGTGATGAACAAGAAAATGGGCCTTGAGGGTTTGAAGGACCACGTTGGAATAGGCTTCGGCAAAATGCTGAACACCGATGCGGACAGCTTCTCAAAATACGCAAAATCCTTGACAGCAGCAGCTTCTGAAGCAAGAATGGCAGGAGCTCCTTATCCTGTAATGAGCAGTGCGGGCAGCGGAAACCACGGTCTTGTTGCCATACTTCCTATAGCAGTTGTAGGAGAAAGCCTCAAGATCGACCATGAAAAAATCGTACGAGGCGTAGCACTAAGCCACCTTGTTACCATCTATATCAAAACATACACAGGATCACTTTCACCGGTTTGCGGATGTGCTGTGGCAGCAGGTGTAGGCGCTAGCGCAGGACTGGCATATATAATGGGAGGAACCATGACTCAGATAGAAGGCGCTATAAAGAATATGATAGCCGGCATATCAGGCATGATCTGCGACGGCGCTAAGCTTGGATGCGCCTATAAACTGTCCGTTTCCGTTTCTTCATGCATAGATGCGGCAGAAATGGCCATGAACAACATATTCATCCCTTCAAATGATGGGATACTTGACAAAACCGCAGAGAGATCCATCCAGAATCTGGGCAAAGTTTCTTCTGTAGGTATGTCTAATACAGACGACATAATACTTGAAGTAATGATGGACAGATGTTAATTTAAAAAACAATTTAAAACTATTGAAGCTCATCACAAAATGTGGTGAGCTTCAATAGTTTTATGAAGTTTATGCATCATAGAATGAAAATACAAAAATAGTTTGAATATAAGTGTCAGTATTGGTACAATATGGATTAAGATGATTAATCATCAATTGAAATTGTCTTTATTTTTCAAACAGAGTATTTCTGTTTATATAGCAAATAAATAGATTTTTTCATGGGATGGATTGAATATGAAAAAGAATTATGTTGTAATATATTTGATAATTTTTTTATATTTTATACTTTTATCATTAAACTATACAACATTATCGATGGATGAGATATTGTGCTATGGCATGTCAAAGCGTATCGCTGACGGATATATTCCTTATAAAGATTTCAATTTAATTTTGACACCCTTATTTTTCTATTTTGGAACTGTATTTTCCAAATCTTTGTTATTGTTTAGAGTATATGGAGTATTAATAAATACTTCTATTGTGTTTCTAATATATTATATGTATAAAAAAAATAAAATTGAAGACCAGTTATGCATAATACTTGTTTTGTTTATTTGCACGCTTTTGTCTTTAATTGCATTTGCTAATTACAATACATTATTGCTATTAAGCTTAATGATATTATATTTAGCAGCATATAGGTTT
>Ga0209373_10004265_pt1 | contig 12443 bp, 7 predicted proteins | sample Higcelweek5metaG_FD_187173 | JGI IMG/M metagenome (GOLD analysis project Ga0209373, IMG submission 187173) | Freshwater pond sediment microbial communities from the University of Edinburgh, under environmental carbon perturbations - High... | ecosystem: Environmental > Aquatic > Freshwater >... | reverse complement strand
CCGTCGGAACAGATCAAACGGCTCGAATCTGGTTTTCCGCAATTTAGCCAGAACCATCTCCTGTTCTTCAATTGAAATAGCATCAGGATCGCAACCTTCTTCAACGGATTCTCCGAGTTCTTCAAGCATTCTGATATCGAACGGCCATACTCCGCCGACAGCCTCGAACAATCTTTCTGCATAATTTTCGACCAAAGCCCTGATGGCTTCAACTTCTTCTTCCGTATCGACGATCCGAAAGAAAGAGTAGCGCTCAGGATGCTTCATAACGAATTCGGTACACTCTCCGCTCAGAAACTCTCTTCGCTTGATGATGAAAGAGTCTTCATCTTCGTGCAGAATCTCGCCATGATGGAGAAACATGTCAATGTCATCGCCATCGTTCGGAGCTAAAATCCGCCCGAAAACTTCGTCGCGCAGAAGATACACGGCGATCTTGCCGATATTGCTCGCGTCTGTACTGCTGAAGTTGATTGATGAATCTTCCGGCGATGGGTGGAGGATGTTCTTTTCCCGCTGAATCTTCTTGCCATAAACCGTGATTCCGTTGACGACCTGCATTTCTTTGCTTTTGCTGTTATTCATTTTCGACCCTCGTTTTTTATTAGTTTATTTCGATATCGTATTCAATCGCTTCCGAATTTTCCACGTGCCATATCGTATTTGGTGGTACGATAATTGAGGCATCGGCTTGGCCCATCATTAAGATGGCAGATGCTTTTCAATTTTCTTATAAGACCAATCTCCTTTCTTGTTGCGTTACGACCTTTACCCGAATTCTCAAGGCTCATTGCCTCTACCCTAGGGTTACATTGCAAGAAAGTCAGAAAAAAAGCGTAAAATTTCTTGTTTTACGTTCAAAAGTTAGGATTGCATGAATTGCAAGGAAATTATCCGAGAAGGAGGGGAAAACCAGAAATAAAGGCAAGAAAAATGCCGAATAGATTATTCGGCAGAGGATGAAATCGTAGAGATAGAAAGGCGATTTTCAGTGGGATTCGTCTTCATCTTCGATATCGTCTCTATATTTGGAATTAGCAACATCTTGAGAATATTGACCAACTCCTGTTCTTGAAGGATCAATTACTAGTTTCTTTTTCGTTCCATATCTTTTAACCAAAAGGGGAAGTCCAACACGTTTAAGTTCGACTTTTAGTCTTTCTAACTTGCGAAATACAGTAGAGAAGTGTATTCCCATGACCTTTGCAATTTTATAATTGTCTTTACCCTGTTGATTTAAGAGGTACATTTCCCATATATCGGGTGAAATCGTCATCGAACTCAGTTTTCGTGTATATTCCAAAAGCATGTCATGTGGTGTTTCCTCTGCAAGTTGCTTCAAATAAGAAATACCTCCAGGCGGCAACTCTCCTTTGATTTCTTCCTGCCTAATGAGCGTTTCTTTTGATAATTCATGCAACTGATCGAGTTTCTCTTTTTGACTAACAGCGCTTTGGGATAGCGAGTTTATATCGTTTCTCATTTCAGCAATCTCATCAACTAACGGATCATCCTGTCCACAGGATGCCATCAGCGACTGTTTCAGTTTCTCCTTTTCGACCTTAAACCTTAACTCATGCAGTGAATATTGAAGGAAGGCAATTTCCTCATGCACATCAAGCAGATTATCACATTTCTGGCTCACAGCCTCCTTAACGACTGGATCATCAATCAAATCAATGGAATGAAAGAGATCGTGGATCGCTTTTTGTCTGTCGCCAAGCTTTTTGTCATATTTCAGGAACGATTCTGCATAGTCCCGTATTTTATTTTTCAACTCTTGGTAGCCAGGGACATCTGGGACAAAATATGTGCGAAGATCTGCTGACAGGTCAATATTAGTTCTCCTATTAATGAGGTTATATGCGTCGAGCTCGGCATTTTCTTCTAAATTTTTTCGTATAGAATCCAGGAGACAAGCAACGGTCTCAGGAGTAGTGACAAATTCATCTTCCAATATATTCTTGAAAAAGTCGTACCAGTTAGAGGAGGTTATTGCATCTTTTAGCAGGCGTGAAAGCTTATCTTGCGGCATCAGTTCCGCAGGAAAGAGTTTCATCTCAGATTCCGGTGTTTTCGAATTATCGTTGGTTGGGTGTTTCTCATTCATGGGCAAGACCTCCTATTTTGTTAACGTAAAGATATCACTGGTCAGAGGATTTTTCTATCAGAAATCGGCACTGTTGTAGCCTTTTGCGTCGATAAAGTCAATCCAAGTGCAGTAGCTCCAGTAGATAAAATGTAATAGTATTGCTCTGGACAGTCCATAAAAGGAAGAAATATTTTATTGCAAGATTCTGTTTTCAATTTGTATAAAGTATGCTTGATTGTATGTTATAGGTAAAATGGATAGTTTCTAGGAAACAATATGCCGATAACAGCAAGTCCTCTCCGGTATCCCGGAGGTAAAACCGTATATGCTGATATGATGACCGAGATTATTGAACTCAATGAGCTCGGGGAATGTACATTTGTAGAGGCATTTGCTGGCGGCGCTGGAGCCGCTATTACCATGTTGCTTCGCAACGATGTTCCTGCCATTATTCTCAATGACTATGATATTGCCATATTTGCTTTTTGGAATTCAATTTTAACTCAGACAGATGATTTCTTACAGCTATTGCGTGACACTCCGATTACAGTTACCCAATGGTATGAGCAAAGAGAAGTCTACCGAAATGAGCGGGATAATTTATTGTCACTGGGGTTTGCAACATTCTACCTGAATCGAACAAATCGCGCTGGAATCTTAGCGGCTAACCCTATTGGGGGATTGCATCAAAGGGGGAAATATCATATTGATGCCCGATTCAACCGAATTGGTCTAGAAGATAAGATTCAAGCCATCGCTGACCGCCGGGATTCAATCTCACTTTATAATTTAGATGCTGTCGATTTTGTTGATAGCTTGGAACAAGAGCATAAGGAAGAAAATCTTTTCATTTACTTCGATCCTCCGTATTATCAGAAAGGTGAATTACTTTATCTGAACCACTTTGACCACATACAACATGCCGCTTTACAGAACCGTATCATAAGATGTCAATTCCCTTGGGTATTATCCTATGATAATGCTGAACAAATTGTCGAATTATATGCAAGGACTCCCATTTACTGTAAGGCATTAAGATATTCAGTCTCCCGACCATCGCTTGCAGAGGAGCTAATTATAAGTGATCTGATAATGCCGGAAGAACTTGAACATTTTCAGGAGCTCGTGGTGAATAATGGTTAGAAAGAGAATAGCAAAATCATCCGGAGTAAAGATAAGCCGAATTGCGATTGAAAAATTCCGGCGTTTCACCGATGCTGAATTTGAGATTGGCCCACAGGTGACTATCATTGCTGGACAGAATGGAACCTGTAAGTCAACGCTTCTGGGAATGCTTTGCCAGCCTTTTACGTTTTCAGAAAGTAAGAAAAAAAAGGATTCCTCTTATACTGCCAATTATGATGGACTTGATTTGGGAAAATACAAGACATTGACAGGAGACAATTTTAAATCCGAATATTCCGAAGTCTTTCGAATGGCAGTGGGACATGACAAGTCACAAGATCATCGCTATACTCTTTTTCTTTCTGGCGATTGTATTTCTGACGATTATATCAGAACCAATGGCCTTTTTGTAATTTCTCGTTGGCGCGACAGTAGTAAACGGAAAATACGTATGGTTGCCGGAAAGGGACGAGAACATAACCTTGGTAGTGGCAACTTTCCACATCCAGTAATATATTTGGGTTTGAATCGGCTATGCCCTTTGGCCAAGTGCTTGAAGATGAAAATTGATTCTGAAAAGAATCTTTCACAGGAAGACAAGCAATGGTTTGTAAAGATGCACAATGAAATTCTTGTGCTTCGTGAACCCGATAATCATGCTGAATTCGTGAAGACACATCTTAGTGCAAAAAATGATTTCTTTGGCCCCGCCGGTAAAGATTACAGCAGTGAAAGCTGTTCTGCCGGGCAAGATAACTTAGGGCAGATTCTGACGGCAATTCTTTCCTTCAAAAACTTGGGTGAGGAGCTCGGAGAAAAATATCAAGGCGGGCTTCTTCTTATAGATGAATTTGATAACACATTTCATCCGGTGGCGCAGTTGAAGTTGTTGAAATTTCTTGGAGAGGCCGCCAGGGAATATAATTTGCAGGTGGTCTTAACTACCCATTCTTTAGAGATTTTGAGGAATGCCTATGAAAATCCATATCGGGCATTTATAAAGACTATCTATCTTATCAGGCAGGATTCTCGTGTTATTGACAGTGGATTTAGTCAATATTCGCAGGTTGAGGCAAACCTGAGAGTAATGGCCACTGAAGTCGCGAAAAGTCTTGCGATTCCTCCGGTTACGATTATATTTGAAGATGCTGTTGGTGCCGCTATGTTTTCCGCGATAATCGGAAATCAATTAACAAAATATGTAAAAACATACTCCAGCTTTGACTCCCAAGTTGATGCAGGAAGTATAAGTGGTAATATATTGCCTCATTTTGCGAAGTTGGCAATTCCAGAGTTTCAGAAAGTAATTTTTGTGGTTGATGGAGATTTGAAACGCGAAGAAGGCCCTAAACGTCCCAATTTGATTGCCCTTCCTGGTGAGATGCGCCCAGAAAGTTTGCTGTACTCAATGTTGAATAGTCTCAGTGATAAAGATGAATTCTGGGGGAATGCTCCAAGGCATACGAATTACACGGCGCAGGTCTGCTTTGAAAATTGTATGGCACTGGACCAGGATGCGAAAAAAGCGAAGGAACAGGTAAAAAAATGGTTCTTTGAACAGAAAAAATATTGGGGTAGAAACGCACAACTGGCATTTGATCGTTGGATTTTGGACCACCATGGAGACGTTCGTGATTTTTGTATGAAGTTTCTGTTTTTACTGGAACATATACGTGGTGCTGAGATCGATTCAAAACTGAAAGAAAAAATATTATCTGAGTATTCGTCAGTTCAATCAAACGAAGAAGACGAGTTCTCCCTTCAAAACGAAACGTTGCTAGCGGGTGTCCCAGATCCGGTTCAAGGCGAATTATTCTAATGCTTATCGAGCAAAAATGTCCTCTCTGCGAATGTAATGCTAATGCAGAGAAACATGCATGGTCATCACGAGAATTTGAACTAGATGTATCATGCAGGTTTTGTGGCTCTTTTTTAATAACGAGTACGGCTATCAGTGAACTCAAACCAAATGAAAGCAAAAGGATTCAATTATCCCATTTACTTGCAGAGATGATTCTTAAAGGACGGAGTCCCATAACAGTTATCGGCAATTCTCAAAAAGAGGGTAACTTCAAAGACTCACCGAAAACAGTCGATGATATTTTGCGTGATTACCCTAAGTCAATTCCTGAAAGGATGGATCGGGCTTTGAGCAATATTGCTCGGCTTTCTTCGGGAAAGCTTGGAGAAGAAATTCGCATAAGTAATCTTCTTTCCGCGAAGGGGTATCTTCAGATTTTTGCAATGGATTTTGGGGAAACCATTGGGGTTGTCGAATACTTAAAAGATTTAGAGTTTCTTTCTTTTTGCAAGGAGGATACTTCTGTCAAAGTTACAATGCAACCCAAAGGCTGGATGCATTTTTCAAATTTAGAAAAAAGTTCTCAAAATTCTAATACGGCGTTCGTTGCCATGTGGTTTAACGATTCGACTGATATCTTTGCTGAATGCGTCCATCAAGCAATTCAAAAAGCCGGTTATGAGTGTAAGATAGTAAATCGTGTACATCATAATAATTATATCATGGATGAGGTCATTAATCTCATAAAAGAATCACGGTTTGTTATTGCCGATTTTACCTGCATTCCCGAATGCATTGCTGATGAAAAGGTCAGTGGAGGCGTCAGAGGCGGCATATATTACGAAGCGGGCTTTGCAAAGGGTCTTGGAAAGCATGTGATTGTTACTTGCAGAGATGATGACGATTCAAAGAAAAGAAGACACTTTGATATCAATCAGCTCAATACAATATTTTGGAAATATGAGAATAAAACATTAAAAGTTGGAGAATTCGAGTTCGTTGAGTTCTTGTGCGAACGTATAAAAGCTACAATAGGGCATAGGGAATAATATTTCCATATGGTGAGATGGATAAGTTATGTAAATGAGTATTCTGAGTTGAAAGCATGAAATAAATGGGAAAGAACGATGAGTAATAATATCAATTGGGGAATGATACAAGATGGAGCAACTTTCGAATCATTAGTTGAAAAAATCGTTTATTACTTCGACTCTCGGGCCAAATTATTTGGAAGACCCGGGCGAGATGCCGCACAAGACATTGTTTCTGGTGACGGAACCACAGTTTATCAAGCTAAATTTTATACTGATAATAATTTTGACAATATATGCAAATTAGCATTGGAAGAATTAGATAGGATAAAGAAATATAAAACCACCGATGGCTATGAAAGAGTAGTTTGGGATGGGATAAGTAAGTGGATTATTGTCAGTAATTTCATGATAAACCCCAATGATAATAATAAGTGGAATAGGATAGTTGAATGCTTTCAGGAAATCGACATTGAGGCATCTTATTGGGGGAAAGAAATACTGGAAGCAAAATTAGTAGACTATCCTGCATTAATTCAGGAATATTTTCAAGGAGAAAGCAGAATATTTGCAACTATTCCTGAGGCGATGAGTTATTTTCGTCTTGAACCATTCTCTGAGCAAACTTTGAATGTTTCCCTCGTGGCGCGAAACACAGAAAATGCAGTTGTTGAGCAATTCATGTATAACGATAAAGTAATTTTGCCACTTTGTGGAGCTGGCGGCGTTGGGAAAACACGTTTCCTGCTAGAGGCAGGAAGAAAATACGCAGAGCGCGGCTGGCTTGTTTTTTGGGCAAATGTGGAGTCAATGACTCAATGCTCCAATTGGTATTATGCACTTCCACCAGAAAAACAGGTTCTTCTTTTGGTTGACGAGCCTGGTTCTTCATCATTAATTACTAGATTATTTGAGCAGTCCCAACTTCGTAATTGGAAAATAATAGTTTCTTTTCGGTCATCTAAACACTATGTTTTGAGTGCATTAAAGAAACTCAGAGCAGGAATCATTGCTGATTCTCTCAACTTACAGCCGTTTTCTCCAGAAACTGCACGTCAATTCGCAGGACAGCTAGCAAAGCTTTCAAATATAGAAATCGATAGCGTACTGCAAGAACGAATAGCAAGGAGTGTCGGCTATAGACCTATTTGGATTGCTATTGCGATCCGGCTGTTAGTTATAAAGGGAAACTTGAATGACTTTCCAGATGAATTTGAAAAAATAGCAGATGAATATTACGCGGAAATGAAATCAGCGGCTGAGGAATATTGCTCTAGTGAAGAATTTGATACTTTATTTCGCTGGGTTGCGCTATACGGCAAAATAAATCTAGAAGATATCTCGTTGATGAAATTTCTGGCACGAGTTGAAGGCATGCCTCCCTTGCCAAAATTTAAACGAATCATTGCAGTATGCAGGGCGCAAAACTTAATCAAAAGTTATGGAGTAAATAATCGAATACAGAAAATAACGCCTGATGTAATGCGTGATTTTTTGTTAACAAAATGGTTGGTAATAAGGCAAGACGCTCCAGTTGCGATATCAGGAGAAGCAGAGGAGCTTGTAAACTTTCTTTTAACCCAACAGGATGTTCCTTATTTTGCTGATATTCTTCAATCCTTAGCAAATATTGAATATACTCAGCTAAGGCCGGGGAATGAGAATGGTGTCATTAGCAGAATTTTTAACGTCTTAACCGCAACCCTTGAGTCTAGTAGTTCAGTTGGACAATACAATATCTTGAGATTTACCAGAAGTATAATGCATTGCTTCCCGTCAAAAGCACTGGACCTGTACTGTTATATTGTTGATAATCCTGCCGAGTCGGTGAATGTACCAACTTTTCTAGGAGAAACACAATTAAGCCATGATAAGATTGTCAGGGAAATTCCGTGGGACTTATATTGTTTGTCAGAGTATTTATCTAGCCCGGAAGACGATGAACATTTAAAGAGAATTTTCTCCCTTTTGATTACCCTGTGTCTCAGAGAAAAGAAAAATAACATCACGTCGTATAACGGGAAAGATGCCAATGATCTGCTTCCAAGATTAATGCATGAAGAACGCGATCCTTTTTTATTTTCAGCATTGGCACGGGATAAAATTCTTACAGTTTTGGACCAATTAGGTTCTAATAGTTATTCTGAGGATTCAGCCATTGTCTTTGACATATTGATAAAAGCCATAGCTACTTTTCAAAAACAGAGAAATCATGTAGAGGGAAATTCATTGCACCTTGTTACAAGTTATCTGGAAGAAGATGACCTTGTATGGAGATGGATAGAAGAAATTCACGAGCGATCTAAAGACATTATTTCCAATCGAGCCTTAGATAAAAAATCTCACTTATTGGGTTTTTCGGCATTTTTGCAAACTTTTGGCGTAAAACGAAGCTATATGTATTTTCTATTACGCCATGGCAAGATGGATAGTGGGCAAAAGTTAACAAAATGGGCTTTTCAGGAATTACGTTGGCTAAAAGAGCAAATAATTTCGTCGGCACTCTCCATTGACGAAATGACTGTTGCTAAAAATGCATGGACTTGGGAATTTCAATTCGGAGATGGACCACTAAAGGAAATAGCTCAAGAATGCGAAGACGCATATCTGCAAAGTGATGATATAAGATTGCTTGAAGCTTTATGTACATATAATAATTTGTCGAAGCAAACGGAGAGTGCACGAGAAATTGCTCTCCGGCTTGTTGCGTCCCAGAAGATTTCTGCATTTAGAGAATTTTGCCAAAAGTATTATGATTTCAAAAAACAGCATCCTGCTATTGATACCAATGTTGTATTTGTCGCAAAAGAGCTTAGGATTCTCTGCGATGAGAATCCAATTATTTTGGAATATGCAAAAGAAGCAATAAACGAAAAAGAAACAATAGATTTCTTTTTTGCATCAGATATTTTAAGAGAGTATCTAAATTTACTTCGAGAAAATAATCGAAGATCTGATTATGAATCTCTATTGAGTTCTTCAATGGGTAATATTCCCTCCGAAATTCAAGCTAATCTTTTGTTTCGGATTTATTATGATGCACGTCCATTTGATAATAGGCAATACACTTCTTTTGATTTAATGCTCATCATTAATAGTGAAGCCTCTTTTGTAAATGCAGAACCAGCTTTTTTTCAACTTATAGCCGCAGTTGCTCACGTTGATTGGGATAATGCCATAAATTGTATCTCTCGGAAGTGGTTTGGTTTGAGTAATGCCGACTCGCAAAAAGATAAATGTCTAGGGCGATTTATAGATAGTATTTACTCCTACTTTCTTGTAAAGAGAAATTATGTATCTATAGATCATATTCCTGAAACCGTAATAAATTTCATCTTTAGCAAGATTGCAGAAGTGAATAACCTTGAATTGTTACTATCATATGAATTAGAGTGCCTTGTGAAGGCTTCCTGTAAAATGGAGTTCAGATGGTTTATTGAGCTTATTCAGAAGAGAATGGAACTAGAATCATCTAATGATGCAAAACATAAAGAAGTATTTCAGGTTTTCCCCTTCCGTTTTGAGATTGCTAAATGGATTCAATTAAGTTATACAGAGAGCGAACTAACCCAATTTCTTTCACTTTGCGAAATAAACAGTGTCATGCAGGTTTTTCTCCCTCAATTGGTTATTGAAATAGATGATTTAGGGGAAAAGAGTTGTAGTATAATTGTTGGAAAAATCTCACACTACAAATCGACAAAGGATTTTGATAAAGTTCAAAAATGGGCACAGCTCGCTTCCTGCTATCCAATCGAATCCCCGTATTGGCACCAAGTAGCAATAGCTATTTGTGAATATGCCGACAGTTTCCTTGGAGACAAAAAGATCAGATTATATAATTGTTTAACTCCCTCTATGTCTCCTGTAATGTCTTGGGAAGGCGGAGGAATTGCTCCGCAATTATATGATAAAATAGAACAATTACGAAAACTACGTATAGCGGAAAAAGATACAGCGTTATGGAACTATTGGGACTTCCGGATCAAGTCTTTAGAGCATGAAATTGATTGGCACAAAGAAGTTTCTCGAGATGAGGAGGACTAATTATGGGGATACTATTGAATGCAATAAATAACTCGGTGCCAATTTTGAATGAAGTAAATGCCGAGTTGATTCGCCTTCGTTCAACTTCTAAGTTGCTATTGGATGACAATATATGGAAACACTTCTGTCAATTAAATGAGTATATAGAAGAACTTAAAATACTTCCAGAACTTTTTTTAATTCGAGAATGTTACCTTGACAATCTGAAGTCAGTTTTTGTCCCTGAAAGTACTCCTTTATACTCCTCGTCTGTTTCATTAAAGCATCGAAGAATGATGTATCTGCAAGGATATTGTGCCACATCATGGGCTATTTATGACACGATTACAGAATGTATTGGAAAGCTTATTCTGACGGATAATATTACAGCTGGACAGTGCTTCCCAAGGCTTCCTGAGCATATCCTTCAAACACGTCAAGAAGACAACAGATCCAAGGATTGTCTCGGTTTTAGAATGAGTCGAATCTTTAAGATTAGTTATGGATACCCTATCATGCTTTTCTATAATCTCCGTAATGTCTATGTCCATGATAATCCCTTTGGGGTGAAAAATATTTTTGCTCATGATACCCCAATTTCTGAAGACGAATGTTTCGAGCTTACCGATGATGCGACACAAAAAATCAAATCAAGATTGCAAAATGCCCAAATCGTTCCGAGCTATTCAAGAGTTGATGAAGAGCAATGGTCTCAAAAAGATATTCGAGACTTATTAAAATTATGCGAAAACGAAGTTGACGATGGAGTCGCTATTCTTCTTAATTGGGGTGTAGACTCAGTTAAATCGCAAGTCCTACATGTTTTCCAAAGGGATAGATGAGAATAGGGCTCTGGTTGTTCCCATTGAATGGTCAGCGATTCTGGCTTTGAAGAATCTGGTTTCTTGGAGTTCTTGGTCGGGGGGCTGAGTTTGGTGATTTGGCGGCCTTATGGGGTTTTGACCATCAATCTTAGGCGGACCAGCCTGGGTTCGACCAGGTTTTCAATGGTGCTTGTGTCTTCGTCTACGGCTTGAGAGATGGTTCCAATTCCGATGGGGCGGATGGTATTACTGCGGGAATAAATTTCTTGAAACGTGAATTCGGTCCCCCCCGCTCAGAGATGATTGAAGCACAACTAAATGAACACCTACTGAACAGGTGCTAAACCGATGCAGAATTTGCGTCCGTCCTGGCCTTCGCCGTTGTAGAGGAGTTTGTAGGTTTGGGGTTGGCCTTTCTTGGTGGATTCGGGGAGGACCAGTTCCATTTCGATCAGTTCGGTGAGGTGAATGTGGAGGCGGGTCTTTGTCCAGCCGGTTTGATCCATCACTTCTTTGCGGGTGAAGGTTCGGGGGAGCTCCAGCAGGAGTTGGAGGAGATTCCGGGCCGGGAGCGAGAGGTCGTCGAGGCTGATTCCGAGGAGTTCGCTGGCTAGTTCGGTTGCTTGTTGGATGTCTTCGCGGTCCACTTCGATGTATTCGATTCCGTTGTAGTTCTTCAGCGGCTTTTTCATCTGGTTCAGGAAGGCCACCGCTTTGCAGAGGTTCAGGAATTTCGGCTGGTCTCTTCTGGCCTGCAAGCGGTCGTCTTCGTAGAAGAGTTCTTCGGCGTAGGGATTCACCACCTGGTACGGTTCGAGCAGGCGCTGGAAGGCCCAGTGTTTGCGGGCGATCCCTTCTTTGTCGGACTGGTCTTTGAGCCCTTCGAGAGTGTGGGACTTCCTTTGCATTGCCAATATCCGGCGGGTTTGTTCGCGGCTTTCGTCTACTCCGAGGATGAAGAAGCGGGACTTCGTTTCCGGATTGATCTCCGGGTTGGTGGTCGTTTGGAAGATGCTACAGCCGCCTTCCACGTAGCGGGACTGCCCTTGCCCGCCGCAGACCGTTTCCTGGGCCAGATAGCCTTCGGAGATGAGGGTGCGGATCGCGTAGGTGTCTTTCATCCCCGCCGCTTCTTCCAGGGCGAGGAGTTTGTTCTTCAGGGACTTCATGTGGAAAAGCGCCTTGTCGGTGATCGCGGAGGCCCGGATGACATCTTCCGGCGGCATGAGCTTCAGGGTTTTGTCCTGCAAGGTGCTTTTGCCCGCTCCCGAGGAACTCAGCACGAGAATATTGAGCGGCGTCTCCATCAGGCGGGAGGTCGCCGCCAGATAGCATATTAGCTTATTGTGTTCTTCGCCGGTGACTCCCAAAGTTTCATAGTCTTTGAGAATGGTTTCGAAAAGGTTTCCGGCTCCCATCTGAATCGCGTAGTCGTCGTAGTTCCATTTGATTGCGTTCATGGTGTGTTCTCCTATTATTCATGGCAGAGCTGATAGGCGCGGGCTTTGCTCAGGTTGAGCTCGCGGCCGATGGCGGCGTAAGAT
>Ga0209373_10004264_pt1 | contig 12444 bp, 8 predicted proteins | sample Higcelweek5metaG_FD_187173 | JGI IMG/M metagenome (GOLD analysis project Ga0209373, IMG submission 187173) | Freshwater pond sediment microbial communities from the University of Edinburgh, under environmental carbon perturbations - High... | ecosystem: Environmental > Aquatic > Freshwater >... | reverse complement strand
GTAACGCTGCCGCAACCTGCCATTTTGGTAAAAACAATCACATTCCCTTTTAAATTACTGTTGAGTTTATAAACACCGGCCACGGCACCTTTAAAGTCATCGGCTTCGCCCATGATGACCGGAATGAATTCATCGCCCGGTTGGAGATTGCGTCCGTGGAGGAACCGGCTGGTCGGGGCAAAATCGATGGAGAAGGCGGTTTCAAATCCCGCCGCCGGATATTGCCGTTTTTCGACCTTCGGCGTACCCGGTTTCGTCCACCAGGTATCCCAACCGATATGAAAATCTTTCATATATCGGTCACTGACTTGGACTTTTTTCGCGATCCCGCCTTTGCCGTTAAGCTGGTGATCGAAATAAAACGGCAACCCGTACGGCAGCAGCAGCGTTCCGCCGCGCTGTACATAACCGACCAGGGCGGGGATGTATTGTGCCGGGAATTCCTGCGTCGCCGCCGGAACCAGCACCGGGTAGTCCTTCACATTAAGGGTTGCGATCTGTGCCAGGGTCACGGCGGCAACATTTTTAAAGATGGTTTTGCCGTGGTCGGGGAAGAAGTTCCGTGCGCCTTCGAATCCGCTGGCGACATCATAGACGACGGCAACCGTCATCTGTTTCGGATCCAGATTCAGCCGCTTGAACACCGCCGGCAGTACGTCGCGGAACACACGTCGTTGCGGGGAACTCGGGACGCCGGTTTCGGTAATCCAGATCGGCTTGTCACCAACGCCGTATTTCGCCATCAGTTCCCGCAAGCTGATAATCTGCGCGGGCAGCAGTTCCGGGCCGCCGTGCAGGTGATAAGGATGAATATTCATGACATCGAAATATTTTCCCGCACCGGCTTTTAACGAATCTTCGATGTAGTCCAGCGGAACCTCGGCCACTCCGCCGTAAACCACGGTCAGATTCGGATCGACTTTTTTGATCTCCTCATACGCCCGCTGCAGAAACCCGGCGTAATGGGTCCCGCTGGCCGTATCGCGCCAGCAGGCGGAGCTGTTCGGTTCGTTCCAGATTTCCCAGCAACGCAAATCCTTGCCGAAATGCGCTGTCATGTTATGAGCGAACGCGCCCCATGCATCCGGGTATTTCCACGGGGGCGTTGCCCACGGGACCACATCATTGAGAATCGGCAGGATATTAATCCGATTTTTTTTCGCCAGTAACACCAGTTGGTCCAACCGCGTAAAATTCCATTGTCCGGGTTTCTGTTCGATCGGACTCCAGTCGAAATCGGTACGGACCCAGTTGATCCCCGCTTCGTTCATCCGGGCGAATTCCTGCGGCGCGATATTCAATTCGCCGCGGCTGACGTGGGCGCAGACCCCATAGGGGTTATCTGTTTCCGCGATCGCCGCCGTTGGCAGCAGTCCCGCGACAAGCATCAATTTCAATAGTGTTTTTCTCATTCCGTGATTCCTTCTATTTGGATGTTGTTGAGCATTGTTCGCGCCGATCCGGCATTTGAAATGGTACATGCCTTTCGCCTGTTACTGTTTGTTCCTTTCATATATTTTTACAAGCGGAGAAGCAAGGAGACCGCAGGGAACCAGCAGGCGGTCGGTGCTTTCTTCGGCGGTGAATAAAGACGCATCGGTCCACATCGGGAACGATTCCCGAATGTAGAACGGTCCAAAACTGTTGCGGCGGTGACCGAGAATTTCGATTTCCAGACGATTCCCGCCGTCACTCAGAAAATCCGTGATTTCCGTCCGATACGGCGGCCGCAACAGGAACTGGGGGGCGGAATCGTTGAGGCGGACGACCAATCCGGCACCGGACCATTTCGGAACTTCCAGAACATAGCGCCGACCCGGAATTTTATGCAACTCCAGAGAATGCCGAAGCCGCATGTTTCCGGAATAGTACGGGAAACGCTGCCGGCACCAATCGTCCGCATTCAGTTCCCGTACCGGGGACACGATCCGATCGGCGTCAACGCCGAAATCGCCCAGCAGATAAAGCGCTTCCAGTCCGGGACAGAATTCATGGAAGGCGGTGTGCAGAATCAATTGGTTTTCCCCCTGCCGCAGCAGGGTTCGCGGCAGATCGATTTTGCGGATCGCCGGATCGCACCACCAGCCTTGGTCGTCACCGGCGACTGCCGTTCCGTTCAGCTCAATCCGGAAAAGGTCCGGTGCTTCCAGCGCCAACTGCGGCGATACTTCCGGGATTTCGCAACATTCGAAACGGAAGCGGAGCGAAAGCGGGATCGTCCGACGCGGCGTCCGATCGCCAAGTGTCCACGGCTGTACCATTCCGGCGCCGCGGTGAGGGACGCCCAGCCGATCGCGCAATTCATTGTCCAGGGTGAGCATGTACCCGGCGTCGCGCCAGTTTTCATGATCGAGGCGCGATTCGGCGTGATCGAGAACCAGGACATTGGGTTCATCCGGAAAGGCCCGCCACGCATCCGGCGGCAGGGTCAGCGTTTCAAGTTCGCGGCCGCAGGGTTTCGGGGCCGGAGCATCGGCAATCTCTGTTGTCGCCGCCAAGTAGCAGTGCGATTCCAGCGGAGCAAAGGAGCAGTGAAAACGTCGATATCCGGCATCATACGTTGACTTCACCGGAGCGATGTCGCCGCGGTCGAGAGCCAACTCGAAAATTTCATACTCCGGCGGGAGTTTCCAGGCGATGACGGCATCTGGAAACGCAAGCGTCCGGTCCACGACGCGGGCGCTTTCCCACGGCGAATCGGAAAAAACTTCGCCGTAATTGCAGACAAACAAGGTCGAATGGGTTGCCGCCCGGCGCTGCAGATGCAGGAGTGGAGCGATTTCCCGGCCGTCGGCGGTCATGGAAACCCGACGCGCGGCCGGCGTGAAGAAATCGGAGAACTCCGACTCGGCAAGAGGCCGGAACCGGGCATAAGCCGCATTGGCCCGCACGGCTTCCCGGCCATCGACCAGGGCGGGAATGTTTCCGAAATAAGCGACGCAGCCGCCGGCGTCCGCAAAGCGTTGCAGCAATTCAAGCGTCGTACTGCGAATGGTGCGCAACGCCGGAATCAATACGGCCGAATATTCGGCTCGGCCGATTCTGATCTTTCCGTTTTCAACCGCGCCGTGACGCGAGATGATGTCTTCATCGCCGTAATCGAAATCGATGTTGCTTTCGAGGATGAGCTTGCTCAGCCGGGAAAGGAGGCGGCTTTCATCCAAATCGTCGCGCCCCCAGCAGTCGGGGTGGGAGAATCCGATTTCCGTCCGTACGCCCCAGGTTGATTCGATCGGATGAATGACCAGCAGTTCGCGGACTTCTTCGCCTTCGGAAAGCGCGGCGCCGAGTTGGGCGAAATGATCTTCGACCTCCCGATAGGCTTTGCTCCAGGCCGATTGAAACGAGATGGAGGCCGGGAAGTCGCGCTTGGCCTGTCCGGCCATGGAGTAGAAGGCCAGATGCTGACAGCGGAAATTAATGCCGCAGGCATAAAGCCATTCGCCGATCGCCAGGTGCCCGGTCAACGGAAAATCCCAGCCGGTGCAACCGAAACATTCCGCCAGACGCCATTGCCGATCGAACTGGTGCGCCATGGAGGAACATTGCTTAGCGGTATCGAAAAAACGCCAGCGTTCGGTCAATAGATCAATCCCCGGCGCCTGTTGATATTCATAGAAACGCATGGCGGCGCCGATATAACGGGTCTGCATCGGCAGCGTATCCTCGAAGAAGGCATGTCCGGTGAAAAGCAGCCGATGCCGGGCGCACCATTCGCCGATCTGCTTTGAAAAAGCCTCGGTAAACAGGTCGGTCAGCAGGCGATAATAATCGTAACGGGCGCGGGAAAATTCGACCTCATCGACCCGGTAGAAAATTTCGACCAGATGATCGAGGATGCTGTAGCCGTATTTTGCCGCGAACATGTCCGGCAGCGCCTCGGTCCAGCCGGTCATGGGGCGTGCGCTTTCGACGAAATAATTGGGTTCGTCGGTAAAGATTCCGGGAACCGTGCCGCCGAATTGATCGCCGCATTCCCGAAAGTAAGCCTCATGCGTAACTTCGATGAAACGCCGGACCGCCTCCGGATTCAGCGTATCGAGATAGGTCTGGTTGTTATACCACGGCAGAGGTTCGGCAATATGCCGACGGAAGATCAGGAGGCTTTCGTCGACGCCGAGCACATCTCCGGGATGAAACGGCCGTACCCGGGAAGCGGTTTCATCGCGGATGACGGCGGCAAAGGCGGCCAGATATTCGCCCCATTGTTCCGGGACGGTGCGGAACGCGTCAAAGATCAGGCCCCGCTGACGAAACCGCGGGTCGACGGTGACCAGTCCGCCGCCAGCGCCGGACGGCCAGCGGTCTTCATCATAAAGCCAGGCTTTCATCCTGCACTGCGCGGCTTCGTCAATGCAGGCACGGACGCATTCGAACCATTTCGTCCCAAGATATGGCGTGTCCAACCCGACGCGGCTGTGCATAAAGAAACCGCCCAGGCCCATTTTTTTAAATTCGCGAATTTGCCGACGCAATTCGTCCGGTTCCAGTCCGGCATTCCAGGACCAGAAAGGAGCGCCGCGAAATTCCGCGCCGGGCGCGGCAATTCTGGCAAGCACGGCGTCAAGCGAACCCGGCCTCGATTTCTCTGCGGTGTTCATGGTCAGCTCAATCCCCGAATCCGTTTCAATTGCGCCAGCGCCGCCGGATTGATCAGTCCGGATTGTTCGATCTGAACATTGAAGGTGACCGCATCCCCATGACTCAGACGCTTATCAAGAAAAGTCTTCAGATCCTCATCGGAGTAAACCGTCGGTTTCCAGCCGCCGCCGGAATACCCCCAGTCATGGTGGGACTCCCCGTCTATCGGGATAAAGACATGATCCTGAAGTTCAAGTCCGTCTTCCGGATCCGTGAGTTCGATGCATTCCCCGGCATAGTAGTCCTGGTGGCGGGAGTAGAGATAGCGGGTTTTCCACCCGGCGTTGAAGCTGACGGCCGCATTCGGATTGCCGGCTTTGGCGGCGGCGTTGATTGCCGGCCACGGATACTGCCAGCCGTTCAGTGCCCGGGTAATCGTATTGGTCGGCCCGGAGGGATCGACCGAATAACTGCTGTCGAACCACCAACCGGAAATCATTTCCCCATATCGCCGTGAGATGTATTCAATGACCGTGGCGATATGGGCGGCAAACAAATCAAGATTTCCGTCATGATAACCGCAAGCCTTTTTCCATTCCGCATCGTCCTCGCAATTGCAGGAATGATTATAATAGACGATCAGCCGAATCTTTTCTTTGGCCAATCTTTCGCAGAGCTCCCCGAAAAGATCGCGCTTTGAGGTACGGCCCGGCAGCAGCATATCCAGAATCGGATGCGGCATCGGCATACGCTGATAAGGGCAGGCGCTGACGAAAAGAGTATGCTGCGCGCCGACCGCAACCAGTTGGTCCACATAGCGGTCGACATCAAAGGCCTTGACCGCCTCTTCAAACGGCAACGGTTTTCCTTCCAACGGAAACACGGTTCCGGGAATCCAGTGTCCGCCGACGCCGTAACTGCCGCGCATCCACGATATATCAGCTTTCCGATCACACATATCGCATACTCTCCTTCTATTACTTTTTCTGTGTCGTTTCCCGCACAAACTCGGCAAAAGCCTGCAATTGACGATATTCTTCCGACGTAAACGGCTCACTTGGGGTGCGGCAGTAATCGGTAATCGGGACATCGTTCATTTGCAGGAAAAGTTTGGCGCCGCGAGGATATTTAAAATCGACATGCCGCTGCATCACATTTAACAACATCTGCAGGTGTTCCGCTTGCCGGGGGGCAATGGCAAACGTTAAAAACAGTTGTTTCAGCAAGGACGGATAATAGTTGGCGGCAATCCCGCTGTAACCGGCGGCCCCCAAACGCAAGGAGTCCAGCAAGGTCGTAGAATTGGCGTTAAACAGCTTCAAATGACTGTCGCCGCGATACGACAGCCGTTTTTCGATCATTTCAATATCGCAACAGGTATCTTTCAAAAATGCGGTCTGCCGGGCAACGCGTGTCCGGAAAAATTCCGGGGAAAGCAAACGATGGTAGGGGACGGGGCACTCGTAAATTCCCAATGTTATGCCGGGGAGCTGCGATATCATCCATTCCAATTCTTCGATCAATTGTACTTCCGACGCTTCTTTCGGCACGACTTGGCAAAGAGGAAGCACGACAGCGTCAACGCCGGTATCGGCCATTTGCTTGATCGAGGCGATTTTTTCATCCCGGGCAACGCCGAACCCGGCGCATGCCACCGTCGGCAATCCGGTTCCGGCCAGATGGCGGACCGCATATGCCGCCAGATCCAATCGCTCCCGTTCCGTTAAAAAATACATTTCGCTGCTCAGACAGACGAGGAAAAAACCGTCAACACCGTTTGCCGTATACCAATCCAGGAGATGACCGTAGCCGGTCCAGTCAATCTGACCGTTATTGGCAAACGGCGTGAGTACGACAGGCCAGATCCCGTTTGAGATGTGCAAGGGGGCGAGCGTGGTTTCCGGGATATGCTCCATCACTGATTTCAGCATTTTTATTTTCCGCTTATGAGTTGTCGAAATGAAATAGCATCTCTTTTTATTATGGCGGAAACAAGCCGGGAAAGCAACATGGATCGCTTTGCAAAATGCCTGAATGCGTTTGCAATATTTTGCCGGAAAGAATCAAACGCGGCAGGGCGGAATTTTCGGGCTCCCTGCGGCCGTGACAGGAAAAGAGAACATTACGGAAAGGGGCTGTGTTGGTCGCCATCCATATTTTCCTTTTCCCGCGGAGACATGGTTTCGATCGACTGGGCATGATTGCGGATATATTCTCCCGGGGTCATTCCAATCTCCCGCCGGAAACACCGACAGAACGTCGCATGGGAGGTAAATCCGCACTGCGATGCCACTTCGGAGAGGAAAAACCGCCCGCTTAACAGTAATCGCATGGCCTGCTTCAGTCTCAATTGCCGGATGTATTCCGCCGGATGACAGCGGAGCATCTTTTCGAAAATCGCATAAAGATAGGATTTGGAAACCCGATATTTTCGGGCAATCCGCTCCACCGACAAAGAAGGATCGGCAATATACCGACAGATATAGCCGTTGATTTCTTCAAAAAGCCGGATCCGCAAATCTTCCGCCGGAACATGCGGACCGACATTAATTCGAGAGGCCTCCATATCCAGTTCCGCAATGAGGCAGTTCAGATATCGGCGCAGGCGCGGATCCGCCGCACCGTTGGGTCCCTGATACAGTTCCAGCATCCGGGCCAGCAAAGCATAGGAATTTTCCGAGATGCGAATACTGCAATGATAAAGATGTTCGGGGTAGAAAACACGATCCAGTTCAAAGGTAAGGACAATCCAGAAAAAATTGGATTGGTCAACCATATAGTGATGATATTGAAAAGGATAAACCAAGGCGGCATAATCCGGCGCAATCGGGAATGTAACATCATTGACGCACGTCAGGCCTTCGGTTTCCAGCGCCACCGTCAAGACAAACCGCCGATGAAAAAGCTGCAGCAGATTCTTCCCTTGATTGATTTTCAATTGCTCACTGCGACGCTGAATCAGAATGCCTCCGGGTTCTCCCGGCAAACCGTCAAATGCCGGGAATTGATTGTCCGGGTTGGGCAAGTGCGTGGCCAGATCACGGATATGCTGTTTGAGTTCTTGCAACTTCATGACTGATTCTCCGGTTTCCCTTGATCGAATAACGGTGGTGAAAGGCCCGGCAAAGACCGGAACCATATCCTAAGAGCTTATCAACAGATTCAGTGGAAAAGCTTCCGTTGCCCCAGTCCCCGCTCCGGGATTCTGTTCACCCATGAATTCCCCCACTATTTAACAGAATTCAATTCCGGCCAAAATCAATCGAGTTTACAATAAATTTTCAAGATAGTTCATTTCTCTCGCGATTTTCGCCGTTTTTTTAAAACAAATTGCAAAACCAGAACGATTTTTTGTATAGCGTCTCCTCTTGCTTTTCCTCATCATCCAATTCATAATATAAGCGGAAACCAAAGGAATCAAATATGACGAATTCAATGAAACACGGCAATGGCTTCACCGCCGAGGAGGTTGAGAAAAGGTCGAACAGATCCGCGACTTCAGTCGCTTCGTCGAGCCCTGGAAACAGTCTGACTACAACTTACCCGAACAAGGAGAATTGAAATGAAACGCAATTTCACCCTCATTGAACTGCTCGTCGTGATCGCGATTATCGCCATTCTGGCGAGTATGCTGCTGCCGGCCCTGAACCAGGCAAGAGATAGAGCGCGGGCGGTTCAGTGCCTGAACAACAAAAAACAGACGATGCTCGGCATGCAGCAGTATGCGGCAGACCATAAAGGCTGGTACACCAGTTACACGTTGTATAACGGGACGGGGGTCGTATGGACCCAATTGCTGTGCAACAACCGGAATAATCTGTCCTTCCGTTACTCGGAGGAAGGATATATCCCGCGCAAAGTGATTTTCTGCCCATCCTCCAACTACATGAAACCGGTTTATCCAACGGACGGCGCGTTGGTGGTTGCCGTCAATTGGAAAGGCAGTTTCGGCATGGATACTCCGATCTGGAGCCATTATACCGCCTACACTTCGGCGGAAAGAACAAGTCAGCTGGGAAATTATGTCAGCAACATCGGCGGCAACGCCAAATTCATGGGGCTGAACTCGAAAGCGATGAAACGACCGTCCGAGACCGTTGTGTTCGCCGATACCGCCTTGGACTCTTTGTACCTTCAGGCGACCTGGTTGCGGTTCTGTTTCGATGCCGTGGACTCCACCGCCGCGGTGCATCTGATCCATGCCGGACGTGCGAGTGTAGCATTCGCCGACGGCCACGCCGCACTGCGGACCGGCGAACAGCTGTACGCCTCTTCGTATCAGTTGAAGTGCTGGCGCAAGACCGACGGATCTCTGGTAACCAGATGAGGGACCCGAACGAAAAACAGCCTTGCTCCCCGACCCGGATTTCCGGCGCAGGAGAAAGACATGTCGCTGACTATGATACGCCGGAAACCCGTGTATAGACTTTGCGGGCGGATCCGATCAATTGCTCGATGGCCCGTCCCGTTCTCTCCATGTGTTCCTTCATGTCGCTCTTTTCCTGCTCGGAAACATACTTGAAATCCTCTATACGCAGACTGTTCGCCTGCGCCAGTTGACAGAAAATCATCGAAACAAAATGCGCCCAGCAATCGAACGACTGTTTATGCTTGTCTCCGGCATGTTTGATGACGATTTATTTTCATAGAAGGAAACAGGAGAGTTTTATATGCCGGTAAAACAAATCTACGCGATCGGGAACTCCCATCTGGACCCTATCTGGTTGTGGACCCGCTCCTCGGGGAGAAGCAGTATGCTCAACACCGTCCGTTCGGTGGTGAAGCTGATGGAGGAGTTCCCGGACTTCAAGTTCAGTTGCTCCTCCGCGGACCTCTACCGCTGGTGCGAGGAGCGTGACCCCGGGCTTTTCCGCCGGGTCGTCGAACTGGTCCGCGAGGGGCGGTGGGAGCCGGTCGGCGGCTGGGAGGTCCAGTCCGACGCGGTGATCACCCGGCTGCCGATGCTTTTGAAGCAGGCCGAGATCGGGCAGGTCTATTTTCGCACCCGGTTCGGCGCGCCGGCGTCGATCGCCTATAATGTCGACTCCTTCGGGCACACTGCCATGCTGCCGGCAATCCTCCGTCAGCACGGCTTCACGGCCTATGTCTACGGACGCGGGCAGGAGCAGTTGCCGGCGACCTTCCGCTGGCTCGCCATCGACGGCTCCGAGGTCGTAGCCCACCATTTCCGCAGCAGTTACTGCACCGCGGAGACGATGAATCGCGAACAGTTCTTTGACCGTATTCACGACCACTATGAACACGGCGACGAGTTGCAGACCTTCTTCTACGGCATCGGCGATCACGGCGGCGGCATCTACGCCAAGCATCTGGAATGGCTGAACGAGGCGCGGCAGGAATTCCCGATCCGCTTCGCGACGCTCGCGGAGTTCTTCGCCGACCTGAAAGAGCAAAAGGTCGAATTGCCTGAATTCCGCGGCGAGATCGCGCCGGCGGCGCGCGGCATTTACTCGGTCTGCCGCCCGGTGAAGGAGGCGGCGGCGCGCACCGTCCGCCATCTGCTTAAAGCCGAACGGCTCGGCGCTCCCGCCGAAACGCTGGCAAGGCCGTGGCGCGAGGCGGCTTTTGCCCATTTTCACGACATCATGCCTGGCTCCTCCATCCGCAAAGCGTTGGCGGAGGATGTGAATTCGCTGCTCGGCGCGGCGGACTTCGCCGCCACCGAATACATGGATGAGGAGCTGGCTGCGTCGGAGAGCGCGGCCGACCTCAATTTCATCACCGAAGGGGGATTTCAGGTGTGGTCTCCCCATCCGTTCCCGGTGGTCGCGCCGGTCGCGATGGATGCGTTCAGCGATCCCAACGCAGTCGGGGAGTCCTTCTCCTCGCTGATCGACCGCGACGGAAACTGTTATCCGCTGCAACTGCTGCCGGGAACCACCAGCTACGGCCCCTGCCTCTCGCCGTGGGGGCGGCTGACCGCGGTGTTGCCGCTGGGCGCCTGCCAGGAACAGTTCTACGCGTTCAGCCGCCGCAAGGCGGAGTCGTTGAAGAATCTTGGGTTCGCGAAGCAGCGCGAACTCCTCGCCAAGCTCCGCTTCCCGGTGCTGCCCGACCGCAACGGCGTGTGGGGGTTTACGATGACCCCCTACGGCGTCGCGTCGGAATACGCGGAATGCACCGGCATCCACGAGTTCGCCGACGGTCCGGTCTGCAGCGTTCTCGCGGCGACCTATCGCTATCGGGAGTCGTCCATCCATCTGGAGCTGACCGCCTATCGCGGCATCGCAGAGGTGGGGGTGCGCCTCGCGGTCAATTGGCACGAGCGTTTTAACTGTCTCAAGCTCGGGATTCAACTCGCCGCCCAGCCTGATTCCCTGCTCACCGGCAACGCCGGGGGAATCACCGAACGCTACCGCTGGAGTTGCGACTATGCGCTTCGCGGCGCAAATGGCGCGTGGATGCGTACTCCGGCGGACTCGCCCGAGTATGCATTCACCGACTTCTGTCAGCTTCGTTCAGGGGACGAGGCGGCCACGGTCTATGCGCCCGACCTCTACAGCTGCAACCTCTCCGACGGAATGCTCGGCGTGACGCTCGTGCGTCCTTCGCGTTACGCCGACTTTATGATCTACCCGTCATTCGAACGGGAGGGGTGGATGGATCTTGGTTTCACCTACTTTTCGCTCTGGATCGACAGCGACCCGACAACCGCACCGGAGGCGCTGCCGCGCCGCGCATCGGTGCGGCTGCTGACCCCCGAGGTGCGCGAGATCACCGGCCACGCGCCGTCAAAGTTCGCGAAACCTCACGCACGCCCACCTCTGCCCGAACTGTCAGGCGAACTGGTCGCAGAGAGTTTTTCTCAAGGCGGCGCGACCGTCTGGAACCCCTCTGAAGAACCGGCGCGCTGTCGCTATGCGAACGAGGATATTTTTCTCAAACCCCATGAGATCCGCATGATCTCATTCGGAAATATCGGCAAAAGCCAGGGAAATCAGACCGGCGGCATGAACCGCGCAATTCAATCCAACAGAAAGGATATCTTTCCATGAAACGTTCTGAATTGAATGGCTGGATCGACGAAGCCCTGGCTTTTTTCGACTCGTTCCATTTCCTGGTGCCCGCGTGGGCGTACTGGTCCCCCGGCCAGTGGAGCAAGGCCGGTGGTGTGCCCGACGAAATCCGCGATTGCCAGCTGGGGTGGGACATTACCACCTTCGGAAGTGGCGACTTCAAAAAAATGGGGCTGATCCTGCTCACAACCCGGAACGGACTGCTCGTCGCCACCGCTGGGAAGAACTATCCGAAACCCTACGCCGAAAAAATCATGATGGTCCGCGACGGGCAGGTCACTCCGCGCCACTTCCACATGCAGAAGCAGGAGGATATCATCAACCGTGGCGGGGGCAAGTTGGTGATCGAACTCTGGCCGGTCGATCCGGCCGGGAAGCGGCTTCTGGAGACGGAGTTCACCGTCCCGGTGGATGCGTTCCCACGCAGACTTCAGCCGGGAGGCAAGGTGGTGCTCTCCCCCGGGGAAAGTGTTTGCCTCAGCCCCTGCCACGCCCATCTCTTTTACGGTGACGGCGATGTGATGGTCGGCGAAGTCTCGCGGGTCAACGACGACTTTACGGACAACTGTTTCGTTGACGGCATGCCCCGCTTCGACCCGATTGAGGAGGATGAACCCGCCCGCTATCTGCTTGGCATCGACTACAAGCCGCAGATGAAATGAAGCTCCTCGGCCCTTGGGTCGAGGAACTTCATTGAAATGACGTTTCCCGTGGAAAATGTCATTGCGGCCTTGCCTTTGGCATCAGAATGGTGGGATCATCAGGGAGACGAAAAGCGGAATCCTCTTCCGTTTGATTTTTTTCAGATCATCATTTCAGCAACAGG
>Ga0209373_10004263_pt1 | contig 12445 bp, 10 predicted proteins | sample Higcelweek5metaG_FD_187173 | JGI IMG/M metagenome (GOLD analysis project Ga0209373, IMG submission 187173) | Freshwater pond sediment microbial communities from the University of Edinburgh, under environmental carbon perturbations - High... | ecosystem: Environmental > Aquatic > Freshwater >... | reverse complement strand
TCTTTCAGAAGAAGAGGTAACAGATTCGGCAGTCAGGCGGTTGCTTTTCGAAGCCGGCGATGATATTGACTTACTAATGACCCTTTGCGAAGCTGATATTACTTCCAAAAATGAAGAGAAGGTCAATATCTACCTGAAGAATTTTCAGTTGGTGAGGGAAAAATTGAAGGATATTGAAGAACGTGATGCCATTCGAAATTTTCAACCCCCGGTTACGGGTGAAATCATTATGGAAACCTTTAACCTTTCACCATGCATGGAGGTGGGATTAATTAAGAATGCCATTAAAGAAGCCATTCTCGAAGGCGAAATCCATAATAATTACGAAGAAGCATTTCAGTTAATGCTAAAAAAAGGGGAAGAGATGGGGCTAAGGTCGGTAAAATAAAGGAAGAATGTTGATTCGACAATGTGCTAATGTGCTAATTCGACAATGTGACAATTTGCTAACTATATTTGCACTTCGACATTCAGTTATTCAGTCTTTCTTTTTATCCAGTATCGAGTATCTAGCATCCAGTATCGAACATCAAGTCTAGTACCCAGCCAATTTGCTTATTAGTTTTGGAATGTCGGTGTTTTCATGAAATCCTCTGAAGTATTGTGCCCCGGGTCCAAACGCAAAAACAGGAACCATAACGCCTGAATGATAGTCGCTTGTAAAATCACCCTTTATTTCACCTGTTTTGAAATTTCCCCCCTCAATGGCAAAGCCACCAGTTTCGTGGTCAGCTGTAACAATTACCAGCGTTTCTTTATTTTTCGAAGCGAATTCAAGGGCAATTCCTATTGCCTGATCAAAATCTATTAGTTCGGTAGCAATATAACCGGTATTGTTTTGATGAGCGCCCCAATCAATTTGCGAACCTTCAACCATCAGAAAAAAACCATCGGGATCGCTACTGAGGATATTGATGGCTGTTTTGGTGGCAGTTGGAAGCACATTGCCTCTTCCCTCAAGCATCTCTTTATTATGTTTTACCGATGTAAAACCAGCCAGCTTACCTTTTGTGATTTTAGAAATTGAATCGATACCTATTGCAATTTGGAAGCCTTTGTTTTTTAACTCAAGAGTGAGGTCAACAGAATCTTTACGGTCATTAAAATTATTCAAACCACCACCAATAAAAACGTCAATATTGGTTTTCAGAAAATCAGATGCTATTTCTTCATACCAATCGCGGTCAGGTTCGTGTGCAACAAACGATGCGGGTGTAGCATGAGTAATTGCTGAAGTAGAAACTACACCAGTGGCGCATCCTTTTGCTTCAGCTTTTTCCCTGATATTCTGAATAGGAATTGAATCAATGTCAACGCCGATAGCACCATTGAATGTTCTTACACCCGTCGCAAGTGCTGTACCTCCTGCTCCTGAATCGGTTATAAAATGGGAGGCAGATTGAGTAAGTGAAAAACCGATATTCGTGAAATTTTTTAAATACAATTCTCCCCTGTTGGCCACTAGTCCAGAGAAAACTTGAGAAACCCCCATGCCATCTCCAATCAGAAAAATTACATTTTTGGGTTTCTTCGCTTTATTTGGTTCTTTAAATTGTTTAATGGCATAATTTTCACCTCCCTTGTAAATTTTGAGGTCTTGTTCTGGTCGAATCTTGTAATCATCTTGACCTTTAGCGAGGAAGACAATAAAACAGAGTAAAGAAAGAAGTAGAATATTTTTCAAGATCATTGTTATAAATTAAGTAAGGCAATATAAAACAAAAAATGAGAAAAAAAGATTGTGTCAATGTTAAGAAATGAGATCTTTATTTCAACTCACTCATGTCAAAGTTTTGATTGAGCCTGTAATTCACTGGGATTTCATCAAAAGAGGCTTCAATACATTTTATTAAAAGTAGTTCTGCAAGTATGTTTTCTGCCTGATTTCGGGTTATCTGAGCAATTTTTACAAATTTTGATAAGGTTATGTTATAATGTTCGTTTAAATAATCGATAAGTTTTTTGCGTGGTTCATCATATTTAAAAAAAAGTCCCTTTTCACTTCGTTCAAGTTTCCACGATTTTAGTAAAACGTTATTGGCAACTATGTTTTCATCATTCTTCCTGATGAACGACATCCATGTTCCTTTCTCAACATGGGCAAAATGGGGTTTTAATTTGCTTGGTTCAATTAGTACCTCAAGAATTATCTTTCCTTCAACATTCCATTGCTGTGTTGTAAAATCTATCTTCGGATTACTGTAAATCTTCGCAGCTGCTTCAACCATGTAGTATTCTTCGTCTGACTGTACCCCGATAATTTTCCCATTGTCCTTAACTCCAATCAGCAAACGACCTCCATCGGTGTTTGCAAATGCAACCAACGATTTTGCTATTTTCCTTGAATCGTTGATGCAATATTTGAAATCCTGAGTTTGGTGTTCACCCTGGGCTATTAATTTGAAAATTGGGTTTACATTTAATTTCATCCTTCATAAAGTTAAATAACTTCCGCAACGACAAATGTACTGCCTCCCACAAAGATCAAATCATTTGTTTTTGCATTGGATTTGGCTATTTCTAATGCTTCGCGGATAGTAGGATACGAATTGCCTGCCAGTTTAAACGGAACAGCTTTCTCTTTTAGTATTTTTTCATCGAGAGCCCTTTCAATTGCTGCTCTCGTAAAGTAGTAAATTGCATCGGTTGGTAAAAGTGCCAGTATCGATTCAACATCTTTATCGTTTACCATTCCGAATACGATATGAAGCTGATCGTGTGGCTCGTTTTGAAGTTGTTCCACTACATAACGAATACCTGCTTCGTTGTGCCCTGTGTCGCAAATTATTCTCGGATTTTTACCGATTTCCTGCCAGCGTCCCATTAAACCTGTATATTTTATCACGTTTTTAAGTCCTTCAAAAACATTCTTTTCATGAATGAAAAATCCTGCATTCTTTAATTTGTCGATAGCAGATAAAACAGTTGCAAGGTTTCTCTGCTGATAGTTACCTTTTAGTTCCAATTCAATGTTAACTAAGTCGGGGTTGCCATTTTGTGAGGCTGAATAGATTCCTTTGTTATGGTTGTGAATAGTAACCTCTTGATCGGCAAAAGTTAAGGAGGAATTTTTTCCGGATGCAATATCAATAAAGATTTTCGATGTTTCGGGTTGAGTCTCACCAACGACTACCGGAATGTTTTCTTTGATAATCCCTGCTTTCTCTAATGCAATTTTTTCAAGTGAATTTCCTAAAATAGATGTATGGTCGTAACTAATATTTGTAATAATAGAAAGTACGGGTGTGATAATGTTGGTTGAGTCAAGTCTTCCACCCAGTCCAACTTCAATAACAGCAACATCAACATTCGAGTCGCGGAAAAAACTGAAAGCCATACAAGCAGTTAATTCAAAAAATGAAGCCTGAAGTTTTAACGTTTTATTAGTATTGATATAACCTTGAACAAAGTCGATAACAGACTCTTCACTTATCATTTCTCCGTTTACTTTAATCCTTTCCCTGAAATCTTTAAGATGTGGAGAGGTAAAAAGCCCCGTTTTGTATCCAGCACTTTGTAAAACCGACGCCAGAGTATGAGAAACAGAACCTTTTCCGTTGGTTCCGGCAATATGAATGGTTTTATAGTTTCGATGGGGATAACCATAGTTTTTGTCGAGGGCAAGTGTGTTGTCAAGATTGTTCTTGAGGGCAGCCGGTCCTATCCGATGAAACATTGGCAAATTATCGAACAGATAATCTATGGTTTGCTGGTAGTTCATTTTATTAACAAAAGGTTGTTATAAAATACATTGAAATCAGTTAAGATTCAGAGAATACTTGCTTCAATTTTTCTTACTTTTAATAAGAGTTTAGTTAAGATGATTGTTCTGCAAAGAACCAGAAAATTTTATAAAAATGGCAATTAAACGCTCAAAAATTTTCGTTATTGATACGAACGTGATCTTGCACGATCATCAGTGTATCTTCAATTTTGAGGAAAACGATGTGGTTCTTCCAATCACGGTACTCGAAGAACTTGATAAGTTTAAAAGGGGCAGCGATCAGTTGAATTATCAGGCAAGGGAGTTTGTTCGTTTACTGGATGATCTGGTAAAAGATGACCTTTTTAACGGTGGATTATCGTTAGGCACAAAAAAAGGTAAGCTAAAAATCGAAACCGGCAAAAATTTTTCGGATCGCATGAAAGCTTCATTCCGTGAAGATATTGCTGATCATCGGATTCTGGCTATTACCGAATACATAAAAGAAAATAATCCCAAGCAGAAAGTCGTTTTAATCACGAAAGATATTAATCTGAGGATGAAAGCCAAATCGTTAGGGCTCGATGCTGAAGATTATAAAAACGACAAGGTAACCAACACCGAAATTTTCGACCGGGGAGTAAGTGTTCGGGAAAAATGCAGTGACTTGTTAATTGCAAAATTGTATGAAGAACGATACCTCTCATTGGCTGATGCGGCTTTCGAGAAGGAACCTTTTGCAAACGATTATTTTATATTCCGGGGAGACAATACTTCTGCTTTGGTGCGTTACGATGCTGTTGCAAAACGCTTTGAACGGGTCGATAAGAAAACGGCCTATGGCATAAAACCCCGAAATGCCGAGCAAACTTTCCTGTTGAATGCTTTGTTGAATTCTGAAATCAAATTAGTAGCCATTACCGGTAAAGCCGGAACAGGGAAGACGTTACTGGCATTGGCCGCAGCGCTGGCTCAAAATGATTTGTACGAACAGATTTTACTCGCCCGTCCAATTGTTGCCTTAAGTAACCGCGATATTGGTTTTTTACCCGGTGATGCAGATGAGAAAATAAGACCATACATGCAACCACTTTTCGACAATCTAACCGTGATAAAACATTGTTTTAATCCTCGTAGTGTCGACTATACACGCATAGAAGAGATGGAAAAGGAAGAACGGTTGGTTATTGCAGCATTAGCTTATATTCGTGGCCGCAGTTTGTCGAATTCATACTTCATTGTCGACGAGGCTCAAAATCTTACCCCTCACGAAGTGAAAACCATCATCACCCGCGCAGGAGAAGGAACTAAAATGGTTTTTACAGGCGACCTTCATCAAATAGATTCTCCTTACCTCGACCAACAGTCAAACGGACTGGCCTATCTTTCGGACAGGATGAAAGGACAAGAGTTGTTTGCACACGTCAATCTGGTAAAAGGTGAGAGAAGTTATTTGGCAGAACTGGCCAGCGATTTGTTATAAACATTTTACACGATTAGCAGGCTTGCTATCTTCTTTTTAACAAAAATTAATGGATAGGATTCAATTCTTTGACAATAAAATGAATCTTATCCCGTTTGAAAGGAAAGGATTGGGAAGTTGCTCAAATCTATTGCAGGTTATCGTTGGTCTTATTTTATTATCCTCCCAATCCTTTTTTTCTTTTATTTTAAAATCGAATCAATCCAATACCGTATTTTTACTTTTGTACAATATTTAAAATGTAATGTTATGATTGGGGATCTTATTCTTAGAAACCGTAGTTACCGGCGTTTCGATGAGTCGGTTAAAATTTCTTTTGAACAGTTAATGAGCTGGATCGATTTAGCGCGTCTTTCTGCTTCAGGACGAAATGCACAACCGCTGAAATATATTCTATCCTTCGATTCTGAAAAAAACAAAAAGATTTTTTCAACTCTCGGCTGGGCTGCCTACCTGAAGGATTGGGATGGCCCGGTAGCAGGCGAACGTCCATCGGCTTACATTGTACAATTGCTGGATACGTCAATTGGTATGAATTTTTTTTGCGACGATGGAATTGCAATGCAGAGCATTCTTCTTGGCGCTGTTGAAGAAGGTTTCGGGGGTTGTATTTTTCGAACGATCAATAAACCCAAATTGATGGAATTGTTATCAATACCTGAAAAATTTCAAATTATCAATGTTATTGCCTTTGGAAAACCAATTGAAAAGGTTGTAATTGAAGAAATAAGAGAGGGAGATTTTAAATATTGGCGCGATGAAAAAGAGGTTCATCATGTGCCAAAACGATCTCTTGAAGAAATTGTGTTAAAAATATAAATATTTATTGCCACCCCCTGTTCGTTTTACTGCAATGTTTATTTTTTGTGAAATAATCCAACAAGACCCCCGTTGATATTCGTGTTGTTTGAAAATATTTGTTCTCTTTGAGCAAACAAGGTACATTTCATTCTTTCCCAATTTTTAATGTCGGGAGTGTAATTAAAGTGCTGTTATTTCTTTCAGGTATGAATATGCTAGGCTCAACTTTTAAGGAATTACAAGAAGAAATAACAGAGAATAACCGTCAACTCGATTTGATTTTTAACTCTCTTCCGCAATCGATGGCCTTGGTCAACCCAAATTATGAGATCTTGCGGGTGAACCAAAATTTTCTGTCGCTTTATGGTGTTAAAAACGAAGATGTTATTGGTAAAAAATGCCATTATGCTTGTTTTCAGCGCGAGAGTGTCTGTGACGGTTGCCTTGTTGAGCGGGCTCTGATTAGTAAAAAAACAGAGAAAAGGATAAAATCTTTTCCAACAGGCGAAATTTGTGAAATGACCGCCAGACCGGTAATCAATGAGCTGGGTGAAGTGACCCATATTCTTGATATTCGAACGAATATAACAGAGCTGGTTGAGAAAGAGAGAGAAATAAGGCGCATTCAGTTCGCGATGGATCAGTCTTCGGATGAATTCTGGCTTTTCGACAAAGCCTGGAAAGTTATCTATGTCAGTAATTCAGCCTCGTCAAATTTGGGATTCTCAATTGCAGAGCTCAAAAATGCACCTATAGAAAAATTTAATCTTTTGCCACGTATTGAAAACCTCACGATCTTGTTTGAGCGTTTGCGGAAGAAAAAAAATTTACGAATCGAATCGGTACAATATAAAAAGGATGGTTCAACTTATCCTTGTGAGATGAATTTAAGTTACTTTGATGATCAGGGGGAATATATTTATGCCGTTGTGAGGAATATTACGAAACGGAAGAAATATGAAAATGAACTAATTGATTCGAGAGAAAAGTTCGAACGAGCTTCTAAATTGAAAACTGTTTTTCTGGCAAATATGAGTCACGAGATTCGTACCCCGATGAATGCAATTATTGGCTTTTCGAACTTTATATTAGAGGAAGAACTTGATGATGCCACAAAGAATGAGCTGAAGAAGGAAATTAAAGATAACAGTAATTATCTTCTGGCTATCATTGGTGATATTATGGAAATCTCACAATTGGAATCAGGAAACAGAAATGTTTCAAAGAAAGAATTTAATTTATCAGAGTTGTTAAAACAAATTTTTGACGAACAACAGCGCGATTGCCCTGAAACGATAACCTTACACCTGAACGATGAACTCACCGTTTCGCAGGTTTCTGTTAACTCAGATAAAAATTTGATTCGGCAAATATTGGAGAGATTGTTGAAAAATGCATTTAAATTCACGAATAGAGGAATTGTTGAATTTGGCTGTCGATTCAACGAAAAGAAGGAGTCGTACGAACTTTATGTAAAAGATTCCGGAATTGGGATTTCTTCGGAGCATCACGAAGAGATATTTGAACCTTTTCACCAGCTTAATCCGATGGTTAAAGGAACAGGAATAGGATTGACTATTTGTAAATCACATGCTGCAATGCTCCATTCACAAATAAAAGTAGAATCAGCATTAGGCAAAGGTTCGACATTCAGTTTTCGTTTCAAAGGAATTTAAAATATAACGTGAGAAGTTGATATGCTTTTCTTTATTTACAGAAATTTTAATTTGTTTTCCCGGCTTTTCTTATAACCTGATTTCGGTAAAGTTTGTAAATTCGGCGTCAACTTTAAACAGGTTGAAAAAATGCCTGTTTTTATTCTAATACAAAAAATATAATGAGTAAAAGATCAGCATTTCCTCGCGTGTTTTGGGCTGCCAACTCAATCGAAATTTTCGAACGTTTTGCCTATTACGGAATTTACATGGGTTTTGGAATATATCTCCAAAAATTAGGCTATACAAAAGGCGATCTGGGTATAATTCAAAGCATCTTTCTGGCCATATCGTATCTGCTTCCTTTGTTTTCTGGCACGATGGCCGATAAATATGGATTTAAGAAAGTGCTGATAATTTCTTACATGGCTTATCTTCCAGCCATTTTGATGTTGATTTTATTTAAATCGTTCTCGGGAATTGCTCTTACCATGTTGACAATTGGTTTTGCCGCTGGAATATTCAAACCGTTAATTTCTGCAACCGTTCGTTCAACCACCGATTCTACAAATAAGACGCTTGGGTTTGGTATATTTTATATGATGGTTAATATTGGTGCCACTGCCGGACCTCTTGTCATGGGCAAATTACGGGCACTGAGCTGGGATTATGTGTTTTATACTGCGGCTATTGCCATTGCCATCATGTTTGTAATTACCATTTTCTTCTATAAAGAGCCACCTCGTGATCTGGAAGGTATTACATTAAAACAAAAATTCAGGGATATTGGAATTGCCCTTTCCGATTATAAATTCGTAATATTCTTAGTGATTCTTGGTCTTTTCTATTGGATGCCTTTCTGGTCGTTTATTAATATTACTGCGATTTATATTAATGATTTTCTGGATACTGCAAAACTTTTCGATGGTGTTGCATCGGTTGTTGGAGTAGGTGTTACCAAAGCGCTTATTGCCAGTGAAACAGATGGTGTATGGAGAATTAATGCTGAAGCAATATCGAATACTGGCTATGTCATTATATTATTTCAGGTTTTAATTTCCTGGATTTTTGAAAAGCGAAAAGCAATTCCTTCTTTCATGATTGGTATTTTGTTCGCATCGCTTGGATTTATTATTCTTGGGTTTTCAGCCACCTTAGTCAACGGATTAGTATTTCTGGGTGTATTTACATTTGCTATTGGAGAAATGGTATCATCGCCCAGAATTCAAGAGTATATCATGTGGATAGCCCCAAAAGAGAAAGCAGGGCTTTACATGGGCACTAATTTTCTGGCCATTTTTGTGGGAGCTTTATTAAGTGGGTTGTATACAGGATTAATGGGGAAGTTTGAGGCTTCAGGACATCCCGAGAAAGTCATGTTTATTCTTGCGGCTCATTTACTATTAGGGATAATTGTAATTTTTACGTACACCAAAATTTTCGGTGGATTTAAAGAGCGGGCTGAATAAATAGTAAGTTTTCCGTTGACAGAAAATATCAATATAGTAAAGCCAATTATTAGCTTCTAACGAACATCGAACTGATGATGTCGTTTACCATTCTGGGATTCTCTTTTAGTCGGCGAGAACAATATCCAAACCAATCTTTACCAAATGGCACGTAAATGCGCATGTTGTGACCATCTGCAACAATTTTATCTCTTAAGGCTGGCGCAACACCAAAAAGCATTTGAAATTCATACATCTCCTTTGGAACATGATGTTTTTTGATAAGTTCCATGGCTTCATTAACGAGGTAAGGATCGTGGGTTGCAATAGCGGTATAAACACCATTTCTCAACATCAGATCGAGATCCATCAGATAGTGATGCCTGATTTCGTGGAAATCTTTATAGGCAATACCTTCCGACTCAATATAAATACCCTTACATAGCCTAAAATTTAAAGGAAATTCTTTTGAGTGTGACGTACAAATCAAATTTTCAATGTCAGATTGGGTTCTTCTCAGATAGGCTTGCAATACCAGTCCAACATTTTTCGGATATTCTTCTTTTAACCGTTTGTAAAGTTCAATTTCATGAGAAGTACAAGGGGCATCTTCCATGTCAATCCTTACAAAATTGCCATTTGATGCAGCTTTTACAATCACTTCGCGGATGAGGCTGTAGCATTTTTCTTTGTCGATTAACAAGCCGAAGCTAGTGGGTTTAACAGAGAAATTTCCTGTGATATTTTCAGATGTAAAGCGGTCGATAATTTTCAGATATTCATTTTTATTGGTTTCAGCTTCTTGAATGGTATGAATAAATTCACCTAATAAATCAACTGTAACCATTATGCCTCTATGGTTTAACTCTCTGGATGTTTTGATTCCATCATCCATGTTTTCACCTGCAACATATCGTTTTGAAAACAACCAGATAAATTTTTTCGGAAAGTATGGAATAGTATCTGCAATGAATTTATTAAGCATATCTCGTGTTCTTTTTTTATTGATTTCAACATCGAAATTACCATATTGGCAGGTTAGTATGAATGACTGAAATCAGCCACTTTGTATGATTTTTGGCATAGATTATTACATGCAATTGGCATTTGCGTATTCCCTGCATCGGAGATTCTTAAAATTTGTTATTCAATAAAAAATACTGCAAATTCAATGTTGATGGGTTTTCTAAAACAGATAAAAAATTATCTTTGCGATAACTTAAAAAATCAATTAGAAATGAAGAAATTACCTTTCATCTTTAGTGTTATCTCTCTGGTTGGGGTTATCGCGTTGGCAATCCTCTATTTGATCGGCAATTCGAGCAATTCATCCGAAAATGGTAAGTCGAGCAACTCGTATTCGGGAGGAGATATTAAAATTGCATATATCCTTACGGACTCTGTTTTGGTTAATTATCAACTTGCCATAGATTTGCACAAAAATTTTGTGAATCAACAACAACAGTTTAATGCTGATTTTACTAGAAAGCGTCAAAACTATGAAAGTCAAGCTACTGCATTTCAGGAAAAATTACAACGTGGAGGTTTCCTTTCAGAGGATAGGGCTGTTAAAGAGCGAGATAGGATTTTAGGATTGGAAGAAGAAATTAAACAGATGGATTATGAGCTTTCAACCAAATTGAGTCAACTGGAGGCTTCAATCAATCAACAATTGGCAGATAGCATTACCAGTTTTGTGAAGAGATACAATAAAAGTCATAACTATACTTATATTCTGAGCAATAACGGAAATATTATTGTTGGAGATCCCAATTACAATATAAGTAAAGAGATTCTTGACGGGCTAAATGCCCGTTATGCTGCTTCAAAATAGGGAATTTTAATTTAGTATATTTAAACCGTGGATTATTCAGTTCGCGGTTTTTTATTTAAATGAGTTATGCTGACAGTTACATAAGAAAGAACAAAGGGAATTTTTTTTGTGAACCGACCAATTTTCTTCCTCTTAAGATGATTGTTGTGATTCCTTGCCTTGATGAACCTGGAGTTAAGTATACAATTCAATCATTATTTAATTGCGAATATCCGGGAGTTGATACTGGAATTGTTGTAATAGTTAACAGTTCTGAAAAAAGTTCAAAAGAGGTTTTAGCCCAAAACCGAAAAACTGTCATTGAACTCAATGCCCTTTCATCACAATCGAAATCCTTAATCCAACTGTTTGTTGTTAATATTGAGAATCTACCGGAAAAGCATGGTGGAGTGGGTTGGGCAAGGAAAATAGGTATGGACTGGGCAATCTCGTTGTTTAATCATTTTGACGAAGCTGGGGGTATTATTGCCTCTCTTGATGCGGATACACTGGTTGAAAAAAATTACTTACAATCGGTTTGCAATCATTTTGTTAAGTGTCCTGATAATGTTGCAGCAACCATCTATTTTGAGCACCATTTTCATCCGCATGATCTTAGGTCTGACAGGTTGGAGAAAGCGGCGGTTTTTTATGAGCTTTATATGCGATATTACCGGAATGCCTTGTTATTTGCCGGATTTCCAAATTCGATTTATACAGTTGGGTCTTGTTTCGCTGTAAAGGCTGGATCTTATGTTGCACAGGGGGGCATGAACAGAAGAAAAGCTGGAGAAGATTTTTATTTTCTGCATAAAATGGCCATACTTGGTAAGGTTGGCGAGATTAATTCAACAATTGTCTGCCCCTCAGCCCGTGTTTCAGACAGGGTTCCATTTGGTACTGGACCGGCAATTTCTAAATATTGTTTGGGCGACATTTCTATCGAATTTACGTATCCTCTCAAAGCATTTCAGGTTTTGAAATTAATTTTTTCTTCAGTTGATGTCTACTACGAAAAAGGCAACAAGTTAATTGCAGAAGATATGTCAGATGATGTTTCATTTATTGATTTCTGTAAAGAAACTGGTCTTCACGAAGAAATACGTGAGTTAAGCGCAAACTGTAGCACTAAAGAAATATTCACGGTGAGATTTTTTCATATTTTCAATGCATTAAAAATTCTAAAGTGGCTGAATTATTCGTTATTACATCGTTTCGAAAAGGAACGTCTTTTAAATGAGTGTAAAAGACTTCTTCAATTTTTGGGAATAAAAGATGGCTATTTATTAAATGAACCTGAAATACTATTGAACCTTTTCAGATCGCTCGATAAGAGTCGGGCAAATCATTAATTTTGGCAGATAAATTTCTTGCTATGAAGATTTTATTAATGGTGATTATTGTAAGTGTTTTATTGGGGTTGTTCTTTTTAGTAGTGGGAATTCAAATCTTAGTTAAAAAAGGCCGCAAATTTCCCAGGTTCCATTTTCGGGGTTATAAATCCATGTCAAAATCAAAAAAAGACTGAAGGACGGAAAATTT
>Ga0209373_10004262_pt1 | contig 12447 bp, 13 predicted proteins | sample Higcelweek5metaG_FD_187173 | JGI IMG/M metagenome (GOLD analysis project Ga0209373, IMG submission 187173) | Freshwater pond sediment microbial communities from the University of Edinburgh, under environmental carbon perturbations - High... | ecosystem: Environmental > Aquatic > Freshwater >... | reverse complement strand
AATGGTCTGGATAAAGCAGGGCAGAGGCAGAAAAGGTGTTATCACCATGCACTCAACAGAGTATGGAAGATGCGGCAATAATTTCTATAAAGGGCGTGCTGCCAGGATTATGGATCACGAACGTCATGGTACCTTCTGTGCAGACAAAGTTATAACTGTATCGCAGCTTCTGAAAAATGAGATCCAGTGGATCTATAATGTTCCTGATCAAAAAGCGAATGTTATTGCAAACGGAATTTCATATCAACAGTTCAACGGATTTATTGACCCAGGTCAGGTAAAAGCACGTTATGGAATCGGCCCGTTTGATCCAACCATGCTTTTTGTGGGAAGACTCAGTACACAAAAAGGACCGGATCTTCTTGTCTCAGCCATACCATACATTTTAAAATTTCATCCAAATGCAAAATTTATTATTTCCGGCGACGGAGACATGAAAAATCAGATTCAGCAGACCGCAAACAATCTTGGGGTCTCTCATGCATGCAGATTCTATGGAGTGTTTCCCCGCGGGGAATTGATTGATGTGTACAAGGCTGTTGATGGTGTTGTGGTTCCAAGCAGAAATGAGCCGTTTGGAATTGTAGTACTTGAGGCCTGGGCGGCTGGGAAACCTGTAGTTGCTACGCATAACGGGACTGAGTTTGTGTGGCATAATGTCAATGGATTCAAAGTACATGCTACTCCGGAATCAATTGCCTGGGGAATCGGTTCGCTGTTTGCGAATTTTGATCATGCCCGATGGATGGGAAGTAAAGGCCGTGAAGCAGTTGAACAATCTTTCTCATGGGATCTCATTGCAGATCAGACAATGGGAGTTTACTGTTCGTAAACGTATAGGAATTGAAATACTGTCTTTGATTAAAGGCATGCTGGGAACAAATTTTCCTTGCGTGCCTTTTTTGTTGATCATTTTAAATTAAGGTATCTGCACTTTGCCCTGGACCGTTCGACAGTGATTTTGATAAAAATATGGGCATGGATAAAAAAAATACTGTTAAGAGGAAACTGTTCAGGCTGATGCCTGCAAGGAAGGTTGCACAGGAGGGATACAGGGGGTTCAAGGCTGGAAAACGGGTAATAGTTCCCGGACTGTTTAACAGATTGGCATTAATAACTTCAGTACTGGTTCCGCGACCATTGTTGTGTCGTATACTGCGGGTTCTGAACAGTCCATAGTATATGGCCAAATATATTTACTGACTGTAAACGTATTTGTTCTGGTGAAAACAGAACAGATTGTGTTTGTGCGAATGATTAACAAATAATATTGTTTAGAGTGTCAAGACATTTGTCGGCACTGTCACAGACAACAGGGTATTTGATGAACGGACGCTTGATAATGATGAGTTTACAATCGCACTCAATGCAGGATTGTGCTTTTTCATGAAGTCCGCCCTGATCGCCTGATTCCTTTGACAGCATTGTTTTTGCGCCGAAGTGTTCAATGCAGCGTTTGTTGAATTCAGTGGAAAAAGGTCCCTGCATAGCGCAGATCCGTGATGAGTGTATGCCAAGTTTATTGCACGTGTCAATAGACTCCACAGTCGGAAGCACACGTACAGCAAGATCATGGCTTCTGTCGCCGAGAGCTTCACATAACTGAGGCAGCATTCTTGTACCGAGTGTTGAAAATATAATACCTTGCATTTCGCAGACAAGTCTGACTGCCATAGAAAGTGTGTCGACGTAGTTGACACAATCGGATATACTGTCTTCAAGTCCTGAAGAACGTTCGAACCTGATGTATGGAATCATGTGCTCACAGGACATCTTTATGGCAAGTTCTGTAACGTTTACAGCGAATGGGTGGGTGGCGTCTATTATGCATTTGACTCCATACATGCACAGAAGCTCACCGAATGATAATTTGTCAAGTTTACAGGTAACACGCTTTACTGACGGTGGAAGATCATCTATTATGCCGGTTGTGGCAGAATACAGTATGCGGAATCCATTCTTTACAAGTAGAAGTGTGACATCTCTTGATTCGCTTGTTCCTCCGAGCACGAGTATCATAAACCATATCCTCTTGGGTTGACAAGTCGGTCGTTGTAGACAAATGATTCTGAATTGCCGAGTATTACAGTTGTCAGCATGTCAAGATTGAAGTCAGTAAAATCTGAAAGCGTCGTAATCCTGACATTTTGACCTTTGCGGTATATGTTCCTGACAATACCCACAGGTGTCTGCGGGTTATTCCGACGAAGAAAGATGTTCCTTATTTCATGAATCATTTCTGTTCTTTCTGAACTTGCCGGATTGTATATAACAGTGACAAAGTCTCCGCTTGCGGCAGCTTCTGCGCGTTTAATTATCCGTGAAGCCGGAACAAGCAGATCGCTGAGACTGAGTACACAGTAATCACACGAGAGAGGTGCGCCAAGTATTGCTGCGGCTGAATTTGCCGCAGTAATGCCCGGAAAAACATTTATCGGAATGGTAAGTTTGCGTTGCCGGCAAAGTTCAAACGCAAGACCTGCCATACCGTAAACGCCAGGATCGCCGCTTGATATGAGCGCTACTTTGTGGCCGCAGAGAACAGAGTCAATTGCCGAGTTGACGCGTTCAGTCTCGTCATGCATTCCTGAAAAAATGACCTGTTTATTAATAGTTAAATCCGATATAAGATCGGTATAACGTTTGTATCCGACAATCACATCCGCCTGTGTGATGGCATCATGTGCTGCAAATGTACGCATTGAACGATCCCCGGGTCCAATTCCAGTAATGTAAAGTAATCCATGTGTGTTATTTGTATTATCAATTGACATAAACAATTTCCTCTTCGGTAATTATTATATTTCAAGGGGCGGAGCATCGTCCTGTGCTGTATTAGGCCGCAATATGTATGTGTCCATTATCCATCCGTGTTCAGCACGTAGAGTCCTGCGAAGTTCAATCAGTCCGGATATAGTGCTGTCAAGTGACCCTCTGACGAGCACCTGATAAGGCAATCCCAGATAAGCGCCCCATATTATTTCAAGTTCATCTGTTTTATCGGCAAGCTCCCTGCATGCGAGGTTTTTGTCAAGCATTACAATTACTGTACCAAGATCTGCAGACCATTCGCGAATAAGCCGTCTGCCGGTTGTTATATGAATCGGGGAGGCAATATTGTTCAGTGTGATCATATTTGCGGCTGCAAGTGCCTGAATTGCGGAGATTCCGGGGATAACCTTTATTTCACATTCTATTACATTGTCAATATCATTGACAATGCCTATAATGCTGTCATAAAATGCAGGGTCGCCCCAGACGAGAAAACCTATCACAGCGTTTTGCGGGATACCGTTTATTATTGTGACATAGTTGTCTGTACGTGTTTTTCGCCACTGTTCAACTGCTGCCCTGTAATCGGCAGTGCCCCGTTTTGAATCATCTCCGCGAATAGGGTCGGGGACTGTTATAAATCTGCATGATCCACTTTTCAGAACTGAGTTACAGACCATCATGCGTGCATGAACAAGCTCTTCTTTAATATCCCCTTTGTCGGGTATCAGGAAAAAATGCACTTCTCTCATTGCGTTAATGGCATCCATTGTCAGATGTCCAGGATTGCCAAGGCCGATACCTATTATATTAATTTTACGTTTCATAAAAATCCTGTAATATGATTTTAAACTAAGTTTTCACCAGCCGGTATGTTCCACTGCGAGTGCCACTGTTACACGGTTGAAAATCTGTTTTTTCAGTACGAGCCTGGTACGTGAACCTGCAAGAAGTGCACAGGGTTCCGCAACAGATCCAATTCCGATTGTTTTCATGACAAACGCAGATTCAGCGCATTTTATTCCCATGTAGAGAATTTCTCTGCGATTTATGATTCGCAAATGCAGTCTGTGATTTTCGCAGAATTCAAGAATCCCTTTCTCATGTTCCTTTACGTCAACGGTAGCTGCAATACGAAGATTGTCGAATGTATATCCGGCACGGTTCAGGGATTCGTTAACCGCATTGTCAATCATAACAGCAGTTACCCCCTTGCCGCATCCTATTCCTGCAATTATTGTTTTTGCCGCTTCGGTTGAAGTCGTGATGACCGGTTCACAGTACAGGTATCCGGCAATCTTTGCAGCGAGATTGTTTGCCCCTCCTTCGTGTCCGCTAAGTGTTGCAATAGCCCACCTGCCGCCGACATCAACTGTAACAATTGCCGGATCAGTATATTTGTCCTTCAGCAATGGTGCTGTTGCCCTTACCACTATGCCAAGCGGCATGATGTATACAAATCCGTTATACTTTGTAAAAATATTATCTGTAAGGGCAAGAACACCACAGTCAAAAAAGTTGACGGCAGGCAATCTTGTGCAGGAAACAAGATTACAGGGCAGATAAAGCTGTGCCTTGAAACCTCGCTCAATAATTTGCAATGCTGTTCGCATACCTTCTGTTGAAACAGCAATTATTGCGCAATTATCCGGAATGTTAATCATAGGGATTACTCCGCTGTACGGAAAGCAGTTGAAAAATTTTTATCGTAAAGTTTTGAAAGTTCCCCGCGCTTGCGAAGGAAATCTCCGACAAGTATCATTGCTGTTTTGGAAATGTTATTTTTATCAAGAATACCTGCAATTGAGGAAAGATCAGATGATATTATTTTTTCGTCAGGCCAAGAGGCACGCGAGACAACAGTCACTGGCGTATCTGAGGGGTATGAGGAAATAAGACTCTTTACAACAGAATGAATAAGACCGGCACTCAGGAATATGCACATGCTGCTTCTGCTCTCTGCAAGACGCTTAAGATTTTCCAGTTGCGGTACAGGTGTTCTTCCTTCGCATCGGGTCAATATTACAGTCTGCGAAACACCTGGAAGAGTAAGCTCTTTCTTTACTGCAGCAACACTGGCAGAGAAACTGCTCACGCCAGGAACAACTTCACAGTCGATATTGTTGTCATCACAGAAGGATATCTGTTCTCCTATTGCACCGAAAAGCGATGGATCACCTGTGTGAAGACGGGCAACATCAAGATTGCGTTCTTTTGCATCAATGAATATCGTGCAAATCTGTTCAAGTGACATCTCTGCCGAATTATGAATTTCAGCACCATCAGGAAGTGAATCAAGATGTTCTGTACTGACAAGTGAACCTGCATATATGCATATTTTACATTTGCGAAGAATGGATAGTCCCCTGACAGTCAGGAGATCCACAGCGCCGGGTCCGGCTCCTATGAAATAAACGCGCATTAAATGTTCTCCTGGTTTTCAGTGTTTTCAGATATACGTACAATAACTGTTGAAAGGTAGCCGCTTTCCATTGAACAACCGTGAAGATTGTGTCCTTTTATCGCCGATGCGTCACTGAAACCTGCACGCTTAACAAGATAAGAAACGCCCAGGAGTGAATGGTCGTCAAGCAGACCGATAAGTTCCGAAAGTTTTCTGCCTATTTTCATGATAACCACTGTGTCAAAACATTTCCACCATGATAAGGGTTTATCAAGGATCCGTGAGCACGGCTGTATTGTGATACCTTCCTCTGCCTGTGCAAGTGATATTCCAAGTGCGGCTGTTGATGCCGAGACGGATGTGATTCCAGGGACAGTGTTTATTTCAGTTTCAGGACTCAGATTTCGTACGAGTCTGGAAACGTATTCGAAACTGCTGTATAGGCCAGGATCACCAAGGGTAACAAATGCGACAACTTTACCCTCTTTGCATAATTTAACAATATTCAAAGCATGGCGCATCCAGAACACTGTCCTGTCGGCGTGTACCGGGGCCATGCTGAATGACATGTCAACAATGATTTTGCCTTTACAGAATTGATCGATAATACTCAGCGCAATTGAATCCTCGCTGTTTTCCGATCTCGGAGTACATATTACATCTGCACTGGAAAGTGTTTTGACTGCTTTCAGTGTCAGAAGGTCAGGATCTCCGGGACCGATTCCGACTCCGACAAGATAACCGTTTTTCATTAATTCTCCTTATTGACTATTACGAGTACGCTCAGTTCATCAGAATTGCATCTGCAAAGATTATCGTGGCTGTAAACGGATATTTTTTCATCCGGATAAGAAAGACGTTCACAGACGTAGAAGATTTTATTCATTGCGATAACATGATCAATTAGGCCGCCAATGAAAGATGGTGTGTGTTGTGGAGAGGTCAGAATACCTGATTTGGATGATGAAGATATTTTTTCGCTGAAATCAATTTGAAGTGATTTATGCGCACTTAAGAAAAGTGCATCATGCCAGGGAATTCCAAGACGGTTGAATGCAAATGTCACTGAACTGATACCTGGAATAATATTTATATCCGAAGCTTTATACAAACTAAGAATACATGCTGTAATACTGAAGAAACCCGGATCTCCTGTTACAAGTACAACGACCTTTTTATCTGAGTTCCTTATTATGGCATCAAGCGTATCCTGTACTCCGCTATAAACAAATGATACTTTACCAGTAGCGAATTCATCAATAAGTCGTGCAGCACCTATGACAACATCTGCGTCTTCTATTGCCTGAAGTGCAGCAAGAGACGCATACTGTTTATTTCCCGGACCGCATCCGGCTATTGTAATTTCTGACATGTTATTATCCTGTGTAAATATCATTTATTGATACTGAAGATCTGCATGCGATGATGTTTATGCGGACGGTAAGGTTATGAAGTATGTACTTTTAAAATATAATATCATTCTGTCAGTGTCTGTAGAATAGATTCTCTGCTGCCATATCAAGAGCTGTGTCCATATGGTCAAGCCATATTGATGCTATGTGTGTATTGTCAAGCGTACCTTCAAGTATGGATTCGCAGCTGATTCCTTCACCGGATAAAACAGACTTCCATGAATCTGGTTCGTCACCTGCCATGTCGTTGACAACATGGTCACCAGCAATGGACATAAACGGAATCAGCCAGACTTTACGAACACAGGCTACTTTACACTGGTAGACAACATCACTTAGTGAGGGATGGCCTTCAACTGTTCCTAAAAAAGCAAATCTGTCAAGCTCGCTTATGATTGAGGACATTGCTACATAAAAAAGATCAGATGCGTGATTGCTGCTTCCATGCCCCATGAACACTACAGCGTCCCTGGGTGATCTTTTCTCAGGAACGTTTTCAAGCAGTGCCTTTGCGACCCGTAATGCATCATTATAACTGGATAGTAAAGGTTTGGAAACTGTGACTGCAATCTTACTTGTAGCGGGTTTGTGTAAAAAAACAGAAACCTCAGATTGTATTTTATCGTATTCAACACCTGGAATTGTATGAAGGGAACAAATTGCAACAGATCCATATCCTCTCGAGGCAAGGGAACAGAGAGCCTCACTTACACTGAGGGAAGGGTTCCCCAGTGAAAGCAGTTTTTTTCTTATCATTGACGATGTATAAGCCCATCGGATTTCTTTCTGAGGAAAACGGTTTCTGACTTTTAGTTCAAAACGGGAAAATGCTTCTGCTGCACCGGAATGACTTGTACCGAATGCTGCAATCAGAATTGCTTCATTTTTATTATTCATATAAAGTTACCTGTGTGTAAATAATAACATGGAAAAAGATGTTGCTGGCAATCATAAATGCTGATAGCTGTTGAGTGAATAAGAAATTAATATTAATCAATTGACATCATAAACAATAGGAATTGTAACAACAAGTTTCGGTATCTGAAGACAATGTGGGATCGGCTTGAAAGATCCAAGTTTCAAGACGGTCTGAAGTGCAGCTTCATTCAGAATATCAAATGTGCAGTTCTGCGTTACAGATACATCTGAAAAGTGACCGTCTGATTCTATTGTAAACCTGACATTTACAACACCTTCCTGTCCGAGACGTCTTGCCATGCGAGGATAATTTTTACTGTATTGTAAAAGCATTGCAAGTTCTCCTGTGTAGGTGTCCCTTATCTCCTTTGTGTTAATAGACGGAACTTGCGGTGCTGCCGGAGGAGGGGGGAGCTTGACAACAGAATCTGCCTGAGTTAAAAGAGTATTTCCTGTTGCAACAGCCATGTCTCCTTCTGCATCTGTGGCCTCATCCGGAATTCCAAACTGGGGGCCGGGATCTTCCTGATGTATCTGTTCTGATGGTTTTTCAACCGGTTCCGGAAGCTTTTTTTCCGGTTCAGGTAAATCAGCAGGTGGAAGGGGGGGCGGTACTTCCCTTTGAACTTCTACAAGTGAGACCTCTTCCTGTATTGGAACTGGTGATAACCTATATGGGAAAACAGAAAATAATGCAGCCATACCGGATATGATTATTAACACATGCCATTTGTGAAAAATAATTTTCCTTAATGAAACAGATGGAAGAAAAATCAATGTCGGGCAGGACGCAAGACACCCTTTTATCTTTTTGTACTTTTTCATGGCCGAACGACTTTCAGTGCATATTTATTAATTCCGGCTGCACGTACAAGATCAATTGCATTTATGACTTTCTGATATGTCAGTTGACTGTCAGCAGCTATGAGAACCTGAAATTCTGGATTTATTGAGGAGGAATGTTTCAGATGTCTGAATACTGAAGCGCTGTCCATTAACTTGCCGTCAAGATAAAGAATACCGTTTCTGTCAATAGTAAGTCCCATTGCCTCAGGTGCTTTTGTTCCAGCGTGAGCAGCCTTGGGATTATTCAGAGGAATCTGCTGCTGTGTTACAATTGTACTTGTTATCATGAATATGATGAGGAGTACAAGAAAAATGTCAACAAGAGGCGTAATATTGATGGCTGTAATGAGATCATCTTCTTCGTTCGGTAACGATACCATTTTTACGATCTCCCTGTAATCGTCTGAGCTCTGCTGGCAATAATGACGTCGTCAATGTCTTTTTCAGAAATTGTAACAGAAACTGCATGAAGTGCCCGCGCAAGCACAAGACCATGAATTTCTCTTGATGTGTTAAGAAGTATTCTGATCCGTCCTTTCAATATATTAAAGGCTATGACTGCCGGTATTGCGACAAGTAAACCAAGAGCAGTTGCTATTAAGGAACGTGCAATCGCTACCATCACTTCAGTATTTCCCTGTCCGCCGGTTCTTGCAAACTCATTGAAAGCTATAAGTACCCCGAGGACTGTACCTGCAAGACCGACAAACGGAGCATTTGCGCCTAATGTTCCCAGAAAAGAAACACCGCTTTCAAGTGCCCTTCGTTCAATTGACTCCTGCACTTCAAATACCTTTTCAAGAGCTTCTGGTGCAAGACCGGCGTTTTTAATTCCGGTGCAGACAATACGATCGGGTAATTTGCTATTATCAAGACCAGAGGTGCACCCCTCCGGAATTGTTCCACTATTGATATTCTGAGAAAGGCGTGCCACCCATCTTGACGGATCACCTTTTGCTTTATGAATATAATGAATCCGGATAAGAAAAATTACAAGGCCTGCAATTCCTGCAGCAACAAGCAGAACGTAAAGTGACATTTCAATATAGAAGAGGAAAGGTGCAATCTGCTGGACAATATTATTCTGCAACAATTTATTTTCTCCTTGTTTAGAATATGACAGTAGACAATAAGTGTCTACTGTCAAGAGTAAATGTCAAAACGAAACTTCATAACCGAGACCGAATGTCCTTCCGGGAAGGTTGTAGCCGCGTTTTTCATAATAGTTTTCATCAGTAATATTGGATATCTGGGCACTGACTGTATGCCTGTCTGTTATTCTTACCCTTAAAGAAAAATCTGTTATCAGGAATTCAGGGTAAATTATATAAGGTTGAACATTTACGCCTCTATATTTATAGGTTGAAGCAGACCAGTCAGTATCTTTCTGTTTTCCTAGATACCTTGTTGACAGCCGGGCGCAGATGCGTTTGTTATCGTCGAATGTCAAGCCAACGGAAAAGTTCGGATTTCTTACGTTGTTGACTTCCATAGTATCAAGAACAGTGTCTCGCCCGTAAATGGACATGTTGACAGTTTCAGACAAAAGTGTGGCTTGTCCGTTTGTTGAAAGAGAAAGTTTTTCACTGCATTTGAAAAGACTCAGTATGTTCCATTCAAGATTCCATTCAAGTCCGGCCATTCTGGTTTCATATGGACTGTTGCGGTATGTCGCTATTTTACGGACAGAATACGATTTCCCGTTATATTCGGCTTTCATGCCCTGTGCTACAGCGGACGATGAATTCAATACAAAATTATCAACAACTGTGTAGTATGCGCCGAGGCTTGCGTCAAGTGAATATCTGAACATATTGAAACGTATTCCGCCATCAACTGTAATGTTTTCTTCAGGATCAAGATCAGGATTGCCGACGGTCAGGTCAACACTGTCTCTCGTTGGAGCGCTTACATTATAAATTGCAAGGTTACTGGCTGATTGCGGCATGAATCCTTTTCCAAGATTATGATAAAGCGATAAAAGATAGCTATTTGTCATTACTGGAGAGAATGTGAGTCCGTAACTTGGAGAAACAACATTGAACGATTCACTGCGCTCTCTGACATTTGGCAATAGATCGGTTTTAAGCATTTTAACTGATATGTTATCATAACGTAAACCAAGTGTTGCTGTGGCACGACCGTTATTGTAGTCTGCAAAAACCTGACCGTAAACACCGGCATCAGACTGACGTGAATCAGGAGAACTTGGAGCTTTTGGTGTCAGGGCATCCTTCCATTGTTCTGACCATGCTTCAGCCCTGCTGTAGTCAAATCCAATTGTCAAGATTGGTTTAATAATATAATCCTTTAACGGGAGATAAATATCATCCTTCAACTGAAAACTAAACCACTCGGTTCCGCTTGAATAATATTTATACATTGTATCGTTATATGAAAAATCTTTGAAACGTTCTGAAAATTCCTGATTCCAGTACTGTGCAGCCTTGAATTTGTTGACATCGAAATCACCGGAGACTGAAATCTGTTCATCATTTCTTCTCACATTCTTGAAACCGGCTCCATCATCAAAAGAACTTATGTCTCCAGGAGTTTCAACTCCATCAGCACCGAACATTTCTCCCCGCAGGTCAATTGAGATTCTGTCGTCAAAAAGATCTGTACCAAGACGGAGAGCAAAATTCTGCTTGTCATACTTTGTATAATGGCGGATCATTCCCTTTCCATTTGTTTCCCTGACAACTCCAGTATCTGTTAAAACAATTGTATCACCGTTGACAACTGAATCGCGCTTATAAAGATCTTTTGCGTATCCGGGATATCTGCTGTCGCTGAACTTGTCAAGACTGTAATTAGAACCTATTCTGTAATCTTTTCCTCTGTTGAAAATTGCTGCAGTGAGATCGTAGTTAAGGTATTTGAAAAGAGAGCCACCTGAATGTGCGACAGCCTCCATTGTTTCAAATGAACTTAAACTGCCTTTGACTTCGCTTTTAACCGGGCCAATGCTGCGTTTGGGAATAATATTAATGACGCCCCCCATTGCCTGCGGACCATATAGGGCAGATACCGGACCCTTGACGACTTCGATATGATCAATATTGTAAACCTGCATTGTTGCGAGATTGGAAGAACCTGATGGCCTGCCGTCAAAAAGTGTAAGTGTTCTCTGATTCAATCCGGAACCGGTGCTTGGTCTGAAGCCTCTTATTCCAACGCCAGCCAGAACGCCAGGATACTGGATAACATCAATTGATGCATTTTTTTTAAGTACATCAGTTATGTCATCGGCAACTGTCAGCTTAAGGTCAAGCGAATCAACAATTTCAATTTTCTGCGGAAGTTTTTCAGGTGCAATGTCAATGCGTGTGACACTTACCGTCATTGATGGAAGAGTTACAAGTGTATCATTTGACAATGTATCCTTTTGTGTCTGTGAATAAGTGCCTGGTGCAAAAACTAATGTTGCTGCAATAAGACCGTAATGGTTTAGTTGTTTCATGAAATGCATAAGCGGAAAACCTCCTTGATGTTTATTAAATGTCAGTTTATGTAAATTCACTCAATATCATGCATGAGCTGTAACACAGTCATGATGGAAATAAATGTGTAAGTGTTGTAATGTTATTATTGCAAGAAGGAATGTTATTATTGACAAATCAGTTTTTAGATTTTCTGATCACTGAAAGAGCGAAGACAAATGCAAGAATGCCGAAAATTGATAGATACAATAAAGAAGTACACGGTATCTGTAAACCAAGCGCGGCTGATCTGATGAAATTGGTTGCATGTGTCAATGGAAGGATGTTGATTAACCATTTTACCCAGAAAGGATAATTTTCAACAGGAAAAAAAGTTCCGCATAGAAATGCCATTGGTGTAATCACAAAATTATTCAGCATTCCCTGATCTGCATGTGATTTTGCAAGCATTGCAGTACTTACTGCCACGGAAGAGAAAACAAATGTATTTAGAATCATTCCGGCAAAAAGACTGAAATTAAGAAAAAATTCCTTACTGAAAACACATCCCAGAAATACGACAATAAATGCAGCTATTGTTCCTCTCATCATTCCGCTTGCAATTTCACCAAGAGCGTAGGCATGATCGCAAACAGGAGCGGATCGTATTTCA
>Ga0209373_10004261_pt1 | contig 12454 bp, 7 predicted proteins | sample Higcelweek5metaG_FD_187173 | JGI IMG/M metagenome (GOLD analysis project Ga0209373, IMG submission 187173) | Freshwater pond sediment microbial communities from the University of Edinburgh, under environmental carbon perturbations - High... | ecosystem: Environmental > Aquatic > Freshwater >... | reverse complement strand
AAACGAATTACCTGATTCATCAGAATATTTCTTCGAGAAACAAAATTATTGAATCACTGTCGATTGTATCGCTTCTAAAATCGATTAAAAACGACTCGGAACTCATTGGAATGCGAAAAGCTCACCTTGTTGACGGGTTGGCACTTCTCAATTTTCAGCTTTGGCTTGAAGATACAAATTCAACGAAATGCATAACAGAGTACGATGCAATTTTAAAACTCACTGAGTTTCGTTCACAACAGGAAGGCTATGTTGGCGAAAGCTTTTTCCCCATTATGGGTTATGCCAATCACGGAGCAGTTGTTCACATTACCATATCGTCAGAAAATGCCAATGTTCTAAAACCTGAAGGAATTTTGCTTTTCGATTCAGGCGGGCAATACCGCTTCGGAACCACCGACATCACCCGCACCATTGCCCTTGGCGAAGTCACTACCAAAATGAAACTCGATTACACGCTGGTATTGAAAGGAATGATTGCGCTGAGCCGCATTAAATTTCCCAAAGGAACTCTTTGCTGCCACCTCGACGTGCTGGCCAAACAATCGCTTTGGAACGAACTTCGAAATTACGGACACGGCACAGGGCATGGCGTTGGCGCATTTATGAACGTACACGAAGGTCCTGGGAGTATCAGACAGGATTTGAATAACCAGCCAATTAATCCTGGTAATATATTTTCGAACGAACCTGGAATTTACCGTGAAGGAGAATACGGAATCAGGATCGAAAACTTGATTCACTGCATTCCTTGTGAATCGAACGAGTTTGGCGATTTTTTTCAGTTTGAAACATTAACACGTTATCCTATCGATACACGTTTGATCGAAAAGGAACGACTTACAAATGAAGAAATCAAGTGGCTGAACACTTATCATCAACTGGTGTACAACGAACTTTCGCTGTTAGCAAACAACGCTCAGTTGCAATTGCTCGCTCAATTAACAAAACCAATTTAGAATGACCGAAATATCAATATCACCCGAATTTCGCGAAAAGTGGCCAGTCGTTCAGTTGCACTGCATTGAATGCGATGTTGAAGTTGTGCCGTTTAACGATGCATTGTGGAAAAAGATCAACGAGCTTTCGGCACATATACGCACATCGAAAAAGGTAGAAGAGATTAGTCAAACCCCGGCCATTGCGGCTTCACGTAAAGCCTACAAAGCCCTGGGGAAAGATCCGGCCCGTTACCGTTTGTCGGCCGAAGCACTTATGCGACGAGTAGTAAAAGGTTCTGATTTATACCAGATCAACAACGTGGTCGATATCATCAACCTCGCATCTGTAACCTCAGGGTTTTCAATTGGTGGTTACGATGCCGATAAAATCAACGGTGCAGCACAACTTGGAATTGGCAAAGTTGCTGAAGTATACGAAGGGCTTGGACGCGGAGAACTGAACATTGAAGGTCTATCGGTTTTGCGCGACAAAACGGGAGCTTTCGGCTCTCCCACCAGCGATTCGGAACGCACTGGCATTACTCTTCATACCAAGCGGCTGCTCATGGTTTATTACGGGTTTGGAGCTTTTGAAGAACTGGCTTCGGCGCTTAATTTTGCAACACAGCTTCTTTTCGAGTTTGCCAATGCAAAAAACGTTGAACAATATTCGATATAAGTAACTATTCAGTGCCTAAAGTGAACTAAAGTTTTAAGTGCCCAAAAGTCGTTGACATGAAGTATTCAACATAAGGGTCATTTTTGAGGAAGATGAAGAACGAAAATGGTTCATTCATCAGAATAGTAAAGAAAGTATAAGAATTGCATTCTAACTTTAGGCAATTTAGACACTCAAAATTTTAGGCACTGAATAGTAACCAATCTAAAAACGCTCTCTTTTTGTTATCAAAAATTATCATCATTACATACACGGCATAAATATCTTTACGTACTTTGTGTATCAATGAATTTTATTACAAAATGCAGGAAACATTAAAAATTGCCATTGTTCAATTCTCTCCGTGTTGGGAAAATGCGAATGAAAACAGAAATCTTCTGGAAAAACTTCTTTTTGAATTGCCTACCGATTGTGACATCGTTGTTATGCCCGAATCTTTTTCAACCGGTTTTTCGATGAATGCAGCAAAGGTTTCGGAACCCATGCATGGCGAAACTGTTAGCTGGCTTAAAAAGATGGCTTCGGAAAAAAATAAAGTTTTCTGCGGAACTCTTTTCATTGCTGAGAACGGGAAATACTACAACCGCTTTTGCTGGGTTCAGCCCGGCGGGAACGTGCTCACTTACGACAAGCGACACCTGTTTAGCATGGGAAACGAACACATTGCTTTTACCCGGGGCGAAAAACGACTGATGATTGATTATAACGGATGGAAAATCTTTCCACAAATTTGTTACGATCTTCGGTTCCCAGTTTGGAGCCGTAACACCACAGATTACCACTTGATGATTAATACGGCCAGTTGGCCTGCCGCCCGTGCCGAAGTGTGGGAAACATTGCTTAAAGCGCGTGCAATCGAAAACCAGTGTTACGTGGCAGCTGCAAACCGAATTGGCATCGATGGTAACGGCCTTGCCCATGGCGGCGATTCGATGTTAATCGATTTTAAAGGAAAAGTAATTGCCAATGCGCACGATTTTGAAAAATTGCTTATTGTAGAACTGAATATGAATTCACTTCTGGCCTTTCGCCAAAAATTTAACACATTGAAAGATTCTGACGGGTTTGTACTAGACTAAATTTTGCCAATACTTATAGTCGAGATTTGTTCACCTGTTTGAGTGTCAATGAGCACTTCCCAATTTCCAGGTCGCAATGCCCAGCAAACACGCAATTCAATTTTATCGGCTTGCTTCAACGGTACAATTAGCTTTTTAGAGTTTGACCAACTGGTTGAATTCCCAATAGTTAATTTACTGCTACTATATGTGAGGGTTTTACCCATCAGATTTTCCTTGGCCTTTTCTTCTGAAATTGAATCGGACAAAGGAACATAGATGGTGTTGTACCAGATTCCTCCAACAGAAGCTGCACCCTGAGGCGAAATTACAACTGTAAGATAGGTTCCTCGTACTTCCATTCCTTCATAAATTTGTGGTTTCGAGCGTACAATCCAAAACCAAGGCAAGGAATCGGGGTTTGCAGCTAAAAAACTGTTGTAATCCAGTCCTTCAAGTTCACGAATATCATTTACCTCAAACTCAGTTGGGTCAGCAACATGTAAAAAAGAAGCATATCGTGCAACAGCGTCAGCGGCAATGGCTTCAAGTTCAGCATAAGTAAAATTAGCACGCCAGCTCGAATCGATGCAAACCTCATTGTCAATAGTTGAAAAAAGATATCCAAACAACGTATCTATTGCCGTACAATTTCCGATTTGCGATTCCCAAACCTCATCAGATAACAGATTCAACTCCTGCTTCGAAATTGGGTTGATTGTTGTTGGATAGTTAGGATCAGTTAGTTCATCTTCAGTACATCCAATGCAAAGAATAATAAAAAGCAAAACGTAAAAAGGGAAACTCTTCATTCGAATAATATTTACGGCGAATATAACTATTTACAACAATTTTAATCTATAACTAAATATTTAGTTTGAAAACTAAAAAATTAGTTATAGCTTTGATATGTGAAAATGCAACTGAGAAAAGTGATCGATTTCTTGTTACCCTTTTCCTAATTATAACTGACTAATTACAATAAAAATGAGAACAACAAAAACAAAATTTGCACATCCACCTTAATTTTTTTTGACGAAAACAACTAAAATATTAGTTGTAAAACTAATCAGATAGTTGTAGCTTTGAATAGCTTATATGAAAACTGAATAAAGCACCTATTACACCGTTTTTTTCTTTGTGTCTTAGTGGCTTCGTGTTTAAAGAAATCTTGCGAAAATGAAAGAATTAACCAAAGCAGAAGAACAAATCATGCAGTTATTGTGGCAATTGGAAGAAGCATTTGTAAACGACATTGTAGACAAAATGCCCGAACCAAAACCCGCTTACAATACCGTTTCGACCATAGTGCGCATATTGGAGAAAAAAGGATTTGTCGACCACAAGGCTTATGGGAAAACACACCAGTATTATCCGTTGATCTCAAAAGCCGATTATACCCGGTTGTTTATGAAAAACTTTATGGGCAGCTACTTTGGAAATTCGTTCCGTGAAATGGTCTCCTTTTTTGCAAAAGAGGATAACATGTCGGTTCGTGAAATTGAAACGTTAATGGAAGATGTAAAGAAAGAACTTGAAAACGAACAATAATGGAAACCTATTTCAACTACATCATTGAATCGGGTATTGGCCTGGGCGTTTTTACCCTGATCTATTGGTTACTGCTTCGAAAAGAAGTGTTGCTAAAAGCCAGCAGGATTTATTTGTTGGTTTCGGTGTTGTTTTCAACACTGTTACCGTTCCTGTCAATCGATTTGAGTAGTTGGAATAAGCCCGAAACCCTTACTCCTGTTACAAACGAAGTTGTTTTAAAAACTAATTTATTGGAAACCATAACGGTAACAACTTCGGGTTTTCCTGCAAAAGTTGGGCAGGCCATTGTTTCAATAAAACCATCGCTGTGGTTCTATATTGTAGGTGCTACACTGGTACTTTTCTTTTTAGTTTCGGGAATTGCCCAATTGGTTTCGATGATTTCGCACAACAGGCGTTTCCTCTTGAAAATGGCGCGGTTAATCATCAGCAGTAAAGCCATTTCGCCCTACTCTTTCTTCAATTACATTTTCATTAGCCGTGAACTTCCTGAACAGGAAAACTGGAAAGCCATGGTGCACCACGAGTTGGAGCACGTGCGGCAAGGGCACTCGTTCGATGTGCTGTTTGTCGATTTTATGATGGTTTTTCAGTGGTTTAACCCGTTTTACTGGATCATCCGCCGCTTGGTGCGCGAAAACCACGAATTTTTGGCCGACCGTGCCGTAATTCAACGTGGAAACATTAGCACTGGCAACTATAAAGCCCTGTTGCTGAGCCAAGCCATTGGTGGACTACCGGTAATGACCAGTAATTTTATCAATGTGAAAACAATTCAAAAACGATTCAAAATGATTACAAAAAATAAAACCGGAAAATATAGTTTTCTGAAATACACACTGAGTGTAATAGCCGCTTTATCAATTACGTTATGTTTTGCTGTAAACAGCACTCCTTCTGAAGAACTCAAAACAGTAATTTTTAAAGGCGAAATAACCCAAGAAGAAGCTCTGATTGAAAGAAACGCAGCTGAAATAGATCGGGCGTTAGCAAAAACAGAAATTGAGGGTTTGAATGGAAAACCGCATGAAGATGTATCGAAAGATATCGTAGCAGTCAATATTGAAAGTAAAGAACAGACAAACGATGCAAGTCAGCAAGTGAAGGAACAAGTAAAATCTTCAACAACAAAGGATTCTGTGAAAGATGACAAAACTTATGTAATAGTTGAAGTCATGCCTGAATTCCCGGGTGGAGAAGAAGCCCTTCGAAAATGGATTGCTGAGAATGTAAAATACCCAATGGCAGCTGCTGAAAAAGGCATTCAAGGTAAAGTGTATGTCACTTTTATTGTGGAAAAAGATGGTAGCATTGGCCGCGCAAAAATTGCACGGGGCGTTGACCCGTCGCTCAATGAAGAGGCATTACGCGTGGTGAATTCCATGTCCAAATGGAAACCTGGAAGGCAAAGTGGAAAGGATGTAGCTGTTTCTTACACCATACCCATCAATTTCGCCCTCGACAACGGAGAAAAAGGTAAAAAAATTGATGAAACAACCGTGGTGGGTTACGACAAAAAAGAAGCTGCCTCTAAAGACAGTATTTATCAGGAATGCGAAGTAATGCCTCAATTCCCAGGTGGTGAACTCGAAGTGCGTAATTACATGGCCAACAACATTAAGTACCCTGCCGAAGCACGCAAGTATGGAGAAAAAGGGAAGGTTTATGTCACTTTTGTGATTGCCAAAGATGGTGCTGTTGAGAAAGTACGGGTTATTAGAGGGGTAACCCCTGCCCTAGATAACGAAGCCATCCGTGTAGTTTCTTCCATGCCCAACTGGACCCCTGGAACAAATAAAGGAGAACCGGTTAATGTGCAATATACCATTCCGGTGAACTTTCAGCTTCAATAAACTCAAACACGGTCAATGGTCAATGGTCATTAGAAAAAAGAAACACTAACAGTTGTTTTCCTAATGACCATTGACCAATGACTATTGACTCTTTTCCAATGACTATTGACCATTATGAACAATGAAAGTTGATTAAGTATTCTTAAGAAGAATTGGCATTTAAACATTTGAAGTATCAGTAAACCGATCTAAACTAAAAAAGAAGGTGGTTCCAACACTTGGTTCGCTCTTCACCCAAATAGTTCCACCGTTGAGAGTTACAAATTCGAAACACAAAATTAATCCAAGTCCGGTACCTGTTTCACCTTTAGTTCCTATGCCCGATTTCATGCTTTCAACTTTAAACAGGTTGTCGACATCTTTTTTAGCCATGCCAACCCCTTTATCTTGAACGGAGATAACTATTTTATCTAAATCGATTTTAGAAGCAATGGTGATCACATCGTTTGGTTTTGAGAATTTGATGGCATTGGTTATCAAATTTCTCAACACGGTTGAAATCGTATTGTCGTCGAAAAAACCCACACATGTTTCATCAGTTGAGAACTTGAGAACTTGACCCTTTTGACGTGCCAAAAATTCGCAAACCTGTTGGGTTCGTGAAAACAGATCGGAAATGCTTATCGGTTGCTTTTCAATTTTTATTCGATTGGTTTGCGTTTTTGCCCAAGTAATTAGGTTTCTCAACAGATCTAATGTGTGTTCCGATGAAATTCGCAAGTGTTTGATCATCAATGAAACAGTCTCGGTTGGCATCGATTCATATTCCATTTCGAGCAACTCAAGCATCTGGTCAATGTTGCTCATCGGGTTATTCAAATCGTGCCCAATAATTGTAAAGAAACGGTCCTTAGATGCATTTGACTCTTCAAGCATTTTATTTTGTTTCTCGATATGAACCTTTTGTTGTTCAATTTCAAGTGTGCGCAAAGCCACATTTTGTTCAAGGGTTTCTTTAGCAATGCGCAAATTCCGGAAGCGAATGCGAATAAACAATACAATTGCACCAATTATTAATAAAACAAATGCCATTCTAAAAATAAACGTTTGATGAAATGCTGGTTTCACAACCACTTTTATAGCCGAAATTGCATCAGACCCTATTCCATTGTGGTTTACAGTTTTAACTTTAAACGTGTATACGCCGGGGTCGAGGTTGGTATATTGGGCAAAGTTTTTTGAAAAAGGGGTATAAATCCACTCTTTATCAAAACCATCGAGTTTGTATTCATACGAATTCAGAAAAGAAGGGGTAAAATCCATTGATGAAAACGTAATCTCGAAAACTTTCTGATTTGGAAGAAGGGTAATTGTTTGTGCCAGTTCTGTAGGCCCGTCGATAATTGGATTGCTTGTTCGAGGAACTTCTTTACCCATCACACTGAGTTCGGTAAAAATTACCTTATTCACTATGGAGTCAATGTTTATTTGGTTTGGGTTGAAGTAATTAACACCAAACTGTGTCCCGAGATAAATAATATCTTCTTCCTTATCGTAAAATGCAGCCGATTTGTTGAGGGCATTGTTCAATAAACCATTGTGTGTAAAGAAATTGACAGGGTCTTTGAGCTGATTGCGCAATACAGTAAGACCCGCCAATGTTGAGAACCAATAATTATTGTGTTTATCGGCAATAACAGTTTGGATAACATCATCGTTGAATCCATTCTTCTTATTGAAAATAATATAATTCCCTGTTTGAGGATTATATCTTGCAGCACCTCCACCAGCTGTTGAAACCCAAATACGCGAAGAGTCCTCGATATAAATGTCATTGATTCTCATGTTGAATAAATCAGATTTCTCCGATTCGGTTGATATTTCTAATTTTACATCACCTGTATTGATGTTAATTCTGAACAATCCAATGCCAATATTGGCAACCCAAAGGTTAGAGTCGCACAATTCCAAATCAAAAATGGTATTTTTAAATTGGTCGCTCATTTCAAAGTTGATCGTAGAAACGTCCATGCTCTTTTTGTCAACTTTCTTTATTCCATTGCCCCATGTGCCGCACCACAAATAGTCGTCAGTTTCAACTATTGAAAATACAGAACTCCAGTCGCCCCACTTGAAATCAAACTGAGTAAATTTTTCTTTAACAGGATCAAAACAAATAATAAACTTTCCATCGGTGCCAATCCACATCTTACCATCCTTACCCAAAATCAGTGTCAACAAGTAATTGGTAGTTAACCCCTTGTGACTGCTAGATGTGTATTGTTTTAATTTTTGAGTAGATAAATTGTATCGCCAGAGTCCTTGTCCACGGGTTGCAAACCAAATGTTCCCAGTCGAATCTTTTACAAAAGACTGAACATCAATATCGTCGGGGTACGATTGACCATTTAACTCGATGGGCAGCGTTTGGAACAGAGGTTTATCAAGCGAAAGTAACGAGATGCCACTGTTTCGGTGAGCTACCCAAAGGTTATTTTGCGAATCGATGTACAAAACATTGATGGCATTCGACCTTATTGATGATAAGCGGGTCTTGTCTTTGGTGTATCGTTTCAAAATTTTGAAATCTTCGGATAAAAGAAAAAGTCCATGCTCCCAGGTTCCGACAAAAATATTTCCTTCGTTATCGCAAATCATATGTGTGATTGACGCATTTCCAAAAAAACTTTCATCGCAAATTAAGTCCAACACCTGATCGCCTCGCGTTGAAACAAGATAAACACGTCCATTCCAAGTCCCAACTAATATGTTGCCATTTTTCAATTGAACAATTCCCCGTATCGGCCCTAAATTGGTTGCATTTCCTTTTATTTTTTGAGCAGCATAAAATGTAACTTCTTCAGTTTTCCCATCAATGCGATAAATACCATTGCTATCAAAATCAAATCCAAACCAAATGTTATTCGATGCATCGCAATACATTACCCTTATGTTGGAATTGCCCTTATCTAACGGATTGAGCTGATAGCTCTTAAATATTCCGGTTTTCTTGTTGTAACGGTTAATTACATTTCCGTTTGTCCCAATCCAAATGTATCCTTTATGATCTTGCAAAATGGCTGCAACGTTAATCCCACTTTTGGTGTTTTCTGATTGGGTGTTGGGTGTTATATGAATAAATTGGTCATTCTTGCGGTCATATAAATTTACTCCACCACCAATGGTTCCAATCCATAAGTCGCCATCGTTGTCGATAAACAATGACTGAATAAAATTGCTTGAAATAGAGTTCTGATTTTTAGGGTCATTCACATAATTAATGGTAGAATACCCATCGAGCCGGTTAAGACCATTGTTTGTCCCAATCCATACAAAGCCAAACGGATCTCGCGCTACTGCCGAAACAATGTTGTTGGTAATCCGTCCGTTCTCATTGTTAAATGCAATAAAAACATCGCGACTATTTATTGAAGCAGAAACAATCTCTGAATGAAAAAATAATCCCACTAACACTAAAAGTATTAAGCCCCACTCCCTCATAAACAACAAATCTAAGCATTGTTATTTTTTACTGTAACATGCAACAATATAGTTGATTTATATGCCAGAAGCTACTCTTTAATAAATTTTTTGTAGCCGATATTGGTTGCTCCCCTTATTTCAATGAAATAGATCCCATCCTTTAATTCCGAAACATCAATTTCCTTTTTCAAATTATTCAATTTGTAGGTGTCGATCAATTTCCCATCAACAGAATAAAGCACTATTTCAGAAACAGAGGTTGATTCATCCACACTTATATTCAACACTTCATATGCAGGATTAGGATAAATATTAATTGATTTATGGTTATCATTCATGAAATGTAATCCGGTTGTATTTTGAACCTCAATGGTAACCGAATCGGTAATAGAGCTTGAAATCCCGTCGCTTACAACCAAATAAAAAGTATAAAAGGTATTGTCTTCAACTTCGGGGGCTTTAAAGACTGGTTCTTTAAATGTTGATGAATTTAGTTGAATATTTTCAGGCAAAATCCACTGGTAATAAAGAAAATCGCCATCGGGGTCAACGGAGTTAATTCCACTCAGCTTAACAAAAACACCTTCATCAACAATCTGATCCAAACCGGCATCGGCAATCGGAGTTTCATTCTTATCTTTCACAATAACAGCTACTTTGTCGGGTTCTGAAACGGCAAAACCATCATTCACTATTAAATTGAAAACAATTTTCTTTGTTTCGGAAACCAAAGGAGCAGTAAAAGATGGAAATTGATCGTTTTCTGAGTTTAAAACAATACCTGCCGGTGAAACCCACTGGTACTTCAACTCAGTTCCATTTGCAGAAATATTTCCTGATCCATTTAAGGTCACATTCGATCCAGCTAAAACAATCTGATTTCTACCTGCATCTGCAATTGGCTTAATAGCAAGATCTCCGGCCTTTAATGTTATTGTTCCGCAATCGTCCATGTTTGCCCATGATTCGTCAATATCGCCACGGTTCTGCCATACTTTTCGCTGCCGAGCAAAAGTTATTCCCTCATCCTGATCGGCAACAGTAACATCAAACCCAATGGAACCGAGATCAATAAAATCGTTCATATCGAGAATACTTCCATCCTTTTGCATTAGGCTCGTATATGGAAAAGCATATTCAACCACATAATTATTGCCGGTTAAATTGTAACACCATAAAACTTCGTTATTACGGCCCAAATCGTAATTGGGAACACCGTATTGTTCTTCCTTGAATGGAGAAGTAAATTCCCAATGACCTCTGTTCAAGTTACTACCAAGCCCATCAAGCAATTCGTCGTTCACATCGAAATAGACAAAAGGCATATCGAAGTCCCAAAAATTAGGTGATCCTGCTTCCCATGCAGGGTAATGGTCATCGTCCTCAACATTCAGCAACACATAAATGTTGTCTTCATCGTACATGGCTTTCCAATACGCAGTAAGAGTGGGCTTTTCTGTTAGAAAATCTTTCGAGATATAAACTGGAGGCACACTGTTCCAGATGGCATCACTTTCACTGTCAATAACGGGAGTAATTGTGGTTCTATAGATGTTTACATTTTCTTTCAACTTGGGATAAACGTCAATAAAAACGGTATCAGGTTCACTGTTTGAAAATCCGTCATTAACCATAAGCACTATGGCAAAAGTTGTATTTTCACTTACTTCGGGTGCAGAAATTCGAATGGAGGATAAGTTTGGTTTATCAATATCGATTTCATCCAAAATAGATTCCCATTTATAGGTAAGTCCATCTCCATCAGGATCAAAAGAGTTGTTTCCTTCGAAAGTTATCATCTCCCCCTCCTGAACAAAAACATCGCTGCCCGCATTGGCCACCGGGATTTCATTTTCATTTCTTACGGTTACCACAACTTCATCGGGGATAGAATTTGTTGTACCATCGTTCACAATCAATGAAAAAGTATAGGTTGAAGTTTCGAGCACTTCGGGAGCAACAAATGTTGGGTTAGCCGAAGTTATTGAACTCAGCGTTTTGCCTTCGGGAGCTGTCCACTGATAGGTTAGTGACGAACCCGGGACACCTTTTGATGCTGTTCCATCAAGCATAACAGTCGATCCCTTTAACACAAACTGATCTTTTCCGGCCTGAGAAATGGGTGCATTTGAAATATAGCTGTTCTGAAGTGAAATAATTCCACAATCGTCCATGTTTGCCCATGATTCGTTAATATCGCCACGGTTCTGCCATACTTTTCGCTGCCGTGCAAAAGTTATTCCTTCATCCTGATCGGCAACAGTAATATCAAACCCAATGGAACCTAAATCAATAAAACCGTTCATATCGAGAATACTTCCATCATTTTGCATTAGGCTCGTATATGGAAAGGTATATTCAACCACATAATTATTGCCGGTTAAATTGTAACACCATAAAACTTCGTTATTACGGCCCAAATCGTAATTGGGAACACTGTATTGTTCTTCCTTGAATGAAGATGCAAATTCCCAATGACCTATCTTCAAGTTACTACCAAGCCCATCAAGCAATTCGTCGTTCACATCGAAATAGACAAAAGGCATATCGTATTCCCAAACATTGGGAGATCCGGCTTCCCATGCAGGGTAATGGTCATCGTCCTCAACATTCAGCAACACATAAATATTGTTTTCATCGTACAGTGCTTTCCAATACGCAGTAATAGTAGGCTTTTCATTCAAAAAGTCTTTAGCTATGTGCACTTCGGCAACTTCATTCCATAACGATTCTATCACTCCATCAATAGTTGGAGTGATAGTGGTTCTTTTAACCTCAACACGGACTTTCTCTTGGCTAATTTGATTTTGTTCCTGAAGGGTTATTGGCAACGATGGTTGGGTTTTAGAATCAGTTTGTGAATTGGCAAACAGGATAAATTGCACAAACAATAAAAATACCACAAGCACTATTTCTTTTGTTTTCATCATTGGGCGATATTAAAGG
>Ga0209373_10004259_pt1 | contig 12462 bp, 11 predicted proteins | sample Higcelweek5metaG_FD_187173 | JGI IMG/M metagenome (GOLD analysis project Ga0209373, IMG submission 187173) | Freshwater pond sediment microbial communities from the University of Edinburgh, under environmental carbon perturbations - High... | ecosystem: Environmental > Aquatic > Freshwater >... | reverse complement strand
TGCAAAAATTATTTTTAAAGGAAAAAGCGTTCATCCTGGTTATGCTAAAGGAAAAATGATAAATTCAATGCTTTTAGCCAATCAATTTATTTCCAAATTACCTAAGAATGAAATTCCAGAAAAAACGAAAGGTTATGAAGGATTTTTTCATGTAGTAGGAATTTCAGGAAGTATCGAAGAAACTGTAGTTGAACTAATTATTCGTGACCATAGTGCAAAAAAATTCAAAGAGAGAAAAGAATTTATCCATGAATTAGCAAATAAATTCAATAAAAAGTGGAAAAAACAATTTGGTGAAGAAATTGTAATTGCGGAAGTAAAAGACCAATACTATAACATGAAAGAAAAGGTAAAACCCGTATTTCATATCGTTGAAATTGCAGAAAAAGCAATGAAAGAATTAGGTATAAAACCATTAATCAAACCTATTCGTGGTGGAACAGATGGTTGCCAATTATCATACAAAGGTTTGCCATGTCCAAATATTTTTGCGGGTGGTCATAATTTCCATGGAAAATATGAATATGTTCCTGTGGAAAGTATGGTTAAAGCTACAGAAGTAATTGTAAAAATTGCAGAAATCACTACAACTCCTAAATAATCTATTTCAGCATAGAAAACAATTATAAAAGACAGGTTTTTGATGACTTGTCTTTTTTGTATATTCGTAATTCATTTTTATTCATTATAAATAAAAACACCATTTATGTTTCAAACAATAAATTTTAATAAAAAGTTTTTACTCGTACTAATTACATCTTTTTCAGTACTTGCTCCAGCTCAAGAAAAACATTTAAAAAACATCAAACAGCTCACTTTTGGTGGCGACAATGCAGAAGCCTACTTTAGTCCAAAAGGAGATAAATTAACACTTCAAGTTACCAACAAAGCATTTGGTGTTTCATGTGACCAAATCTTCATGTTAGATTTAAAAGCACAAGAATTCAATGAAAAAAGCTTACAATTGGTTTCGACTGGAAAAGGAAGAACCACTTGTTCTTATTATATGCCCGATGGAAAACACATTTTATATGCTTCCACACATGCATCAGACCACGCTTGTCCTGCTCCTCCAAAGCCAATTGAAGGAAAATATTTATGGGCGATTTATCCCGAATTTGATATTTATATTGCCGATTTAAAAGGAAACATCACAAAACAATTAACAAATACGCCAGGTTATGATGCTGAAGCTGTTGTTTCTCCAGATGGTAAAAAAATTGCTTTTACTAGTATTAGAAGCGGCGATTTAGAAATTTACACTATGGATATCGATGGTAGTAATTTAAAACAAATTACTTTTGGATTAGGATACGATGGCGGTTGTTTCTTTTCGCACGATAGTAAAAAAATTGTTTTTCGTTCATCTCGACCTAAAACTGCTGAAGCTGTTAAAGAATATAAAGATTTATTAGCACAAAATTTGGTTGCTCCATCTGAAATGGAAATCTATACTTGCAACATTGATGGTTCCGATTTAAAACAAATTACGAATTTGGGAAAAGCCAATTGGGCACCTTACTTCCATCCTACCGATAAAAAAATTATTTTTTCATCTAATCATCATTCAACAAGAGGATATGATTTTCAATTATTTATGATTGATACTGATGGCGAAAACTTACAACAGATTACCTATGAAAGTGAATTTAATGCTTTTCCGATGTTTTCTCCTGATGGAAAAAAATTAGTTTTTTCGAGTAATAGAATGCAAAGTAAACCAAGAGAAACCAATGTTTTTATTGCCGATTGGATTGACGGTGACAAAACTGAAATTGCTCAACCAAAAACATTAAAAAAACATATTTCTTATTTATCATCGGATGAATTACAAGGTAGATTGACTGGTTCGGTTGGAGAAAAAAAAGCAGCAGCATATATTGTAAAAGAATTTAAATCTTTGGGATTAAAGCCTTATGCAAACCAATCGTATTTACAAACTTTCAATTATAAGGTAAAAATTAATCCGCACAGCACAGATGCTTCAAGCGATAAAGCAAATAGTGGAACAAATGTGATTGCCTTTTTAGATAATAAAGCTTCAAAAACAATTGTAATTGGAGCGCATTACGATCATTTAGGATTAAACGAACACAATCATTCTTCGAAACCTAATTCACATGGCGAAATTCATAATGGTGCTGATGACAACGCTTCTGGTGTAGCCGCTGTATTAGAATTAGCTAGAATGTATTCTCAAAATAAAACCAAAGAGAATGTCAATTATATTTTTGCTTTGTTTTCGGGAGAAGAAGATGGTTTAATTGGTTCAAAGCATATGACAGAAACACTGAAAAATTTATATCCAAATGTTGTTACCATGATAAATTTAGATATGATTGGTCGTTTAGATAAAGACAAAAGTTTAACCGTAGGTGGAATTGGAACTGCTCCAGAATTTTCAAATATTGTAACAAAAAACAAACCAGCAGGTTTTAATGTAACTTTAGACAATGCAGGTCAAGGTCCTTCTGATCATACTTCATTTTATTTAAAAGATATTCCCGTTTTATTTTTCTTTACAGGAACACATGCAGATTATCACAAACCAAGTGATGACGAAGATAAAATCAATTATTATGGTGTAAGAAACATTGTTGATTATGTATTTAGAGTATCCAATGAAATTGCAACATTAGATAAAATCGAGTTTACTCAAACAGCAATGAATGCAGGAAAAACAGTTCCAAAATATAAAGTAACTTTAGGAATTATGCCTGATTATACCGACCATGGTGATGGTTTACACATTGATGGGGTAACAGAAAATCGTCCGGCTCATGCGGCTGGTATATTAGAAGGCGATATTTTAGTAAAAATTGGTGATTGCGAAATTAAAGAAGTGTATGGATACATGGATTGTTTAGCCAAATTAACGGTTGGCGATGAAAAAGATGTAACCGTAATGCGAAATGGTAAACCAATAACAATGAAAGTGAAATTCTAAGATAAATTAAGAGGACAATGTTCCTCTTTTTTTATACAGCTTTTTTTAAATTTGTTAATCTAAAACTGAATAACTTGGAAAAAGAAAACAAGTGGAATAAAACCAATCAATGGGAAAATGAAATTGAGCAATTGCATGCAATTATTCGCAAAAATTCTTTAGTTGAAACTACTAAATGGGGTGGTTCTGTTTATACATACCAGAATAAAAATGTGGTTGGAATTGGTGGTTTTAAATCTTATTTTGGAATTTGGTTTTACAATGGTGTTTTTCAGAAAGATGAAAAAAAACTACTCATTAATGCTAATGAACAAAACACAAAATCATTGCGCCAAATGCGATTTACCTCGGTCAATGAAATAGATGAAAAACTAATTTTAAACTATATAAAAGAAGCGATTGAAATAGAAGAAAAAGGTTTGGTTATACCAAAAGAAAAAAAAGAAACCATTATCCCAAAACTTCTTCAAAATGAATTAGATAAATCAGTTGATTTGAATAAAAAATTCAATAAATTTTCGCCTTATAAACAAAGAGAATTTATCGAACATATTACTTCAGCAAAGCAAGAAAAAACACAATTAGCAAGATTAGAAAAAGTAATTGCGATGATTTTAGAAGGAAAAGGATTGAATTATAAATATAGATAAAAAAGCCGAATTTCTTAGTTGAAATTCGGCTTTTTATAAATTGAAAAATATTATTTAGTTGCTAATTTCGCACTTAATTCAGACGAAATAGCTGACTTTTCCATTTTGATTTTCCCTGCCATAGTTTCCACTACGATAGTATCTTCATTCATTTCAGCAATTTTTCCATGAATACCAGATTTAGTAATGATTTTATCACCTACTTTTAAAGCTGCTTCAAATGCTTTTTCTTTTTTTGCTCTTTGTTGTTGCGGTCTTATTAATAAAAAATAAAACACGGCAATCATTAATACAATTTGTATTGCTAAACTTGGATTCATAATAATTATTTAGTTGTAGCTGAATTTCCAGCCATTGGTGTTACGTTTGCTTTTATTTTGAACATTTCTTTACCATTTTCTGAGTTGGTAGTCAATGTTACTGTTTTTTCTTGTGCGCCTGGTTTTCCTTTAGAGTCAAAAGATACTTTTATTGGTGCAGAATCGCCTGGTCTAATTGGATCTTTTGGTGGTTTAGGAACAGTACAACCGCAACTACCTTTAGCATCAGCAATTAACAAATCGCCTTCACCAGTATTGGTTACAATAAATTCTGTTTCAGCAACTGTACCTTCTACAATAGTTCCAAAATCATGAATTTCTTTATCTAATTTAACTTTTGGCATTTTTCCAACTAAAGCTTTTTCTGCTTCAATTGCTTTAAGATCTGCTTCTGTAATTTTGTCTGCAGCACTTTCTTGTTTACAAGCTGTTGTTAATACTACTAATGAAAGGGCAAATAACCCAATTGATTTTCTAATCATAATTTATAATTTTATAATAAACCTCTACCCGATTTTTTTAATTTGTTGTCTTTTTCAAATTCTTTGACTAAGTTGTCTAAAATTCCGTTGATAAAAATACTACTTTTTGGAGTAGAATACTCTTTTGCAATTTCTAAATATTCGTTAATTGTTACTTTTGCTGGAATAGATGGGAATTTTAATAATTCACAAATAGCCATTTTAAGAATAATCGTATCAATTTCTGCAATACGTTCTACATCCCAATTTGGGGTTTTATCAATATATTCTTTTGATAATTCTACTTCGTTTAAAACCGTTCTTCTAAATAAGTTTTTTACAAATTCTTTATCGTCTTCGTCTTTGTACACTTTTGGTAAAACCAAAGTATCATTAACCGATTTTAGTTGTTTAATCTGCTTTAAAATCAACGTATTGATTCCTGGCAAATCATCTACCCACGTTAACTTATAATCTTCTAAATAATCATATAACTTGTCACTTGGCGCAATAACTTCTGTGTACAAATCTGCAATAAAAAATTTATCGTCTTCAAAGCTACCTTCAGGTTTTTGCATGTAATTTTTATACAAATCACTTGCTTTTATCGATTCAAGTAAAGATAAAATAATATCGTCATTATTTTTCCAGTTTTTGATTTTTCTATCTTCTAAAGCATTTTCTAACGCTTCTGATTCTGACAAAAGAATCAAAACTTTATTTTGAATAAATTTTAAGCTTGGATTACGTTCTTCTTTAGTAGCTAAATGTTTTTTTGAAGCCAAATCAATGTAGGCTGACTCTTTTTTCTTGATTTCGATTAGTGCCGAAAGCAATAATAAATACAAATCTTGTGTGTTTTCGATACTTTGAAACAAGAATTTTTCTTCTTTATCTAAATTATCAGATTGATGTTGGTGCATTGCATAAATACTTTGCATCACTTTTACTCGGATATGTCTTCTGTTTAACATACTAATTAAGAACTTTATAAAATTAAGAGAGCGAAAGAATAGCTCCTTTCGCTCTGCAAAAATACTATTTTATTTAAAACGAATTACTTGTTTAACCCATTTTTTGTATCATCAATACGTTTTTGTGCCATTGAAAAAGCAGCTTGATGGGTTGTAATATTATTATCATCAGCAAATTTAAAAATCTCTAATGCTGTATTATAGATGTTTTCTGTTTTTTGCATTACTTGCTCTCTTGACCAATTCACTAATTCAGAATATACATTGATAACACCTCCAGCATTGATTAAGAAATCTGGAGCATATAAAATTCCTTTTTCTTTCAAAATTTTACCGTGAACTGCCTCGTTTGCTAATTGGTTATTAGCCGCACCAGCAATAATAGACGCTTTAATGTTGTGGATTGTATTGTCATTAATTGTTGCTCCTAATGCACATGGTGCATAAATATCTACATCAGCACTATACAAATCAGCACCGGTAAAAATTTTAGCGCCATATTTAGCTCCAATTTGGTGAACTCTTTCGTCATTAATATCTGTAACGGTTACAATTGCCCCACTTTCTGTTAAATGTTGAACCAACACCTCTCCTACGTGACCAATTCCTTGTACCAATACTTTTTTACCTTCTAAATTATCTGAACCAAATTTATATTTAGCAGCTGCTTTCATACCTACGAAAACACCATAAGCTGTAACAGGAGAAGGATTTCCTGAACCACCTTTTTCTACAGAAATTCCAGCCACGTGTTTTGTTACTTCTCTAACAATATCCATATCTTTGGTTTCCATACCTACATCTTCTGCAGTTATATATTTACCTGATAATGAATCTACAAACTGTCCAAATTTTGTCATTAACTCAGGTGTTTTTTGCGTTTTTGCATCGCCAATAATTACGGCTTTACCACCACCTAAATTTAAACCAGAAAGCGAGTTTTTAAAAGACATTCCACGAGATAAACGTAGTACATCATTTAAAGCTTCCCATTCGTTTGTGTAATTCCACATTCTTGTTCCACCTAAAGCCGGTCCTAAAACTGTGTTATGAATTCCAATAATTGCTTTTAAACCTGTATCTTTGTCGTTACAAAATACAACTTGTTCATGACCATCAAAAGAAACTTGACCAAAAACTGGGTCTACTTTATGAAGCTCACTTGCTTTTAATAAATCTGCTGTCATGTGATATGAATTGGGTTGAAAATTATTCAATATTTAATTACAATATTACGAATAATTTTAAAATGAATCAATAATTTATATTTTTTTTAATAATTTAGCAATGAAATGTTGTAATAAATCAGAATCCTTCACTATCAATACGTTAGCTTTTTAATGGTATAGATACGAAAATGTTACAACAACTAAAAATACTATGAAAGAATTACAATATTTAAACAAATACTTTATCAAATATAAATATCGCTTCTTACTTGGCTTATTTATAACTATAATCGCACAAATTTTTTCATTATTTACTCCAGAGCTTATTGGAAATTCCATAAAAGTAATTGAAGATTATGTAAAATCGTCTACAAAAGATGTTGATTTATTAAAAGTTTCATTACTAAAAAATATTTTTTACATCTTGATTACCACAATTATAGCTGGTTTTTTTACTTTTTTAATGCGTCAAACATTGATTGTGATGTCGCGTTATGTAGAATTTGATTTAAAAAATGAAATTTTCAATCATTATCAAAATTTATCGCAAAGTTTCTACAAACGCAATCGCACAGGTGATTTAATGAATCGTATTAGTGAAGATGTTGGAAAAGTACGAATGTATGTTGGTCCGGCAGTAATGTATTCGCTAAATACGTTAATGCGATTTACTATTGTGGTAATTTACATGTATAATATTTCGCCAAAACTAACTTTATATTCTTTGCTTCCGCTTCCATTATTATCGTACAGCATTTTTAAAATTAGTTCCGAAATTCATAAACGAAGTGGAGCTTTTCAACAAAATTTATCCAATTTGTTTTCGTTTACTCAAGAAATTTTTTCGGGAATTCGTGTGATAAAAGCTTACGCGATTGAAACTAAAAAACAAAAAGAGTTTATTGATTTAACGCAACAAAGCAAAACCAAAGCAATGGATTTGGCAAAAGTAAATTCGCTTTTTGGCCCGTTAATGATTTTACTTATTGGGTTGAGTAATTTAGTTGTCGTTTTTGTTGGTGGTTCAATGTACATCAATGGCGATCCTGAAATTGCAAGTATTGGTGTAATTGCTCAGTTTATTCTTTACATTAATATGTTGACTTGGCCAGTAGCATCATTAGGTTGGGTTTCATCATTAGTTCAAGAAGCTGAAGCATCACAAAAACGTATCAATGAATTTTTAAAAGAAGAACCCGAAATTAAAAATACCACAACTGAACATACAAAAATAGACGGAACTATAGCCTTTGAAAATGTATCGTTTACTTATGAGGATACAAATATTCAAGCTTTAAACAATATTTCTTTCAGCATTGAAAAAGGAAAAACGTTGGCTATTTTGGGAAAAACAGGTTCTGGAAAATCAACTATTCTTACCCTAATTAGTCGTTTATACGATACTACTAGTGGTTATATTTTGATGGACAACAAATCCATTAAAGAAGTTAATTTATACGATTTACGAAATCAGATAAGTGTAGTGCCACAAGATGCTTTTCTATTTTCAGATAGTATCAAAAACAATATTAAATTTGGCAATGAAAACGCCACAGATGAAGAAGTAATTGAAGCTGCTAAAAAAGCTGTAGTTCATGAAAATATTATCACATTTAACGAACAATATGAAACTGTTTTAGGTGAACGAGGCATAACGCTTTCAGGCGGACAAAAACAGCGTGTTTCTATTGCTCGTGCGTTAATAAAAAATGCGCCTATTCTACTATTAGACGATTGCTTAAGTGCTGTAGATACCGAAACTGAAGAAACCATTCTAAACAATTTATTAGCCTATTGCAAAGACAAAACAACAATAATTGTAAGTCACAGAGTTTCATCTGCTAAAAACGCAGATCAAATTATAATCCTTGAAGAAGGTAAAATAATTGAGCAAGGTACTCACAATCAACTATTAGACAATAACGGTTATTACAAACAATTGTATATAAAACAACTTTCAGAAAAAGAAATCGACTAATTTTTTGTTTAATCCAATTTTTTTTTAGATTTTTGGAAAGCTATAACTAATTAATTTGAGTAGGATTATGAGAGAAAATGAAATGTTAGAAAAAGAAGAAATTTTTTCTAAGGTATTGCGTGCAGGAAGAAGAACTTACTTCTTTGATGTAAGGTCAACAAAAGCGGAAGATTACTACATTACAATTACTGAAAGTAAAAAATTTACAGAAGAAGATGGTTCATACCACTTTAAAAAACACAAAATTTATTTATACAAAGAAGATTTTGCTGCTTTTAGAGAAATCTTAGACGAAATGACAGATTTTGTTTTAGATCAAAAAGGTGAAGAAGTAATTTCTGAAAGACACCAAAAAGATTTCAAAAGAGAATCTTTTTCTGATGATGTTGAAGAAATAAAATCAGCTGAAAGTTTTACAAATATCGATTTTGACGATATTTAATTATAAATCTATAAAAAATCCCGAGTTCAATTGAACTCGGGATTTTTTTATGATAAAGAAATTGTAATTACTTTCTTTTGATAACTCTTTCTACAGCTTCAACAATCGCTTGATTGTTTAATTTGTATTTTTCCATTAATTGGTCTGGTGTTCCACTTTCTCCAAAGCTGTCGTTAACCGCAACAAATTCTTGTGGTACTAAATGGTTTTGTACTAACGTTCTAGAGACACTTTCTCCTAAACCACCAATAATGTTATGTTCTTCTGCTGTAACCACACAACCTGTTTTCTTAACCGATTTTAAAATTGCTTCTTCGTCTAACGGTTTAATCGTGTGAATGTTAATTACTTCTGCCGAAATTCCTTTTGCTTCTAAAGCTTCTGCAGCAATTAATGCTTCCCAAACTAAATGTCCAGTTGCAATAATCGTAACATCAGTTCCTTCGTTTAACATAATTGCTTTTCCAATTACGAAAGGTTCGTCAGCTGGCATAAAGTTAGGCACTACTGGGCGGCCAAAACGTAAATAAGCTGGGCCATGATGATCTGCTAATGCTAAAGTTGCAGCTTTAGTTTGGTTGTAATCACACGTATTAATTACGGTCATTCCAGGCAACATTTTCATCAACCCAATGTCTTCTAAGATTTGGTGTGTTGCTCCGTCTTCTCCAAGAGTTAATCCTGCGTGAGAAGCACAAATCTTAACATTTTTGTCTGAATAAGCTACTGATTGACGAATTTGATCGTAAACTCTTCCTGTAGAAAAGTTAGCGAAAGTTCCTGTGAAAGGAATTTTTCCACCAATCGTTAATCCAGCTGCAATTCCAATCATATTTGCTTCTGCAATTCCGATTTGGAAGAAACGCTCTGGGTGGTTTTTCTTGAAATCATCAAATTTTAATGATCCAATTAAATCCGCACAAAGTGCTACTACGTTTTCGTTTTTTTGACCTAATTCAGTCATTCCAGCTCCAAATCCCGAACGGGTATCTTTACTGCCTTGATTTTCGTATTTCTTCATATCTAATTTCTGCTTTAGTTGTTGTGTTGTCTATTTTTGGAAAAAAATCAATAATCTTTAGACAAATGTTTATAACTTCAATGTTATTATTAATGATTTTAAAATCTGATTCACTATTCTTTTTTCCATCATATAAATGAATAATTTTCACCATTTTGTAATTTGTTAAAAATGATAAATTATATTTTCTTATAATTTCATTTACTTGCGGTATATGATCTGATTTTAAATTATTATTTGGTTTAAAGAAGAAATAAGTTTCTTTAATTATTTTCTTCTTTTTTGAATTTTTAAAAACTAGTTTGTGAACAATATATTCATTTTTAATAGAATCGAATTCATGTCTAATTTCTTCAATTTCTTTTTTGTTATGGTTTTCGCGTTCAATAACTGTATATATTTCAGCATTTAAATTACTAGTGTTTTTTGTATCAGTTTTTAAAGAGTCTGTTTTGTACAAGCAGTTATATTTACTGTCATATAAAGTTGATGAATATTCATTATTTAAATTTATTTTTTTTAAATAATATGTAGAATCTTTACTAGATAATAATTCAGTTATTTCTCCTTTGATATTTTTACTATAATTGATGTAATCATATTGTATTATCACATCAAAATTGTAGCATACTTTATTACTTTGAGAAAAGCAATTACAGAAGATAAAGAGAAATAAAATTATTTTTTTCATAATTCTAGTAATCTCCTAAAGTTTCAACATTTTGTGCTAAACCTTTTGCTAATTGCTCATCATTTGGCGCTTTTCCGTGCCAAGCGTGAGTGTGCATCATAAAATCTACTCCGTTACCCATTTCAGTATGTAATAAAATACAAACTGGTTTTCCGTTACCTGATTTCGATTTTGCTTCAGCTAAACCAGCTTTGATAGCGTCAATGTTGTTTCCTTCTTTGATTTCTAATACAATCCAATCAAATGCTTCAAACTTCGCTTTTACGCTTCCCATTGCTAAAACTTCGTCTGTAGTTCCGTCAATTTGTTTTCCGTTTAAGTCGATTGTAGCAATTAAATTGTCTACTTTTTTTGCTGAAGCATACATAATAGCTTCCCAGTTTTGTCCTTCTTGTAATTCACCATCACCTAAAAGAGCAAAAACTAAATGGTTGTCGTTGTTCAATTTTTTAGCTTGCGCCGCTCCAATTGCAACTGACATTCCTTGTCCTAATGAACCCGAAGCCATTCTGATTCCAGGTAGACCTTCATGAGTTGTTGGGTGACCTTGTAATCTTGAATTTAATTTTCTAAATGTTGCTAATTCCGCTACTGGAAAGTATCCGCTTCTAGCTAAAACACTATAAAAAACTGGAGAAATATGTCCGTTTGATAAGAAGAATAAATCCTCACCAATTCCGTTCATATCAAAACCTTCGTTACGTTTCATAACGTCTTGGTAAAGGGTAACCAAAAACTCAGCACATCCCAAAGAACCTCCCGGGTGACCTGAATTTACGGCATGAACCATACGAAGAATATCTCTTCGAACTTGTGTTGTAAAATCTTGTAGTTGTTGTGTGTTAGACATTATAAAAGATATATATGTGTTAATTGGATGCAAAAGTAATTTTATTTTTTTGGTGGTACAAATCATTTTGTTAGAAGTTATTAATAATCAGTGTTAATCATAAATAATTCTAAATTCCAATTTCTAAATTCTAAAATAAATTATCTTTGCCGTTCGTAAAAGCACAATATGAAGTTTGATTTAATTACCAAAGACCCAAAAAGTAAAGCCAGAGCTGGAAAAATAACTACCGATCATGGTGTTATTGAAACCCCAATTTTTATGCCCGTAGGAACCGTGGCTTCTGTAAAAGGAGTACACCAACGTGAGCTAAGAGACGATATTAATCCAGATATTATTTTAGGAAATACCTATCATTTATATTTAAGACCTCAAACTAAAATTTTAGAAGCGGCTGGAGGTTTACATAAATTCATGAATTGGGATAGAAATATCTTAACCGATTCTGGTGGATACCAAGTGTATTCGCTTTCTTCGAATAGAAAAATTAAAGAAGAAGGTGTAAAATTCAAATCGCATATTGACGGTTCGTACCATTTCTTTTCGCCAGAAAATGTAATGGAAATCCAACGTACTATTGGTGCTGACATCATCATGGCATTCGACGAATGTACGCCTTATCCTTGTGATTATCGTTATGCAAAACGTTCGATGCACATGACACACCGTTGGTTGGATAGATGTATCAATCATTTAGAAAAATTACCATTTAAATACGGTTACGAACAAACATTTTTTCCTATTGTTCAAGGAAGTACTTATAAAGATTTAAGAGAGCAATCGGCGGAATATATTGCAAATGCTGGTGCACAAGGAAATGCTATTGGTGGGCTTTCTGTAGGAGAACCAGCTGAAGAAATGTACGCAATGACCGAAATTGTTACAGCAATTCTTCCAGAAGACAAACCAAGATATTTAATGGGTGTAGGAACGCCAATCAATATTTTAGAGAATATTGC